>Ga0307518_10003903_pt1 | contig 10717 bp, 12 predicted proteins | sample 25_EM_MG_FD_203889 | JGI IMG/M metagenome (GOLD analysis project Ga0307518, IMG submission 203889) | Populus trichocarpa ectomycorrhiza microbial communities from riparian zone in the Pacific Northwest, United States - 25_EM | ecosystem: Host-associated > Plants > Roots > Unclassified | place... | reverse complement strand
GTACCCCTCTCTGGAAGGCCAAAAGGCACAACAAGGAGGAAGAATAGTTAAGTCGAACAAGTTTGAGAGTTGACGTCAAGTTGGTGCGAGCTTCAACCAGCATCTTGGTAAAGTGGGCGAACCAAGACACGATGGAGACTACATATGTCCCTAGCTGTGGTCTCATTCCCACAAGAATGGCAGTCGGAAAAGATTTGGTGTACTGAGAAACCAGTGATCAGTAGTACATGCACATTTGAACGCGGCATTGACCATGAATTTGAAGGAACCAGAATTACGAGGACATCACCTTCGTGCTCATCGCATTCGAAAAATTATGGCAAATGCATTTTCACGCCACAGAAGTCGGGAAGCACGTCGTCGGTCCGCTCCTGGCCCATGATAACCACTACGCTTATATCTTGCTCCAGATGATAGCCAGAGTTGAGTCAGTGGTCGATGTCATTGTCCTTTTGAATGCACGCTATTACGGTATTATCCGCTATGTAACCTAATGTAACCTAAATTCCCACGAACTCCAGTTCATCCTCCACGACCATGTCCAGCAGAGCAGGTGGCCTCTATGGTGGCATCCAATTTGCTTCAGGCGCAACTCTCAAAACTTCTTCATCTGTTCCAGCATCTGAACCAACACCTTCAACTCCAGCAGTTTCATCAGAAAGAACGCATGCACCAGATGTCACACCAGATTCGTCCGAAAATGCTCCATCCAGCGTTGCCAAGCCAGAGGAGGCAGGCGTAGCTGCAGGAGCAGGAGGAGTAGTGGGGACACAAGGATTAGGGTCAGGTTCAGGATCTGGGTCGAAATCTACAGCCGGTATCTCTCCATCCCCTGTGCATTGCCCGTTACAAACAAAATATTGACCCCGTCCATCCATTTGCACCTCTCTTTCCACACCCTTCGCACACGCGCTCAAAACTCGCAGGATGGTCCGCCGCGCTTGCTTTCGCACCGAGAAGGGCCGGACAGAAGCCGAAACCCTCCGCCCCAGCACCAGCTACAGCCCGTCTCCCTGGTGCGACGACCCTATCCGCCACCTCACTCACGTCTGCAAGTGAATCTGGTGTTCCCCCACCCCCTTTGAACATCTCTACGGCAACAGTCTCTTCAACAGCTGTCGTCTTTGCGCCTCCTGAGCTCATCACCCCTCTCGCCAACCAAGCAGAAAGCAAAGACGACGCGGGAGGTGGGTCAGGGTGGCGACAAAAAGAGGGATGGGGGAAGAAGGTCAAGCCGCCATCGATGGTGTTGGACGAGGACATCAATGGGTTCAAATCTCACAAGAGGCAACGGAAACCTGGCGGTGGGGGTGGTGGAAAAAAAGGGAAAAAGGTGCGTAGTCACGCCTTTTGTGTAGTTTAACTCCCTGACTCTTGTTGGTGCCAGAACAAGAATGCCCAGCCTGTTGCAGTCTGGGATCCCATGGAACAGTATGATCCACTTAAACCGAACGATTACAGCGAATACAAGATATGGAAGCAGCGCGAACGGGTCGAAAGAGCAACTGAGCGTGCTGCTGAACGCAAGCGTGTTCGTGATATGAGGGATAGGGGGAGCGACCAAACAGACAGCGGCAGTGAAGAGGACCGACCCAGAAAAAGTGGTCTGTCCATTGTCGGCATAATATTTTACTGCACATGGCTGATCTCTGTCACGACTCAGGGAGGTTTGATGATAACGACTCTTTCGACCACTGGTCCCGTGCAGACGATGATCGTCTGCGAGGTCTTGGTGCTCATGATCCACCGCCGGTGCCTGCGCCCGTAGACCGCAATTTGTCTGGTGAAGAGGCATACATGCGCCGCCTGGGCATGTCACAGAGCGCTCCGGTTGCGAGCGCACCGTCACCTCCACCAGGACCTATGGAACGAAACTTGTCTGGAGAAGAAGCGTACCTTCGTCGCTTGGTGATGTCAAGTCGCGGTAAGGCTGCACCTCCGGCTAGTGCAGACATTCCTTTACAATCAGTGTACACAATCCTTTCATCAACATCCACGCCAATGGATGAGGACGAGGACGTTATCCCCGGTCTTGGGATGGCTTCCGAGATGGATGCCGATACAGATGTTGCCCCACTGCCAGGTCCAGAGGAGACTGGCGAAGAGGCCTATCAACGGCGTCTTGCGATGTTCCAGGGCCTCCGACCGGCAGCGCCCGCCTTCCAGCCACCTTTCCAGCTGTCGGTGCCCACTCGGCTTCCATCTTTCCAACCACCACCGTCGTCACCCCCTCGTTTAGCTTATGATCCCTTCGCACCTCCCGTGAACGTGCCGCCTCCGCCTCCACCCAGCCAACAGCCGCAGGCAGGTTTTGCAGACAAGGTCAAGGCAGCCGCAAGTATCGCAGCCAAGTTGAGTGCTCTTGCACCTCCTATGGGTGCAAGCGGAAATGAAAACGTGAGCGCATCGTGGTCAAGTTCATCCACACCCGATTTTGGAGTAGAAACAGCTACGACTGCTGCTGACCATGGGGCAGAAACAAAACGGTGAGTTGGTGTGTGCATTCATGCTTTGAACAACTTCAATTTTGCGCTCCCACACAGACCCGACCCACACGAATTCGCTGCCCGACTGATGGCAAAATGGGGCCACAAGGAAGGACAAGGGCTTGGTGCTGATGGATCGGGGATCGTCAACGCTCTTACGGTGGAGCAGGTTGCCGTCCAAAGTAAAAACGGCAAAAAAGGTCAAACACAGAATACAAAGGGTGGCGCTGCGATTGTGTCCAAAATGGGTAGGATTATAAACGATAACGAAGACATACGAGCGAAAGAAGACAGGGCAAGGTTCGGTGACCCAAGTCGGGTCGTCGTTCTCACAAATATGGTTGGTCCGGAGGACTTAGATGATGGAGAGCTCACGCATGAGATTGGTGAGTTCCGCTCATCGCCAATGAAATAGCTTCATACTGATCCTTGTCATTCTTGCAGGTGGGGAATGCTCGAAGAATGGCACAGTTGAGCGTGTCATCATTCATCCTATCTACCCCCCTCCGGACAATCCTGAGGAGGCAGTACGGATATTCGTTGTTTTTGCCGGCCCTTCGGGTGCATGGAAGACGGTGAAGGAGATGGAAGGGAGGTATTTTGGGGGGCGCACGGTAAGGGCGAGGTATTATCCTGAGATTTTATACAGCCAGCATGATTTGAATGCCCCCCTTCTGTGATGTGGCATTGATGGTTGGCTTTGTATTTTTTAACTATTGGTTTGGTCTTGTTCTCTTCGTGCTTTCAATATAATGCACCACGCTTCTAGTTTTTGGTCCCATCGTCCGCGTAGTCTCCGGTAAAAAGCAAGAAACTTCTGACATTGTGGCTTGGTATAAATACACAAAATGGTCACAATCAGTTCCACCCATCAACTGTTTTAATCCTACAAAAATAAAGGGAAATATCGCAGCACGAATTTACTTGTCGAGGCCGAGGGCCTCCTTGCCAGTTTGCATTGTCTTCTGATCCCCGGTCACAATGCCATAGACAATGTTGGCTGTTCCTTCTGCAGCAGTTGTAGCGCGCTCCTTGAGACTCTGTGCTTGCATTGGCATAGACTGCTCCATGGTTCGTCCACGCCCGCCCTCTGCATAATTACGACATTCACTGACACTGGTTCACGCCGTACAAGACTACTTACCATCCTCTTTGTAGTCCTCGTCCAAGGGTTCGATATGAGTCGACTCGATAATACCCGGATGACCCTCGACGACACCCGAGTACCTTCTCATCGCTCTCCTAGCGTCCCTGTCGCCGCGTGCGCTCCTTTCTTGGGTAGCGGAGGCACTGGTCTGGTCGGAATGGTGGTCAATTCCATTACCATGCACGGCCGATGCGCGGGAATGCTACTAAGACATGACTCACTTTCGAAGGGTCTACTGCCGAGCTGTGCGCAGCTGGATTTCCGACGCCGGGATAAGTGCCCATGTTGCCACTAATGTTGCGTTCATTAAATGCCATTCTGTTTTCACTGTCGCGGAAGGATCACTTCGTTCTTGGGGAGCGTCAACCACCAAGAACTGTCAGGCTTATATATCCTTGGGTGGTGGTTTGTGTCTCAGCATGACGCAGACTCGAGGGGTCGATCGGAGCAGACGTCATCAAGTGACCACAGTAACTACCCCACCATTGCACCACGTCTCAAGGTCACACGACTCTGCTCAAGTGAAGGGGCACAAATGACCACTCAAGCGCTTAGTAGGTATGCATTGTAGGTAGTTATTATGATTTACGCTTGTCCCGCTTTTTGGTCTCCTTCCCAACGACTGTGACGCCCTTACCGGATTTGACGAGGCTCTTCAGTGCGGCTTCTTTCTGCTGTTTGACCCCCTTCACCTTGGCATACTTATCCACGCTCTTTTCAAGTTTGTCACGGGCCTTCTTCCGGGTCTTCCGTTTTTTCGCGCGCAGGGAACGCTTCTCGGCTGGTGTAAGCTCGCTACGGATGCGAGGATCAGATGAAGCTGGCGCAAGTACTTCCTCGGGTGCGAGCATACTCGACATCGATTTACCAACCGGAAGGGCAGACTCGAGTGTCGCAGCGGGGATGTCTGATATCGTAGAGATTGTCGCCTTTGGCTGTGCACAAAAAGCGTTAGCTCTAAAAAGTACGATAAGTTGCACTACACACCTGTTTGGGCACATAATGTGCATTGCAGAGCGCATCGAGCTTGTTGCATATGGTTTCCCACAACTTAGTGATCTCGTCGTGCTCCTTTTTTAGCTTGCCGTCCCTGTCGTCGGTAGCGGTGCCCGTTTGAGCCGCCACGTACTCATTCTCGTAGATTTGAGCGAGTGATTGTTGAGATTTTGAATCTTGCAGTTCAAAAAAGCGAGAAGGCAGGAACGGTTTGTCGTCCATTGGTCGGCGTCGAACGACGTCATCGAAGCGTCCCTCCAGGATACGCGCCTTGATGCGTGCCTCGGCGCTTGCCACAACCTTTTCCGTGATAATGGGGACAGTCTTTGCTATTCGTTCGAATTCAAGGTCTTCTTGCAGTAAAGACTCTTTCGGACGGCTCCTAGAAGATGCCTCTCCCATGAGCACCCAATCCTTCTTGGCGACATTTTCGGCCTCGAGCTGTGTTATTTGTTCCTGGAGGACTGCCATTCGGCGTTCATGCGTGGTCATGGCTCGATCTATGTAAAAATGTCAGTATAGACAATACAGTTTATGAAATATATTCCTCACCTTTTTGTTCTTCCTCTTCCTCTGCAAAGAGGTCATCCTTCAACCTTTCTATTGTTGCCCTGTTTCCTTCGTCGTCCTCATCCTCATCCTCGTCTTCATCCCCATCCTCATCTCCGTCTTCATCCTCATCCCCATCCTCGTCTTCCTCCCCCTCGTCCTCGTCCTCGTCCTCGTCCTCATCCCTCTCCTCATCTATATCCTCTATGTTATCCAGCGTAAAATCGTCGTCGTCGTCGTCATCATCTTCCTCATACAACATAGTTGACACGGGTAGCCCCTTACCCTTCGCCTTGATTTTCTTGACTTTAACCTGATCGTGGAACCGGACTTTTGATTGTTTTGATGTACCATCGCGAGTGTGTGGTATTGATGATCTGGGGGCGTCAAAGAAATCTCTGTAGAAATATTCTATCCAAATATAAGCAGCAATGGATGCGAGTGTCACAGAAATACGCACCTCCACTCATGTCTTCCTCGTCCATCTCAGCATCAGCCATAGGCCCAAAGAGGTCAATGTCCGCCTCATCGTCACCCGAGTCTTCTGAGTCGGAGTCACGATGTAACCGTCCCTTGGAAACAGATTTGGCCTCCGCTTTCTCCGTTTCCGCGTTGAACTCCTGGAGGTCAAAAAAGTCGTCATCTACCTCGGAACGTTTCGATGACTTCGCTATTGCAGGCTTTTTGCGGATAGTGTCGAACATCGAAAGACCTCTTTCACTGTCATCATCGTCTTCTTCAGACGTCTCCTCCTGCAGCACCGCGACTTGTTCTTCCCCTTGTAGTGACCCTTCTTCCTCATTGTCTTCTTCCGATTCTTCGACTCCAGAATCTTCGTCGTCCATGTCATTGTCTTCCTCCCCAGATCCACTTTCATCTTCATCTTCATCTTCCTCCTCTCCCTCGAGCACCTGTAAGCGTTCACACACCTGCTTTCCTCGCAAATCCAACTGTTCCCAAATTTGCTCCATTGTCATCCCCTCTACAAATAAAGCAGGTATCGGCGTCTCAAGCGGTAACATTTTGCTCTTTTTCTTTGGGGGTTCTTCAGCAAGGTTCGAATCGACTTGTCGTTTCGTGGAGGCGCGGGTTTGCGGAGGTGCGACATTGGTCAGAGTCTCAAGAAAGTTTTCGATATGTGACCGAGACGCGCCTTCCGTTTGGACAGCTAGACAGTCGAAGTCAGAACCGCCTGATCGGCATGAAGAGCTGGGATACCCTTAGAACTCACCCAAATCAAAGACGTACTTCGCTGCTCGTAGTGCAAGGTCTTGAAGTTCACTGTTCTCTGCAGCGAGACTTTCTACCTGCTTGTCGATAAACGTAGTCAGAACCTGAAGCGGCAGAGGCAAAGAAACACTTTGCTCGATCTCCATTTTTACAGTGGAACCAAAGTTCCCCAAGAAAGATTGAGCTTGGCCAGGCGGGCAAATGAAATATGTACGCTGCGACAAAGCAGACTGACCAAAGTCACATGACCGAAGTACAAATCGTTGCTTGACCCCCCAGAATCAGCAGCACACATTCACTCCACTGCACCATCTCAGAAGGAACATCCTTAATTTAAGGCCCGTACAATTTGCATTGAATCTATACTTTCACCCGCACGTGCACGCACACAAGCAGCTGTCATATCAAACCATCGACACGCGCTCCGAACATTACCGGCCGCATTCGAAGAGATTAACTTCTGTCAGCCCCCAAATCGATAAGAACTGGATCGTAGAAACGTTCGAGACGCCGATTCCTACAGTCTCGGAGTCGCAAGAGAACGGTACGAGAGAACGGAAAAGTCGTCTTCCCGGCTCTATCCCGTTCACAACCGCTAAGATTACCAGTGCATTGCCCGACGACGACCATGTTTTGGTGAAAGTACCCGGTCATTGAGCTATTTATTCCTTACTATAATGGTGAGTTCTGGAATCTGTAATGAAAAAATGTGCATATAGATCCAACGATGGTATACAGGTGTCATATCCTCCAGTCAATGCGCTTGCGATCAGCATGATTACCCGAGGATAACCGGATATGGTTTGGGATTGCTTTGGGGTTCAGAAAGCGCATGAAAAGCCCTGGTGTTTCGGTGAACGGACTGAATCATCGACATTCGATGCATTAACTGTCCTAGGCACACCCACTGCGTGCACGTATTCGTTGCGAGGATCCAAATCCTTTTCGACGTCTAGGACTGTGTATTTGTGGCCACGCACAGTGTAGGTGATTTCTCGCTTCCCGCATCAATTGCTAACAGAGCTAATTAACTCAGACAATCGTGTATGGAATCGTAACTGTAGCTGCGCTGTGTGTGGACCTTCTCAACTGCTGTACACGCTACCTTGCAAAATCATCAAGCGCGCACATGCCTACTGATATAGCCTATCTGCAGAAGCAACAAGCAAATGGCTGTTCAACAGGCTCCTGTACTTCCCGTCTACAGAGCATGTCCTTCCAAATGGAGAGTGGAGCGCACTGCTCATTTCCTCGGGTAGTTTCGCAGACATTACCGACCGGGTAGGAAGGCTACCGAGGACCGAATCTGTGTATTTACAAGGTACATTCACTTTGGTTCTTGATGCGCATTACTAACAGTAGCACGATGGGCCCATGACAAAAAAGGCGATTGCCCCAAATAGCGTCAGGGTAGGTTAACGATATATGACGCACTGCAACAGCTGAGCCAAAGTTTTGTGACAATCCAGAGTGTATCGTATGCATGTAGGGTAAGTAGGTGTGTATAAGAAAACCTTTGCCCAGTGGCGTTGTGTACCGCTCATATTGATGTATAACCTTGTAGCATTGTTGCCGATACATTGCCTCATCGTACGAGTTATCAGACCATTGATCGATATGTATTCGGGGCACGTCACATCTGCACTTACGATCCGTAAGTCCATGACCCCTTGCATCCTCTATATTAACTCGAAATTCACCTAAAAATCACTAGTACAGGGTCACAAACCATCTTCGATGTAGTCTACGTCTGGTTGCTCGCGCCAGAAAGCTCTGGAATGGAGTTTACGCAGACACCCAGGTCCATCTGTCGTCATAGCACGGTACCTAGATCATGCCATCTCCTGGAAAGTCTGTCCTCCGAATCCTCGCACTCTAAGTTCAGGAGTTTATCGCTACCTCGTATGAGCGGTTCTCAGCTTATCAACCAACACAGGATCCGGGGAATTGCACTCGTTCCAGGTGAGTCAGCGTGATGATATGGTATATGGTAAGTATTTTGGCCAGTTCTGGGACTCCTAGGGAATCGAGAGGTCCATATTTGCATACTAGTTTTCGCCATTCTCTGATATTCTAACTTGCATAGCCAACCATCATAAGCTTACGAGGCGACTGAAGAAACGCGGCTTCTTATTTTTAGATAGTGCAGCCGTTTCCACGTTTTCAGATTCACAAGTGACATCCTGCGCCGTTGCTGTGTGCCAGTTGCATGCGGAGCTGTTCGATTGACTCCCGATATGTTAAGAGGTCGCCCCATTGGAGATCTGAGACATCCAGCTTGAGCTATATTTTCCAAGAAGCGGCTGAATTGTCGTTTTGTAGGACACATCATTACTACCAATGAGGCGTATGGTAGTGTTCCTGTGACTCGTAGTACCTTGCTGTACTAGTAGCGATGCTCATCCGACGCGCCTTATCGCCACTATTATGTACAGCTAGTAAGTAGCTGGACGTCCGTGCACTGCTTTAACCAGCTCATGGCAAACCCGGCTCGGACCGATGGTCATATAACTAGTATGATCACACCGGCGTACTAGTAGAGCTGTTTTCTTGGATCACCCATTTAAGTTCCTTCCCCCTCTCTGGATATTCGACATGACGACGATACAATATATCTGGACCAGTGTTTCCATGACGTTTTGCTGGTGTAAAGGTATGTAGTACATAGCTATTTTTGTTTGTTCTGGTCGTAGTATTGAACTCGAGATGTATCACAGCATCATCAGCAGTGCTGATGGTGTATGACCACTGTACGTGTCGCAGACTTGCAATCTTGAAACTTTGGAGGACCTGATGATCAGTATGGCCAGTGCTTACTTTGGATGACGAGGTACTATATATTCCTCTTTTGGTGACCGTTATCGCGTTCTGCTAATCGGAGCTCGTTCACCAGATGGAATATATCTGGGTATTTGTATTCTTGCTTGCGACTGCAATGACCATTGACCACCGAACTTAACAGAAAAGGCCTTTATCGGGGGTTACAATGATATTTATCATGGTACCGTTGCATCGATTGTGGCAGATACCACGAAGTCCTTATTTGGGTCCTCTTTGGCATAACATCTAGCTACGATACTGTGCCACTCTATTCATGATGTGCGTCGCTCAATATTGTCTCACTGAATTTCTAAAATGTTCAAATGTGTATTAGCACTGATGCAGTTGGTGAGCCACTGGCTCAGTGTTTGTTCCAAAAACCTTATTCTTCTGCGGCACCCTTGCAGGCGCATATAATGGAGTGAGTATTTTGACATCCTATTCCATCATTTTAACTGGCTACTTAGGTATATAAGTATGTGTCACCCCAGATATTTCTTGATGCAGTTCATATATGGATCTGTTCACTATGGATATGGCTAATAGTGGTATGCAACATCAAACATTACAAATCTGCACCAGCCTTAACAATAATATAGATGTTAAGACATGCACCATACTTCATGTCTGGTTAGCATGTGTTGTATTCTGGACTGTACAAGGTAAGCTCCCTCTTTGATTGCTCGAGAAACAATGTCAACTCTTCCTACTAGTGATACTTCAACTAAGGGTTTATGCACTATATCATGGCTCGAAAAGGATTGTAGTGGCCATGGTTGTAGGTTTTGTTACTGAGGTCGTCTATATGCTCTTTGCATTGATAAAACTGACTATTATTTATGGTATGTAATCACCCGTCATGATTTCTGGGTAATGCTAATAGTCAATGATGCAGTTCACGATGCATCACCTCCTTCCAAAGTCTTTTCCATCCCTGGCGTATCTGTTACTATTTACTTTAGCTGTGGCGTGCTTGCAGGCTATGAGTGTCTTCTATTTTTTCTTGCCATCCGGCAAGCTGGTATTCGATGCTCAAAAGGGAAACCTGTAGTTCAATGTTGGACTGGAAGACATCTCGCAGACATTATCATCAAGGGAAATGTGATGTATTTCTTTATGTGGGTGTTCATTTACCATTACACCCCCCATTTATTTATGGATTCTTGCAGAAATACACTCTCTGTATTTGTTTACCTATTGGCTTTAAAGTCCACACTTCTTCATGTAAGTTCTGTCTAACACTGTCTGGTCTTTACATGTACTGAATGTATTTAGTTCGAGGGAGCAGTCATAGTTGAGAATTTTGTAGTTGCCATGATTGCAGCCCCTGGTTGTCGCCTCATCATGGATGCTCGACGTGAAGCAGCAGTATCATTACATGATGACTCTTCACGCAACTACTCACAATGGCGAGTTGTTACTTGTAGTGGTGCTATGACGTCAGCTGCCTAGTTATTCTTGTAGTCATAAATATTAGAGTCTAATCACT
>Ga0307518_10003902_pt1 | contig 10717 bp, 12 predicted proteins | sample 25_EM_MG_FD_203889 | JGI IMG/M metagenome (GOLD analysis project Ga0307518, IMG submission 203889) | Populus trichocarpa ectomycorrhiza microbial communities from riparian zone in the Pacific Northwest, United States - 25_EM | ecosystem: Host-associated > Plants > Roots > Unclassified | place... | reverse complement strand
GCTCATCAAGCCGTGCTCGATGAGGTTGAGCAGACGATCCAAGGTAAATGGCGTAAATCATCAAACTCTGGTCTACAGATGCTAATCTCTGTACAGCTTTCTTCCATGGACAAGCCTTCCTTACGCCACCCCACGATCACACCGAGCTCCCAGAAACCGAACCGGTGCAAACAAGCGATTATGCAATCGCTGCAAATCTTGACCCTCCCGGCCCTCAGATGCCTACTAACATTCACGAAGGCGTGTCTGACAATCCAGTTGCCATGCAGATTCTAATGAGGTCGAACTCCGCATGTAAGTGTTCTATCATTTGTTTGGATCCCACTGATGATTTAGTTTAGGAGGATTCACCGAAGCTATCAACAAGGCTCCTGGATGGAGACTGATCTTCGAAGATATATACCACGAATATTGGTACTGGTTAGCTACGGTTTCGCCGACACCACCGGAATTCCTTGATCTCCTCAAGGAAGCCTTGGCAAGGCGATCACTCCATTGTATGTGCTAACTAGATGTCATAAACTGAAGAGGGTACTATACCAGCTGAGACAACTACAACATTGGATACAAATGATGAAGATGCTGAAACTGGAGTAGAAGGAGATGCTGAAGCAGAGTATAATGAGATTCAGCAGGAGCGGAGGTCTGATACAAAGGTGTGTTATAATTTTGATTCATAACTAATCTCAACCAAATTCAGCATTGCAAGCATGCCCACCGTGGCCATGATCCACGCACTGAAGATTTCAGGTTCAGGTTCGAACCAGTTCTGAACCAGAACTGAACCTAGTAGAACTAGTTCAGGTAGGTTCAGTTCAGGTTCAGGTTCAGTTCACCCCTAAAGTAGTAGGTTCAGGTTCAGGTTCAGGGAAAATAGGCTCTGAACCGAACCGAACCGAACTTTACCAGCCCTACTCCCAGCCATGGCTAGAGCAAATAAGATGGCTCCCAAGTCGGAGCTAATGACCTATATCGGTGTTGCCCCTGGCAATGAGCGCAACTTCTTGTTTATGCACTCCACCAATGCAGTGTTCACTGCTGCCCACACCGTCTTTGACAAGCATCACTTCCCTCGCTGCCCCAAAAACCAGTGCGAACCTCTTGAGAACCCTTTTGGAAGGGCAAATCCAAAACCTACCACCAATCGACCAGGGAATCCCCCTGAAGATATCAACAGTGATGAAGATGTGGTGTCGCAAATTTCTCAGGCACCCTTGTAATGACTCAAACTGATGATGACATTACAACTGAGGTGCCTTCCATTACAATGAACATCATAATGGTATGGTAATGGGTTGTACTTATCTGGTAATGAAATGGAGATGACAAATAGATAATAGCGATGGTCGTCAAGCGATTGAGATAATCGAAGATGCGTGGTAACTGTTTTGTAATGAACAACACTCCATCAACACACCTTTCAATACTTGAGGCTTCTGCTCTCACCTTCTCTCCACCATCCTGCTAATGGTCGGACCAGCTTGAACAGAATGAAACAAGTGCAAGAACGTCGACGACAATGGTTGGATTCCTTGCTCTCACTGCAGAAAATCATTCAAGTCTCAAGGTTTCAAGAAGCATGAGACCACCTGTAGATCGTTCAAGGACAGTCAGAAAGAAATCGACGAGTGTAACCGCTGTTTCGAAAGTCAGATGCGCAATAGTAAGTGTTCCAACAGGTATTCACGATACTGATCTAATTGGATCAACAGCTCGACTACATATAGGCAATCCGCATGAACAACGCCCAATGAATGTTGCTGGCGGTTCCCATGCGGGTCCATCAAGAAACGTGGCCACTGTAGACGAGCGCTTATGTTCAGTTAACGCCGATGAAGGTGATCTGTTTATTTTTCACAGTTCTGAAGCTGACGTATTATTATCTATAGGCAATCTGTTATTGCATCCTGAGCCCGACTACTTGCCCATACCTGATAATAATGATAGTCCCGGTACGTACCCAACTATAGTCTATAGGTGTTCGTTTTCTCACATGTGCGACAGTGTCTGATACATCAATGCGGTCTCTTCCTGCCGGAGGGACTTCGAGGATATCTGTTGAGTGCCCAAAGGAGTTCAAAACTGAATTCCATCCATGCAGTCGCCATCCTGATCTGCTGCAGAGATTTGAGGAATTTGGTGTTACCAGGCATGCTCCTGAAGTACCTGCTGATGAAGAGCCTTGGCGCCCTTTCCAGTCTCGTGGTGACTTCGAGTTCGCTGAAATTGTGGTGGACGCCTCACTGAGCAAGACTCAGATCAATGCATTACTGGACTTAATTTCTTGTGTCAAAATGGGGCAGACTGAACTGACCTTGAAGAATGAAAATGATTTGCGCCGGGCATATGACAATGTTGCAAAGGAATTGACACTGGTATGCTCTAAATTTGGTTTGTGATAGTATGCCGAACAATTAATGACAAAAGATTATTGTATAGTTCACAGAAATCACGGTCACCACCAAGTACAAGAATGAAGATCGCACCTACAATCTTTATGCACGATCTATTTGGGAGTGGGTGCTTGACTTGTTGCAGAATCCCCAACTTGCACCTCACTTCGTGTGGGATGCACAGCGCCTCTACAATCATGACGGTGAAAAATACGAGCACTTTTTTGGAGAGCCTTGGTCTGGTGACCGTTGGTGGGATATCCAAGTATGTTGACTTGTATTATGGTGATCTTTGTGTGTATTCAACATGTATTTTCTTGTGTTTTTCAAATACATTTCAATTAGTCTCAGCTCCCTGAAGGTGTCGAGAATGCTGTCCCATTTGGGCTGATTCTCTATGCAGACAAGACACGACTATCTACACAAGGCTCAGTCCAAGGGTATCCAGTAATCGTACGCTGTGCGAATCTGCCTGTAGAGATACACAATGGCAACGGAGTCAGAGGTGGCTGTGTTGTTGGTTGGTTACCTATTGTATGTTAGTTCTCAGGAGTCTAAGCTGAGACTTTACTGACACGGACGAACCACAACAAAGGTTCCTGAAGACGCAGATGAAGTAGGGAAGAAAGGATTCACGAACCTTAAGCATGTCGTCTGGCATGAGTCCTTCGTAAAGTTCTTGGAGGACGTTGGCATACTTTCAAAGACAGGATACGCACACACTTGTCATGACAAGGTTTGTCATTCGTTATTTCCGGTGGTACTTATATTGTCAGCAGACTATGAAGAGCAGTAAGTCACTATCAATTACTTTGTGTTGAAACCAAGATCTATCAATATAGGTGTATGATGTCATTAATTCGAGGCGCAAAAGGAAAGCGCCCATGCCCAGTTTGCCTTGTTCCCCTGGACCAGCTCCACGAAATATCAAAGTCATTTCCAGCCCGAATAGTGGCTGACGCAATGGAGGCTCTTCGTTTATACAGCGTTGATCGTGCTAAAGGTGAAGAGCAACTAAAACAATTTGGTCTGCGTCCTATTTCGGTATGTACTAGTACCATTCATTTCTTGTCGTACTTCTCATACAACTCATGATAACAACGCAGAATGTCTTCTGGATTGTTGCATTCTCGGATCCCCACGCCGCCCTCAGCTTCGATCGTTTACATTTTCTCCATCTCGGCATTTGGCGGAAGCACATATTAGAAGAACTAAAAAAGATCCTTAAAGACCTTGGTCGAAGTTACGAGACATCAGTCGAGAACTAGTAAGTTATGATGTTCATCCAGCATTTCTGGCATTGAACCACTATGATATTTAGTGTTTCTGAGTTTCCTCGATGGTGTGGCCTCACACACTTCAACAATTTTATTCACATTGTATTCAGTGATGGAAATAAGTTCCATGATATGTCAAAGGTGTGTCGTCTTAGCCTTGCACCTGATATTTGATTGTGTGCCAACTCTGTGAAACCCACAGCAAGTGTTCTATGCGGTGTTAATCTCTCTGACGCACACAACTAGCCCAGAGGGCTATCGGCTGGTTCGCATGCTCCGTAGCTACTTACAACTTGATAGTTTGATAGGTCTCAACATCCAAACTGAGGGTACTCTTGCAATGATTGAAGCGGAACTACTCGTCTTCGACAAGGAATTGAAGGTATTATCTTTGTACTGTACACATTATTCATAATGATTGGTGTGTTACTGCATAGGGATACCTGGATTACCTCAAACGGATTGGCCGAACTGATCTGAAGATGAACTGGGATTTCCGAAGATTCATCTTTGGAAGCATGTTGTTCACGACATCCAGGCCAAAGGCGCCACACGTAATTACAGCACACGTCCAAACGAGAAGCTCCATGGACCATTAAAAGATGCATATCACAATTCAAATGGAAGAGATTTTGCTCAGCAGGTTCGTACCACAGCGCCGCCACAGAAATAATAGTATCATGCTGCACTACTAATATTACACACAGATCCTTCGAATTGACCACAACAGACTCGCAATTAAGCTTCTTCGATCACGCCTCGACAGCCTTGAAGAGTATAAACAACAATTGGAGGGCGCGGAGGATAATGATGATACTGGAGCTGACACTGGAATTCATAATTCGCAGAGTTCTATTACTAACGGACACATCTTGCTAGGCTCAGCATGCAATCTGCAGTCAATTCAAGACATCGAAACTACTCGTGCCTTGAAGGATCGCGCGTTTGACGGATTTCACAGAAAATTTACGGAATTTATCAATCAATCACTCCCGTCTTATGGTTATGCACTGACTCGGTGGTTTAATGTGCCACCTCAATTCAAAGTAAGTTCTCTTTACCTGTATCGCATCATTAGTACCTGAAGGTTGATGCTTTCACTTACTACCATAGATTCAAGAATACAAGTACCTACGCGTGAACTACGAGTCTACTGTAGATTGGGCACTAATGACGGATCATCTGCGATGCAATCCGTCATTCTTTGGGAGGCCGCGTTTTGATGCTGCGCTCATTCAACACACTACCGACAAGATGGCGTTTGTTCGCCTTCTGTTCATGTTTACGTGTCGGATCTCAACATTTGGCACTTTCAAGCTTGCGCTGGTACAACCATACACATTAGCACGCTTGGGGCGTCATTTGGATCGTGATTTCCAGCTCACTCGGGTCAAAGCCCTTCCAAGCACATCTTCAATGTTCATTCCATTGGAGTCTATTATTCACGGTGCCATTTTGGTTCCTTCAGACAGTGCTAATGAGTATTTTGTTGTTGACCATTTGGACAGTGATATGTTCCTTCGAATGAAGGCACTACTCGCTGATCAGAAATTGTAGACCTTCGATCCAAGCAGATCCAACCTTTGCATTCCCATTCCGCCTTGTCTTCCATCTCGTATCATTATCTGCAGTTCTTCATCGCCGGTTTCGTTGCATCCACTAGTGCTATGCCTACCCGCCAATGCTGACATCATCGACATCAACTCTTTTCCACTCCCTTGCGAAATGGCGCATTCAGACGCTTCCTTTGAGACGAACACCACAGTCACTATGGCAGCCACCTGGTGAGTTGCTTCGTTGACTAATCTGCTTGGAAGGCGTCGGTCAGATGCTTATTATAGGTCGTGGTTTCAGCACGGCGACCACAAAGCTTTCAGCCAGAATCAATGACAAGTTTCAGAACCTCAATGAGGGAGGTCTGCAAAGGAGATTCACATGCTCCAGAATGGCACCCGCCTGAAACGGGGAGTAAGCGTCATGCCATTGTCACTACTGTCACGACCCACGACAGACACCCGTCCGTGTCCAGTCCCCTTCTCCATTCACAATCCCAGCCACAAGTAATACCCACCATCCGTCTCACCGCACCCACGCCCTCAGAACCAAACATGTCCTGTCATCAATCCAATGCTGAGCCACAGATCACTGAAACCATCCCCACCCCACTCCCACCCAAGGCAAATGCAGGCGGAGAACCCGTCCGTAAATGTCTTGTTCCCAAGAAGTCCAAGCTCAGTCTGCTTGGATCCTCAACAAGAGAGGAGCACGAACAAGACCTGTCCGATGTGGTGCAATGCGTCATGGGATCCATGAGGAGCACAGGCAGGTTCAAAATATATGTTGACCCTGCTGACGATCCAGAAATCAGTGACATACTGCTGGTTAAGAAGAAGAAATCACACGCTGCTCTCAATGGAATGAGCTGGGGCACATTGGGAGAGGTCACGAACGTGCCGCCAATTATGAAACCCAAGGAAAGTAAGGAGAAAGGTGGGCAGAGGAGAAGGAAGGGCTATTGCAAGTCAAGGTGGATGAGAATCAGAAGTGGTGGAGTATTGGTCGGGGAAGGAAAGATTCCAAGGAGAAGGAGCACACCAAGTGTAAGACATTTGAGGCCCAGTATTGTATTGATTGCTAATGCATTTTACCAGCCCCCGCACCACTTGAGAAGCTGACAGATTCACGGACACGCTTTAACTCACTCGACTCAGGTATTCTGCTCAACAGCCCTGTATATTCAGAGCAACCCTGTACCCTCATAGAATACTTATGTGTTCCGACGCCAGCAGGGGCAACCATCGCGCTGCCCGGAGCTGGCACATTGGGAAGTGGCAAGAACTCGGTCGCCATGTGCGCAATGCGCTCTGTCCATTCACTCACATGTATCAGCAGCTGGGCTTAACTCTGGAATGCGCAGACCACTGAAGATGCCGACAAGAAAGATGAGAATCAGCCTGATGCCAAGAAGAAAAGAAAAAGAAGGACCGAGACAAAGAAAAGGTGAATCCACTACTCGGGCAGCAGCTTCGAAGTGGGCGCGTTGACTGCGAGCCCCACAGGGTCAAAGATTGACAGCAAATCTTTTGGCAAACAGAAATCCAGCATTCTAGGATTGGGCTTACCTTCGACTATGCGTCTGCCTTTGTCGCGCAATGGATCCACAGCTTCGTCAGTTGTGGTTGCTATTGGCTTCGGAAAACGCTTGCCACCATTCTGGGTGGTGGAATTTTGGCATGCAGACGCTCAGGGTCACAGTTATCTACAGCGTCCTCATCGCGACCGCTGTCGGCGTCCTCATGCATGTTGGGTGGATCGGGCGAGTCATCTAACTCTTCTGTCTCAGTTTGTTGGGATGAAGCAGGCTTGCAGACCGTTAAGGAGAGCCGCAGGATGGAACACGAGAGTAAGAGCGCTGCGAAGAAGGAGAAGGAGAAGGAGAAGAGCAAGAAGAGGTCGAAAAGTGGGAAAGAGAAGAGCAGGAAGGCATCCGATGGTCAGAAGAGGAAACTGCTGGTGGCAATATTTCCTGGAACCCTTTCTGAGCACGAGGAGGAAGAGGCTGCCACGAATCCTGCTACCCCGATCGTCATGATTGAAGAGGCCACGATCGAAGGATGTTCCAGAGACTTGCTCACAGAAACTCCTGTCAAACGTGCTCGTTCACGTCCAAGGAGCTTGGTTGCTCGTGACACAAGGAAATCTATGATGACGGGGATGGTGAGTAACTCTGCATTACTGACATGCGATATTCCTGTTATTCACGAGGTTGCTTGAATCTATCAACATAGCAAGTGTACTGCTGTGGCCTGTCCAACCGGCCCATCCATCTCCCTTTTGCACACTGCGCACTGCCCCTCACCGCTGGATACCTTGTCCCCAGCCAGGATGCGCCAAGCTCATCACCCACCTATTCGCTTGCCCCAAATTGCCACCATCATTGTCTGGCTCAATGGTCAAGCTTCCGCATTTTATTGTGTATGTCCTCCACCGCATGAAACTACACCCCTGCATTACCTTTGCAGCACCCGTTCTCCTTCAATGTCCAAAGGTGCGTTTCCCCACTGCACAGAGATCATCGGATCATCGCCTGTTTGTATCTGCGTTCATGTTGGCCAGCAAGGTCATCTACGATAAGTTGTGGTCAACCGTCGTACAGGGGATGTTTATGGGTACAGTACTCAAATTTTGGCTTATGGTGTTACCTGTGTGGAACCCTAGTGGTCAACCACCATATCTTGTAGTTTGTGGGGTGGTGGAGTGGTTGCCTGCCTCATGCAATGTAAAAATGAAGTGACCGTCAGGAGGGCCACAGGTTCCACTTTCCATCTCCTGTAATGCCAGTGAAGAGGCTGGTCAGCTGGTATCAGCATCAGCATACATCGACTTCCACGATGATGCCAAGTGCTGGCTCAGCAAAGAACTGAACTGACCTTGCGTCTGACCCTGCCTACATCAAATTTACAGATGATCCACATACACCACCCAAAGTACTCATTGCCACTGCATCGCCCAAACCATCGAAAGCCACACATGATCTCTGTGATGAGCTTGTGGGCGTGTTTTATGGAGGAAGAAAGGAAAGGGTTCGAAGTGGGGTAGCTTGGGGGTGAGGAAGGGGTACAAGCATTTGGTGATTGTGAACGAGGTCATGAAAAAGCGGAGTGAGTGTTCTTCACGCTGCACAGGTACTTGTGTGCACTGACACAGCCTACCCCAGCTACCCAGTGGATGATTGCAATGTGTTGATCTGCCTTGCAAGACAGCTACCCGATTGAATTTTACTTGCTTGTATGTACTCTGTGGTAGATCAGTGATCAACAGAAGGTACTCTTCTGACACACTGGATCGGAAAGCTGCTGCCTGAGGATCTAATGCTCATGTGGTAGTATGCGCACTACACAGTCAGCAGGGTGACAGTTACCTCGATCCCATCGGTTGGAACACCACAATTGCACATCAAGCCTTTCCAAGCATACTCACATATCCCCTCACTGCTATACCTGCAACCCATCCACACCACATTCCCAAATGGATACTGGGGGTACAATGGGTATCAGGATGCATATCCCCCAGGTAAGTCAGTAGATACATCTCGAACCATTGACTGAATTTGTTCCAGCCCATCACTGAAGTGGCCAGGCATGTATCAAAAGCTGCTGGGTAACCTCCAATGCTTTTGGGCACTCAAACCTACTAACCTGGTGTGCTAGGCTAGGAACTATGACAACAGTGAATGGGCATGATCCACAACAGTTAAGTTCATGACCCGCTCCTGACTGCTCGTGTTTATGTTCTCTTTGGCCACAGTTTTCGCAATCAATGCTGAATGAACCCTGCTTGTATTGCTCTAGTTAAATGCAGTCATCATCTTTTTCTGATCTTGTACTACATAATTTGAGTAGCCAACATATTGAGAACTTCTTTCTTTAGAGCAAATGATGCGGCCCATTTCTCGCTCTTGCGGGTGAGAATTTGCACCACAAAGCTATCCCAGAACCCGGGGAAGTCTGGTAAGCACCTTCAAGTTGATGTCCATGCAACTAAGGTTTGTCGCATACATATGAAACAGCTGACTGTGTCAGCAGTGCACCTAGGTATGTACATGAAAAGGGAACGTCCAAACTCATGGTTGTTTTCACTGATAGGAAGAGGAGTAGCAGCCCATTCACTCTATCAAGTGTGAAAAGGATATTTTATCGCTCGTGGTTGTGACAGGCATCATTTTGTTTGGATCCGCTGATGGGAGGACAAAGTAACATGACATGTGTGAATATGATTTATTACCACATGGTCGCCTGGCTGGGTGACCAAGGACTGAATTCGCAGGATTACCTCAGGTCTGGATCACTCCCTAATCTCAGCAAACACCCACTATGCAGATGGCAGAGACAAGACCCAGATTTCGACCAGGTTTGTGGGGGCATGTTATCACGCACCAAACATGTTTGGTACTGTGGACATGGAGAAAGTTAGCTGATGAAACTAATGCGAGGAATGCACCCAAGATCTGTTGAAAGATTGTCCCGACTTGAGGGATACAGACAGCCCTCGCTATCCATATCACACAAAGTCAAGACTATCCTTATGCGAAGAATGAATACAAGCTCGTCGTAGCCATCTATCGGACAAGAATGACTATCCTGATGCAAGAGATGAATGCCATTGCTGACAGTCATCTATCACATGAGAACCATCAAGAAGCAGAAAGAATCCAATGAATAATGATCTTTTTGGTATGAGAAAGGAGCACAGCCTTCTGCAGTCCAACTCCCATACCAGAACAACCAAAGAAGCAGAAGAAATGATTGAGAAACAAAGGAGAAAGAGAAGAATCATTTTTAGCACCCAAATGTCAAATTTAGGCACCCAGTGCCGGCATTCCGATATTTTGAATAGCTCTGCTGTTTTTGAAGCTATCAGGCATGTGACTATACCATCATGGAGCCTAGACTGTGGTCTATCTGCCTGTCAAGTTCCGACATAAATCTGTTTATTTCCCACAGAGATATACCACCTGAAATCCAGACACCCACTTCATCAGTCACTATGGAGTCTGCATTTTCTCTGGAATGTTTCTCTGCTATTGCAGCAGACCTCAACTATGTCCTACTCTTGGGACAGCCTCTCCCTGAGTTCCTGTGCACTGCCTGGCACATATCTTCCCAGCCTGCTCCCTCAGTCCCTCTTGTTCTCGGTCAGCGCGTTCTCCTTGTCAGTCCTGCGTCACGCACATACTTTGGTCACCTCAAGTCTATCGTTAGACTTGAAGATTCATACCTGGTTGTCTCTGTGTCTCCTGAGTCCTCTGCATATGGTCCTTTCATCCCAGAGTCCTGTTACATCCATCTCCCTCCATCATTCATCTCGCTTCCCTGGACACGTCGAATCCGCTACTCACGTTTCACTTCCCTGCTATCCCGCAACAAACACAGATGAAACAGTGCTCTAGAACCCTTCTTAGGAGCCCTTATAGAGTACAGAACCTTCCCCTTACTGCTCAAGGGAAGACTGCTCTTCGGGAGCACCAAATTTCGCATTTTTGTCCTA
>Ga0307518_10003900_pt1 | contig 10721 bp, 6 predicted proteins | sample 25_EM_MG_FD_203889 | JGI IMG/M metagenome (GOLD analysis project Ga0307518, IMG submission 203889) | Populus trichocarpa ectomycorrhiza microbial communities from riparian zone in the Pacific Northwest, United States - 25_EM | ecosystem: Host-associated > Plants > Roots > Unclassified | place... | reverse complement strand
TTTAGCATTCAAAGAAGATAAAAGAACACACCTTCACGATAACACATCAATCATATTTTTTTTTTTACCAAGGTTTCAATGAATTCCATCCACTTGGCATGTTGTTGATTTAGCTTACCTTGCCTTTTCAAATGCTTTAATGATTTATGATTCGAATAAATCATGAATTTATTTGAACATAGGTAATGTTACCAAACCTTTAAAGCCCTCACCAATGCATAAAGCTCTTTATCATATATTAGCTTTTCATTGAAATAAGTAAGAGGTATTTTATCCTGCATTAAAACAACTACAATAACTATTCCTAATGCGTCACAATCAATCTCAAAAACTTTTGTAAAGTCATGTAAAGAACATAAAATTTAGTATAGAACATAGTTTTTCTTTCAACAAACTAAATGCATTATCCTATTCAATTTTTCATTTAAAACCAATTGACTTTTTCATAATTTCTGTTAAAGACATGATTAATGTACTAAAACCCTTAACAAAGCACATATAGAAACTAGACAAACCATGAAAACTTCTTATCTTAGTGAACGATTTAGGTGTATGCCATTCTCGGATAACCTATCTATTTTAATACCCTAAGCACTTATAACATAACCAAGAAACATAATTTTCTTCATGCAAAAGATAAACTTTCTCAAATTAGCTTACAATTATCTTTTACAGAACATATCAAGTACATTATAGAAATATTCAACATGCTCAATCAAGTTCTTACTATAGATTAGAATATCATCAAAGTATACAAATATGAATCTTCCTATGAATACATGCAACACATGATTCATTAATCTCATAAATGTACTAGGTGTATTTGTAAGTCTAAAAAGCATGACTAACTATTTATACAAATCATACTTAGTTTTAAACATAGTTTTTCATTCATCATTTTCTTTCATCTTAATCCGATGACGTCCATTTTTATATCAAATTTTCAAAATACACATGATCCGTACAACTCATTTAACATACATCAAGCTTAGGGATAAGATGTATATACTTTACTGTTATGTTGTTAATGACACAACAATCAACACGCATCTTTCAAGTTCTATCCTTTTTAAACATAATTAAGACCAAAATAACATGTTGACTCATACTCTTATGTTTATACCATTTTGACATCAATTATTCCACTTGCTTTTGAAATTCTTTTATTTTTTTTTTGGGGATTACTTCGGTATGCTGGTCGATTAGAAATTATAGCTTTAGGTACAAGGTGGTCGATTAGAAATTATAGCTTTAGGTACAAGGTTTATTTGATGTTCAATTTTTTGTTTTGTGGTAAACCACTTGGAATATTTTCAGGAAACACATCTTTAAATTCCTACAATAAAGAAACAACCATATTAGGAACACAATAGTCGAGATCGTTATCATTAAAATAAACCTCTTTGCACATAAGTATAATCATCAACCTATTAACATAAAAAACAGATTTAATCTCATCCTCTTTTGCATAAAAATTAGGTTATTTCTTTAACTTTTCCATATTTTTCTCACTTCACACACTTACTTTCTTCTCTCTTCTTATTTTACCTCCATTCTTGGCTGAATTCAATTTTAATTCATTAGTGCCCAAATTTGACTTTCTTTTCTCACCATGTTCCTCACTTGAATTTAATATGATCAGCATACATTTGTTAGGGTGATAATGGTATAAGGATGATGATTTAACATATTTTACAATAGTATACTTATTCCTAAACCCATCATGCATTGTCTTTTTATCGAATTGCCAAGGACGACTCAATAATAAGTGACTCGCATGTATAAGAACCATATTACATAATTTCTCATTAGAATATCTCCCAATCAAAAACAAAATCAAGACCTTTTTAGTCACTTTAACTTCACCACATTCATTCAACCATGACAATCTATAAGGTTTATGATGTTTTACAGTACTCAAATTCAACTTCCTAACAAGAGTTGTACTAGCTACATTTGCACAACTACCTTCGTTAATGATCATGCTAAATATTTTATTTTGGATATGATTTTACTTATGAAAGATGTTCTCTATTCACTATTCCACACCATCTTCCTTAACCTAAACATGTAATGTATGCCTTATAACTAAGGCCTCCCTCTCAACCAGGTATGCAACCCTTTCATAACTACAATCCTCAAATGGTGGTATCTTATCATCTTAAGATCCATCACTTTCAGACTCAACCTCACTATGATCCTTTAAAATCATCACCCTATTATTTAGACATTAAAAAACAATATATTTAATCCTCAAACACCTGAAACATTTGATATTATGGTTACAAATAGGTTGGGTTTCTAATTTACCTTTGGAATTTGTAGTGATCTTTTTCTTAGCTTTAAGTGGTTTAGATTTAGCACTTACAACACAAATTGGATTGGGCAATCTCCTATATCCTTAAATTTGGCCTTCATTATGACAAAGAACCCAAATTAAATACATGATGTGTACTGCCCTTCCTCTTAAGTCTTCTCTCTACCTTTGTAGCCATATGTATCATGTTCTCTAACTCCATATATTTGATATATCTCTATTCATTCCATTAAGAAATCTCACCATAGTGGTCTCTTTATCCTCCACTATATTAGTCCAAATCATAGCAATCTTGATACGATTCAAATAAGGTTAGATTCAGATTTTGGTGTAAAATTTTATATTGTCCACTTTTACGTTATTGAGCATAACTCCAAATCCAACCGTGGGATCGAGCTGAAATTTGACATAAAGATTCAAGTGGTATTGATCTATGTTGGGGTAAATTTTCAGATGAATCGGAGTTCAGGAAGAACATGCGATATAAGTCAGAACATGTTATATGAATTTTGTTATTTACTTCCTTTTGACTTATAGACTTCCTATTTGACAATGATTCTTTTTCCTACAAGGATGTGGTAACTTATTTGGGAATCTCCTAGTTATACAAAGATCTTTAATAGGTTGCAACATAGTTTTCAAGTGTGGCAAGGTTTCATAGATGTTTCAAAATCCTTTTCTCACAAGGATTCCTTATTCATCCTAGCTACAACAAGGAAAGAAGACTTCAAAATTAATTCTACATTCAGATCAGATTTCCTAGTCTATTTGAGACTTCTTAATGGTGACAAATCTGATTCTAGTATATGGAGGATAATAATTTTTGGATTTTTATTATTTTCATCTTAGTCTTTGGGTTATTATTACTTATTTGGGTCAATTTTAAGGGGGCCTCATATAAGTCCATCTAAGGGGGGGTTCAATAGGGTTTATTTAAGTCTAGAGTCAGTATAAATAAAGGCATAACTAGACATGTAAGTTAGACAATTCAGATTAATAAAACTTCTTGTTTGCCGCACTTGTTGTATGTTGGTGGGATAATCTCCCTTTATTGGTTCCCTAAAGAACTAAAAAATGACTCATCGAAGAAAAACTGACTTCGTGGCGTCGTTCTTATACTTCTCGTTCACGAATCAATATTCATTGGGTGGGGGTTTTTGTTTCCAATAGTGCTGATGCCTAGGTACAAGTTATCTTTGTGTCACAATCCTATCAAACCTGATTTAATTGGCTTTTCGGGAATTTGATGTCTTTGCATGTGGGTTGCGTGACCACATGATCAAGAGGTTCGCATCAAATCTTCATCTCTTTATGGTAATCCTTCACACTTTTATAGCCCTGATTCAAACCTTGTAGTTTTTGAAATAACTCCTTATAATAGTGGCTGAGAACAAACTGTTTTTTTTTATTATTATTATTATAGCCTTCATCTCATCTCAAGTATTAATAGGTCTCTCTTAGTTCCTCCTTCTATTTAATAAAAGTTGATCCCATTATATTATTGTATAATCTGTAAACTCATTGATTGCAAGTTTCATCCTTTTCTATTCCAAGTAGTTATGATAACAAAAAACCCATTCTATCTTTTTTTCTCATTTTAAATATGCTTCAAGATTTTTTTTCCTTGAAAAGTAGAGATTTTTTTTTATCTTAAATGGTGCCCAAATCTCTATCAATGTCATCACGATTCCTACCCTTTTGGTTGAATTGACTATGACGCCTAAACCCATCATCTCTTTGACCTCTATATAGTTGAAATATATCTCCATGCCCTGCAAACACATCATCAAATTCATCATCTTCCATATTTACATTATCATCAACAAAGTCATCAAAGTTGTTGTTAACACGTCTTTTGCACCTGTTAACATGGTTTCCCCTTCGATCAGCCTTATTTCTCAGTCAATCACTTTCATTATCATATTTTCCCCTTTTCTCTATCATATCTTGTAAGTCTATCATCAATATCTCCATCTTATCCATTTGTTGTGCCAAGGCTTACATTTGAAAATTCTGATTGTTACCCTCCATTAGAGGTGTCGTATTGCTCTTTTCATACATCTTTAAATATGTAAAGTTTTGTTAGTGTCAAGAAAAAATATATCCTCATACTTCTCATGCAATCCAAATATGTATAATGACTCGAGAAACAATAACCATATGAAAATAAACAAATACAAAACTATAATTATGTTTTCGCGAATAGTAAACGAATTCATACGAAATATGGATGTTTCAAAGACATGAAATAAATCGGATGCAAAACTAATAAAAATAACTTTGTTAACACCTAAATATCCAAATATAACTTTAGTATTTTGAATAGGTTGATTTCAATAGTGGCAAAACATGTTTCATAAGTTGACGCAAATCAAACCTATTTATGCAATCTAATACCTGAATTTGAAACGCAAACCAAACAAAGTCTAAATGATCTCAAATTTAATATTAAATGTTATTGTACCCAAAAACCATAGAATATCAATTTTTAAGTGATTCTGATGTGGTTTGATTCAATCTCCTTTGTATTAGTGTTTTCATGACAAAATTGAATCTTTAGTTTTTTAAAGTGTTTTGTCTTTTAATTTAGTGTAAGTGATATGTATGGATAGTTAAAAAACAAGAACCACTTTTTTTTTTTTTTAAGAATGAAAGATGTTATAAGTAAGAGACAGGGTAGAAGATTGACATCAAAAAGAAATTTAAATGCATAATATAAAAAATGAAAATTTCAAAAAGGTATACCTAAACACGGGAAGCACAAAGACAATCACAAAAAAAAATAGAGATTTGTTGAGCAAAAATAGCTACAAGCTTGAACTCTAAAATCACAATTTTATTTCTCTAAAAATAAGTTTAATAATTAAAGTTTGCCTTTTAAAGAGGTTTACAATGTCCTTAAATAAGCTAGAAAACCAGCATATACTAGGTAATAGAATCAAAATCCTAAAACATAAAGGGAAATAACATAAAAACATGAAATAAAACAAGAAATTGAGGAAAAATAAGGAAAATTGGCAAAACAAGATCTTTCTAGCTAAATTTCAATATGTATCTGTTTGAAATAACTTTCTAGATTCGCTACATGGATTTTTATATAAATGAAAAAAATATTCTAGATTTCTAATTCAGGAAACCCATGAAGAATTTCCTACCAACATGTGATTTGCCTTTATTCATAAACTACTTAATGAATCGCGCGTTATGGACAGTTTCTTAAATATAATTATTCAATTTCTCTAATGCATCTATAAATATCATACCTTCTTAAATTTAATAATGAAGAGGTAAAGATGAAATATATATATATATATATATATATATATATATATATAACATTTTAGTAAAATTATTATCTTGCGTTTACTATGTTATATTTAATTATATTATCTTCTTAGCAATAAATTATCTTTTTTACAATCCTTTTTTAACATGATTTTGATAATTGAAGAAATTACCATTTTAAGTTAGTTAAAAAAATTAATGATCATCATAAGCTCAAGTGAAATATTAATCTCCATTTATTGTTCCAAACATTGGAAATTTAATGGTAGTATAAATTTAAGATAAAACAAATTTTTTTTTCATTTTGTACAAAAATTTTTTTTTCATTTTGTTCTGTCATGTTACTTATAATATATAGATATTTGCCATATCTTGTATACTTCTACTAAACACAACTTCATCTTCGTGGGTAACACTTACAATAAAATCAAAGCTTTAGAACTTGAAGCAGACTCCCTAGATTATCAACGAGAGAACAAAGACATATCAGCTGATGAATTAATCCGAAGCAACACCATTTCCTCTAGTCTTAGAACCTTGTACAGAATGCAAGAGTCTGACTGACATAAAAAATCAAGTGTCCAGTGGTGTAAACTGGGAGATAGAAACACTCGTTTCTTCCATTTATCAGCCATAACAAGACAAAAAAAGAATCAAATTTTCTCCTTGGATGTTGACGGAACGATTTTGATGAAACCTTCTGATGTGAAGATAGTTGTATTCAATTTCTTTAGTAAACTATACTCTTATCATGATAGACCTAGAGCCTCCTGCTGTAATCTGGACTTTCTAAAGCTTTAGCCCTCATCCTTGGCTGCTTTAGAAATTCCATTCTCTGCAGATGAGATCAGAACTGCTATATGGGATTGTGAAGGAAACAAAGCTCCAGGCCCTGATGGTATTAATTTCTTCTTCATCGAGAAAGCATGGAACATCATAGACGGGGATATTGTCTGAATGGTGGATGAATTCTATCAGACAAACCTTCTTCCTCCAGGCATTAATAACTCTTTTGTTACCCTTATCCCGAAGATAAAAGGTGACAATAGGTTGAAGGATTTTAGGCCTATCAGCTTGGTGGGAAGCCTTTACAAGATCATTTTGAAGCTACTAGCAACCAGAGTGAAACAGGTTATGTCAGAAGTCATCAATGATCACCAAAATGCTTTCATCAAAGGAAGGAAAATTCTAGACAACATTTTGATTGCTAATGAGGCGATTAACTTCATAAGAAAGAGAAAGGGCAAAAGATATCTCTTCAAACTAGACTTTCACAAAGATTTTGATTTTTTTTTATGGGAATATATCAATGAAGTCATGGCTAGTATGGGCTTTGGTAATAGATGGCGAGGCTGGATCATGCAATGTATCTCAATAGCTAAGATGTATGTGCTTGTAAATGGATCCTCCACGGAGGAATTTAACTTAGAAAGAGGTTTACGTCAAGGAGACCCTCTCGTTTTCTTTTCAACATTGCAGTTCAGGGGTTGAGTTGTATGTTGCAGCGAGGTTGTGACCTGAGGTTGATTGAGGGTATCAACATCGGCCAGGGTGGTTTTACTTTATCACATCTTCAGTTTACGGACGACACACTTATCTTCAGCTCATCCTTCTTATTCAGTATGCAGAATATTATGTGCATCCTCTTGTGCTTCAAACTAATTTCGGGTCTGAAAGTGCACTTTTCCAAAAGCAGTATCTTTGGTGTGGGTATAGAAGATCATGTCTGTGACTACACTGCCCAAATTCTTCAATATAAGCAGGAGGACCTCCCTTTCAAATATCTTGGCCTCCCTATTGGTGCAAACTCGTGTAGATCTTTGATGTGGAATCCTATTATTCATAATATCAGCTCTAGGTTGGCTTCGTGAAAAGGTAAACTCTTATCGATAGGGGGCATATTGTGCTTAATTAAATATGTCCTAAGTAATTTGCCCATCTACTTTCTCTCTTTGTTCCCTATGCCTGCGGTGGTAACAACATGAATTGAAAAGAAGTTCATATCCTTCTTATGGTCTGGAAAAGAGGAAGGCAAGAAATTATACAATGTTAACTGGTCAACTATTTCTCTACCAAAAAGTGCCGGTGGTATTGGGATTTGATCTCTAAGGAATAAAAACAAAGCTTTGCTTTTCAAATGGCTATATATAGAGGTTTGGCTCGAAGGAGTCGAGTATGTGGAAGGATGTGATTAAAAGCATATACAATACTAAATACTCCAAAATAATTCCGCAAGATCATCTCTCAGGCATTGGAAGTACATGGTCTCGTATTGTTAATCACTGTGTTAAAGATAATAGGCTACATGATATTGTGAATCATCAATCTGTGATGTTAGTTGGCAATGGAAAGAGAATTAAGTTTTGGCTTGATGACTAAACAAATAATGGGAGTTTGGTAGAACAATTTCCTGCACTATTCTAGTTATCCAATGATAAAGAAGCAAGCTTTGATAAAATGAGAATGTGGGATGGTCATGCATGGTGTTGGTTATTCTCTTGGACTAGACCTTTGTGAGGAAGAAATACTGGTCTACTAGAACAATGAATACTATTCTCTCGAGAGTGCAATTGGACAAAGAAGCAAAGGATAGACTATAGACTTGTCTGGAAAGACAACACTATAGGCAAATTCTCGGTTAAGTCTCTTTGCGGGCTCTTAAATCACAATCCCTCAATGGACACTATTTTCACCTTTACTGGGATTTGAAGAGGAATCGTCCCCCCTAAAGTCGAGATCTTTTGCTGGATGGCTATCATCAACAAAATCAACACTGTAGCATGTTGGTCAAAAAGGTATTTTGGATACCTCAGCTGCTAACTGCCCTATATGCTTAGCTGAGGAAGAATCGGTTGATCATATCCTTATCCATTTCCATAAGCATTAGATTATTTGGTCCAAAATCATCAACTGGTGGGGTTTAGCGCGGTGTTGCCCAAAGAACTTGGCAGCCCTTTTCTCATAATGGGACTCTTTGGTCTATGGCAAATTTCAGAAAAAAACATGGTTGATGTTGTTCTTCTCAGTGACTTGGTCTCTTTGGCTTCTCCGTAATGATGTGATCTTTAAGAAAAAGATCCCGGACTATGATACTCTGTTCTTCCTTATTATTACTCAGCTTTGTTTATGGATAAAGGCTATAGACCCTGATTTCCCTTACTTGACTTCAGATATGCTAAGATCTGCAAAAGGACTGATTCAATGGACTAATACGTAAAAACTGAGGACTGGTGTTATATGGTCTCCTCCTATAGCTAATAGCTTCAAATGGAATATGGACGGATCCTCTCTCGGAAAGCCTGGCCCCTTAGGTATAGGTGGTGTTTTGCGGAATTACAATGGAATTCTTCTTGGTATTTTCTCTCTACCGGTTGGGATTTTAGATTCCAATGTAGCAGAGCTGAGAGCAGTTGTCAAAGTTATCGAACTATCGGCCTCTAATTGCCTCCTGCATCATAAGCATATTATTATTGAATCTGACTCTGCCAATGTCATTAACTGGAGGCCTTGGCTTCATCATAAACTATTCTCCTTAGTTAAGAGACTAGCTTCATGTTTTGGTTCAATCACCTTCTCTCACTCTTTTCGTGAGAGTAACCACATGGCAGACCACCTAGCTAAACAGGGAGTGCACAGAATATCTGATTTTGCTGCTTGGCTCTGAATCAGTCAGATGATCTGCGGGTGCTCTGTAGTCTACTACAGTTTTACGGTTCTTGGGGCAGTGATAAGCTTCTCAGGCAGGGATCCGGCTCAGTTAGTTTTTGCTTGCAAAATTCAAGTTACTGTTTCTGTGTGTAGTCATCTGGCTTCTGGAGGGAAGGATCAGAAATGTAATCGCTACAGAATTTATGCCATGAATAGTATCTTATCATGATCCTTCGCGCGAGTTGCCCTGCAAAATGCTTGTTCACGTCCAGAAGATGAAAGGTGGTAAGAAACGACCCTGATTGGTGTGATAGAATAATCTGTTTTTTGGGGAGCATCATCTCAGCAGAGGCGATCCGAGTTTGTCTGTCCGTTGTCCTGTTCTTACAATTTTCATAGCAGACTCTGATGTTTCATAGCATTTCATGGAGTTTGGGAATCTCCGGTTCAGACAGCTTATTGTTTCAGCTTATTGTTTCAGCTTATCTCCCTGTGTGCTCTTATGTTAAGATCTCATGTGATGACAGAACAAGCTTATGCTTGATTAATTATATCAGCTTCTTTCAAAAAAAAAAAAAAAAACACAACTTCATCTTCCTCGTCTCATTCTCTCTCTGTCTCATATGTTTCTATCATTTCTATCTTAAGACAATAACCAAATACTATTAATTTATGGATGGATTTCAATTCCAAAAAAAATAAAAAACATTATGACCTCATGAATTTCTTGTAATCTTTAACCATTAATGTTTACTTACAGTAATCTTTATCATTCTGACCTCAAGAAAAAAAAAAAGAGCATAAGCACTAGTTCTACAACTTGGTTTCGCTATTGTTCGATCCATGTGTTCAATTTTAGGTTTGCTTGTCCATTCAATGCTATCAGTTAAAATTTTGAGATGAGCTTAATCTCGGGATAATTGATCCCAAGCCAACAATAACAAAGCAAGGAGCCCATGCCAACTTTTTTTGCTTCTAACCACCTGCTACAATTAACAACAATGCTCAACTACTCAGATTTATTAAACAATCAGGCTTGTCTTACAATATTATTTGTCGATCAACAAATTGGTGCATCACCTTACCCAAGGATGCATCGAACAACAAGAAAGCTAGAGCCATACGGCTTGCTTTTCACATATGAATTGAAACGAGCAACAAGATGTAAGAGCTCACTACCGTGACCAAACATGATGACTCTCTCTCTGGACTTGACACTGAAATGGTCTGAATGAAGCTGCAAGCAAGAACCTTACATGGATATTCCAAATAACAAGTGCTTTCAATGCAAGTAGAAGCTAATCCTCCATTGGTTTTTAGTTGCTTGAACATCATAACGTCACTTTCCATCTAATACAGATATTTCTACACAACCCTCCATCAACAGGACACTTCTCCACATAAAAGTGGTGAACGCAAAGTAACCTTCATCATGATAAATTGTGTGGGTGACGGTTAAAACTCTGCCACT
>Ga0307518_10003898_pt1 | contig 10726 bp, 8 predicted proteins | sample 25_EM_MG_FD_203889 | JGI IMG/M metagenome (GOLD analysis project Ga0307518, IMG submission 203889) | Populus trichocarpa ectomycorrhiza microbial communities from riparian zone in the Pacific Northwest, United States - 25_EM | ecosystem: Host-associated > Plants > Roots > Unclassified | place... | reverse complement strand
CCTGGGTGGGATTGGGGGCCGACGGGTTGTCCTCTTCCGCCTACGGTCCGGAGGAGACGTTCAAGGCGCTGGGCGCGCACACGCACCTGGGCCTGTACATGGCCATCGCGACGGCGATCACCGTCTTCATCATCGCGCTGGCGTACAACCAGGTCATCGAGCTGTTTCCCACCGGCGGTGGCGGCTATCGCGTTGCGACGAAGCTGGTGGGGCCGTATCTCGGGCTGATTTCCGGCTGCGCGCTGATCCTCGATTATGTGCTGACGATCGCGATCTCCATCGCGTCCGGCGTCGATGCGCTGGCGTCGTTCCTGCCCATCGGCTTCCAGCCCTATAAACTCTGGGCGGAGGCGTTCTTCATCGCCGTGCTGATCGTGATGAACCTGCGCGGCTTGAAGGAGGCGATCCAGATCCTGCTGCCGATCTTCGTCGGCTTCGTGCTGACGCACCTCGTGCTGATCGTCTACGGCATCGCCGCCCACGCCTCCTATCTGCCGGACCTCGTGCCCGGCACGCTGGAAGAGACGCACACGCTGGCAGGCTCCATCGGCTGGAGCGGCGTGGCGGCCATGCTGCTGCTGGCGTACTCGCAGGGCGGCGGCACGTACACGGGGCTGGAGGCCGTGTCGAACAACGTCAACCTGCTGGCCGAGCCGCGCGTGCGCACGGGTAAGGTGACGATGCTGTACATGGCGCTGTCGCTGGCCGTGACGGCCGGCGGCATCATCCTGCTGTACCTGTTGTGGGATGCGTCGCCGATTCACGGCGAGACGCTCAATGCGACGACGTTCCGCAGCATCATCGACAACGCCAATCCGGGCGGCGATGTCGCCAACCAGATCATGCTGGCGGTGGTGCTGGCGTTCGAGGCGGGGCTGCTGTTCGTCGCGGCCAACACGGGCTTCCTGGGCGGGCCGTCGGTGCTGTCGAACATGGCGGTCGATTCGTGGGTGCCGCACAAATTCCGCTATCTCTCCACGCGACTCGTCACGCAGAACGGCATCCTCGTCATGGGCATTGCCGCGCTGGCGATCCTGTTCTGGACGGGCGGCAGCGTGACGTTGCTGGTCGTGCTGTATTCGATCTCCGTGTTCCTGACGTTCGCGATCTCCCTGTTCGGCCTGTGCCTGTACTGGGGCCGCAATCGCAGGAAGGGCACGTTCTGGCTGCGGCGCCTGCTGCTGTCGGCAGTGGGCTTCGTCATCTGCGCCGGCATTCTCGTGATCCTGCTGGTCGAGCGCTTCACGCAGGGCGGCTGGGCCACGGCCGTCATCATCGGCGCCATCGCCACGCTGTGCATCTTCATCCGCAAGCACTATCGCGAGACGAAGCAGGCCATTCACTCCGTCGACGAAGTCTTCGCCACGCAGCCGTTCGGGCCGAACCGGGAAGCGGTGGAACCGAATCCGGACGACCAGACGGCCGTCTTCATCGTCGGCACGTCACGCGGCGGCGGCCTGCATGCGCTGCTGTGGGTGCAGCGCATGTTCCCCGGCCACTTCAAGAACTTCCTGTTCGTGAACGCGCGCACCGTCGACTACCACGCGTACGGCGGCGAAGGCGCGATGGAAAAGATGCGCGACGAGGCGGCCGAGACGCTGGAATACTTCGTCGACTTCTGCCACAGCCACGGCATGGCGGCATCGTCGTATCTCGGCTTCGGCACGGATGCCGTCGAAGAGGTGACGCGCCTGTGCGAGGAGATCAGCGGCGAGTTCCCCCATGCGATCTACTTCACCAGCAAGCTGATCTTCTCGAGCGATAACTGGCTCGTGCGCATGCTGCACAACCAGGCGGCGCTGGCCGTGCAGCGGCGGCTGCACCTGGAGGGCTTGCAGATGGTGATCCTGCCGATGAAGGTGTGATCCGCGACGGCGGTCGCCGCGCGACTTTTGGATAGATTTCAGCCCTGCCAGGAATGCTAGCATCGCCTGTCGCGTCGATCATCGCGCGATACTTCCGTACCCGATTTGCAGTGTTCAAGGGAGACCCGTCGATGTCCTCCACGCGTCCTGGCGCCCATCATCTGGTGGCGATACTGGCCGGCGTTGCCGCCAATCTTATTCTCGGCTTTTCTTCGCTGTTCTGGAAAGTGTTCGCCGCGATACCGCCTGCCACGTTGCTGGGTTATCGGATCTTGCTGTCGCTGGCAACGCTGATCGTCGCCATGGCGTTGCTGGGGCGCTTGCGCGGCCTGTGGGGGCGGTTGACATGGCGCGTGCTGGCCATTCATCTGGTGGCCGCGTTGTTCGTCGTGATTAACTGGGGAACGTTCATCTGGGCATCCATGGTCATGTCGTCGAGAGCGGGTTGGGTTATCTGATCGCGCCGTTCGTGGCCATTACGGTGGGCGCGGTGGCGTTGGGTGACCGGATGAGCTGGGTGCGCACATGCGCGCTGGCCATCATCGTGGCCGCCGTGGTGGTGATGGTCCAGCGCAGCGGCGAATTGCATCACTGGGTCTATCTGGTTATCGGCGCCACCTGGGGCGCTTATGCGTGCCTGAAGAAGCTGACGACACTCGATGCCTTCAGCGGCCTGCTGTGCGAAACCGTGGTGCTGAGCGCGCTGCTCGCGGTTGCGCTGGCGACGTCGGTCACGTCGCTGCGCCTGCCGGCCGCCCTGCCGACAACGGTTCTGCTGGCGCTGGCCGTCTGCGGCGCGGTGTCGGTCTTGCCGCTGTGGCTGTTCTCGCTGGCGGCCGCCCGTCTGCGGCTATCGGTGATGGGATTCTTCCAATTCGTGCTGCCGACGACGCAGCTCTTCGTGGCGCTGGTGTTCTATCGCCAGCCTGTTTCGTTCAATACCTTGCTGTGCTTCTGCGTGATCTGGTTTGCGCTCGGGTTACTCGTCGCGGAGCCGTTGTTTCATCGACGCCGGCCGGCCGGCCATACAGATGCCGCGGCCTGCGAGGCCTCTGGCGGCCGCTGAAAGCGGCGCCTTTGGCGTGCTGCGCCGGGCAGCCCAGCCATACGACACTCTATCCAGACCTTCCGCATCCTGTCCCCGAAATCCTGCACTTCGTCGCTTGGCGCAGGCGGGTCCGATCGCCGTTTGTTACCTTGTCACTGTTGCCGCACATTACTCAGATGCTGCAACGACCCTGGCAAACCTTCGGAGAAAAAGATGAACAACCAGATTACCAGTGCGGCTGCCGCACTCTGCATCGTCGTCGCCGCGCTGGCGCCCGCAGCTGCGCAAGTGAACGAGCCATCCGTTCCCGTGCCCGCACCGGCCCGCGCTGTCAGCACCTATGAACTGCGCAACCACGAGTTCAACAATTACGAGTCCGGCTACCGGCTCAGCAACGGCCAGGTGGCCGAGTTCTCGGAACAGAATAACCGCTATTACGTTGTCGTCCGCAATCACGGCATCAGCCAGGCCACGCTGGCAGTGCAGGCATCGCGCCGCGTGCCGGTCCAGCTGCTGCCCGTCGGCCCCGGCAAGTTCGTCACGCGCGATGGCGTCGAGATGACGTTCGCCAGCGAAGGCGAGATGGTCACCATCACCAATTTCGAACGGCTGCCGGCCGCCAAGGTGGCAAGGGCCGATGCGGGCAAGCCGATGCTGGCATTTCGCTGATCCCGGCGCGCATAAGAAAAGGCCCGCAAACGCGGGCCTTTGTTTTGCTGCGAAGGCTTAAGCGGCCAGGCGCAGCGGAACAGGATCGAGGTGCTGCTCCAGCAGTTCGAACACGCCGTCCTTGGTCAGCACGTAACGTTCCATCAGCACGTCCTTGAGGGACTCCATGATGTCGCGGTAGTCACCGATCGACTTCAGCGTTTCGCTGTACAGCTCGTCGGCCTTCGCTTCCACCTGCACCAGCGTGTGCTCGCCGCTCGTTTCGTTCTTGAACTGGCTGTAGTCCAGCTTGGAACGGGAGTACATCGACAGCCGGTTGACCATCATGTCCAGCATCGACGTGGCCTTCTGGATGTCGTTCTGGCTGCCGACGGAGATGCCGCGGGCACCGTAGAACAGCTCTTCCGCCGCCACGCCGCCGTACAGCTGCATGACGTCGCGTTCCATCTCTTCCAGCGTGCGCAGCGACATGTCGTCACCGGCGGACAGCACATAGCCCAGCGCGTTCAGCTTCGACACGGATTCCGTGCTGATCTTCAGCAGGTGCGACTTTTCCTTCACTTCGGCCAGCGACAGGCCCTCGCGCAGGAACGGGTCGATCTGCATGAAGAAGTGGCCCAGTTCATGCAAGGCGATACGTTCGCGCTGGCGGGTCTTCTCGGCCGTCGTGGCGCGGTCGGTCAGGCCGATCGTGGCACGTTCGAAGGCGCGGAACATCAGGTCGGTGTTGATGACGGTCTTGTCCTGGATCGACAGCATCGAGGCGCGCTCGACCACGGTTTCCAGCAGCGCCGGGCTGAGGTTGTTGGTGATCTCAGCGACCTGGTGCAGGTCCATGTCGTTCCAGTCGACGAGGCCTTCCTCCTTGCGGCTCAGGAACGAGCGCAGCAGTTCCTGGCGCTCCGTCTTGTTCGGCAGGCGGAAGTTGATCTTGACGGAGAAGCGGCGCAGCATCGCTTCGTCCATCGACGAGTTGTTGTCGTCGAAGTTCGAGGCCACGACCCAGATGACGCCTTTGCCTTCGTCGCTCTTGACGCCGTCCAGCAGGCCCAGCAGCGTGTTGGCGGTGTCGTCTTCCCATTTCTTTTCGCCCCGGCCGCGCGGCATGAACAGCGCCTGCGCTTCGTCCAGGAAGATGATGCAGTTGCCACGGGCACAGGCCTTGCGGTACAGCGCGTTCAGCGATTTCGAACCGCCGCCGATATAGCCCGATTCCAGCGCCGAGCCCGATGCGGAAATCAGCGGGTAGCCCAGGCGCTTGGCCAGGTAGCCGGCCAGCTTGGTTTTACCAGTACCGGCGGGGCCCGTCAGCATGACGTTGAACGGCTTGTCGATATTGTGCTGCTTGTAGACGCTGCGGTTGCGGATCATGTCTTCCAGGTGCAGCACTTCCTGCTTGATGTCTTCCATGCCGATCAGGTCGTCCATCGAGCCCTTCAGCTTGTCCGGCGTGATGACGGAGGCGGACATGCCCATGCCGGGAATGCCGAACTTCAGCACGAACAGCAGCGCGGTGACGAGGAAGATGTCGAACGCATGGCGGCGGGCAAAGGCCGTCATTGTCCCCATCGTGCCGCCGTCGTCCTGCAGCACGGCCTTGTGCGTGGCCAGGAATTCTTCCTTGGCGATCGCGTACGGCAGGCCGTTGCGCAGCAGCACCTCGCGTTCGAGCGACAGGTGGGACGTGCTCGGCACTTTCACCACGTGCAGCTGGGCGGAGTTCTTGTATTTGTAGATGTAGCGGGGCGCGTCCGACAGCGGACGGGCGATCAGCAGATAGTCGAGTTTGTCGCGCTGGCCGACCAGCGCCGTGATCTCGGAAATATTCTGCGAGCGCACGACAGGACTGCCATCCTGGGCCGTCTCATTGGTGAGGACCGCGAAGGCAACGGCAGCGACTGCCAGGACCACGAGGGCGATGCGCACCCAGGTGTTCTTGAGAGCGAGCTGAAGTTTATAGAGATTGAACATTGGGCAGACTCAGTAGACAAGCAATTGGATCGGATGTCGGTACAACGGGGATGGGCTGGGGCGCGTTTGCGCGGCGCTTCAGCTCAGACCTCGGGATTCCAGCGTGCGATTGACAGGGCACTGCCGGGAAGTCGTGTCGCTGTGCATGGACGCTGCTTGGGGGGCAGCTTTTGTTCCGATAAGGGCTTGTCCCTTAATGCCGAGCGGCAACGTAGCGTATATGTGGACTATACCGGCGTCCACAACCTTTGTGTTTAGTTTCCTCAAGAAAAAAGAGTGCCCTGCAACACCTTTTTACTCCGGCAATTTCAGCTTGTCTATTCCGTTTTACAAGTTTTACTTTTGCAGCGCGCGCTCTTCACGCTCGTTGTAATCGCGCTCGATACGGCCCAGCGTGCCGTCGCGCCGCAAGACCTCGAAGGTGGCGTTCAGGCGGTCCACGAGCACATCGGGCACGCTGGGGTTGCAGGCAAGGTAGAGCTGTACCCGGTTGAAGGTCAGCACAGGAACGATCTTGCCGCCCAGCGTCAGGCGTTCCAGCATATTGCGGTCCGCGCGGACGGAAATCGCCCACAGGTCGATACGGTTGAGCAGCAGCTTTTGCTGGTTCGCCATGTCGTTGCTGGTGGCATCGACGGTAAAGCCGCGGCTGCGCAGATATTCGCCCCGGGCGTCGCCGTTGTAAGTGCCGATGCGCAGCGAGCGGGCGTCATCCAGCGTGCGCAGCCGATACTGCTGGTCGGCGCGGCCCAGCAATACCCACTCGGTGCTGTTGATGGGGCCGACCCATTTGAACTGGTTTTCCCGCTCAGGCGTACGGGTGGTCGAGTAGACGCAGGTGTACGGATCGCGCTGGGCCATCACGTACGCGCGCTTCCACGGCAGGATTTCGATACGGTAGGGAACGCCGGCGCGCTGCAGCAGCGCATGCATCTTGTCGGTCTGGTAACCGGTCGGGCGACCGTCGACGAGCATGCTGGACGGCGGCGTGTTTTCCCCCGTCAGCACCAGTGGATGCCAATCGGCATACGACGGCCCGGGGCGCATCTCTGCTGTGGGACCGACCGAACCGCCTGCGCGGGCGCTGCCGGCAACCACCAGTACAGCGAGGGCCGCTGCCACTTTCCACATAATCATTCACCAAAGCAATAACAGCTTCAGCATAGCGGATCGGCTTGCAGGCAGCAAGGCAGCACGCCCGTCAACTATGACAGGCGTTGCAGGGATGCCGCGTTGTCAGGGCGTGCGGCGCAGCAGGCGGAAGCGTTCGCTGCGGTCGCTGGCGCGGCGGCCCACCCACAGCACCGTCCACTTACCGGGCGGCAGCGCCGCCGGTACGCGGGCCCGGGTGGCCTCCTGCCACAACAGCACCTTGCAGTCGCGCTGGCCGACGCCGCTGAACGGCAGCTTGCCGAAATAGGCAAACGACGCGCGCTGCGGCGGTCCGGCGTTGCTGAGCACGCAATCGGTATCGGCCGGCAGGGCGGCCGCGGCCTGGCGCGCGACGGTGGCGTAGCTCTTGCTGTAGTTGGTGTGCGGCAGGAACAGCGTCATCAGCAGGATCCAGATCAGGATCACGCCGCCGGAGGACAGCACCACGGCACGCCACAGCACGGACGGCCGGCGCGACACGCGCCAGTGCACCAGCAGGAACCAGCCCAAGGTGGCGCCGGCCGCGACCGCCGTTGCCAGCCAGTTCGCCTCCGGCACATAGCCCGGAATCAGTTTCAGCACATTGTGGGCCGGTTTCGGCGGCCAGCCGGTCAGCTGGGCATACCAGAAGATCCACAGCAGCGCCGCGCCCAGCGTCAGCACCATGACGGAGAACCAGTCGATGGCGTTGATGGCGCCGCGCTGCACGGTCAGCAGGCCGAACGCGGCCATGATCGCCAGCGGTGGGATCAGCATGAGCAGCTGGGCATGATCGGGCGAAGGGTGCAGCAGCAGCAGCAGCGAGGCGATCGTCACGAACGTCGTCGGCACCACGATGTGCAGCAGGTTGCTCTGGCGCCGCCAGGCGTACGCGGCCCACAGGGCGAACGGCCAGGCGGGCCAGAAGAACCACACGCCATCACGCAGGAACGTCTGCACGGCGCGCAGGTTAGGCAGGCCGAGCTGCGACGTGTTCCACGCCATCCACGCCGGCAGCGGCGTCTGGCCGTACGGGTGCATCAGCGAGGCGGGCAGCAGCCACGGCAGCGTGACGACCGCGGCCACCGCCAGCGACAGCAGCAGGTGCGGCAGGGCGCGCGCGGCGGGAATGGCAAGGAAACGGGTGCAGATGAACAGCGCCACCAGCAGGGCCGCTGGCGGGACCCAGCCGCGCGTCAACGTCATCAGGCCCAGTGCCAGGCCGATCAGGGCGGCATTGCGGATGCAGGGCAGTTCCATGTAGCGCACGGAACGGTACAACGTCAGCGCCAGCAGCGCCGTCAGCAGCGGCTCGGCCGTCGTCTCATGGCTGTGCTGCAAGAGGCCCAGGCAGCCGAGGTAGATCAGCAGGGCGGCGTCCGCCAGCGTACGGCCAAAGTTGTCCGGTTCCGGCTGGCCGCCGAACGCCAGCTTCAATGGCTGCGCCTCGGGGCGACGGCCCAGGTTGAACGTGGTGAACCACAGCGACAGCGTACTCAGCAGGAAGATGCCGATGGTGGCGACCCGGGCCGCGAGCACGTCGCCGAACACGCCGCCGAACAGCTTGATGCACAGCGCGCCCAGCCAGAACATCAGCGGGCCTTCTTCCGGCATCGACATGCCGGCGATGTTCGGCCACAGCCAGTCCTGCCAGGTGCCGTGCGCCATCGTCCACATGATGCCGAAACTGGCCGCGTCGTCGTTCTTCCATGGCTCGCGCCCGATTACGCCGGGCAGGATATACAGCAGGGCCAGGGCGAACAGGGCCCAGCGGGGCAGGGCGAGGGTGGCGGAGGCGGGGAGACGGACGGGCTTCATAACTGGGGTGACTTACCGATGGAAACAGGAGTATCGGCGATAACAATAAAAAAAGGCAGCCGCAGCTGCCTTTTTTTCGCAAACAGGAAATTAACCTGCGGCGATGGCGGTTTTCGAACCGACTTTGCCGAACTTCTGGCGGAACTTCTCGACGCGACCGGCGGTATCGACGATCTTGTGCTGGCCCGTGAAGAACGGGTGCGATTCCGACGAAACCTCGATCTTCACCAGTGGGTATTCCTGGCCGTCCAGCGTGATTTTTTCACGGGTCTGGATCGTCGAACGGGTAACGAACTTGAAGTCGCACGACAGGTCGTGGAAGACAACTTCGCGGTAATCTGGATGGGTATCGGCTTTCATGTGCTTCTCTCTAAAGGTTGGTAGCCAAACAGCACTTCGTCGGTCGTACAGCTTCTTGACCCGATTGCCGCTCACTTGCCGGGGTTAAAAACAGCCGGGGATTATAGCAAACTTCCTGGCGAGCGCAAAAAAACCGGTGACAGGCACCTATTTCCGGCGGATATAGGTGCCTGTCACCGGTTTCGGCAGCACTAGCGGACCCCTGGGGTCAGACCCGACGGGTCTGACCCCGGCACTCTGGTGATTTAGCCACCCCGGCGGTGCAGCAGGGGTTTCGTGGGGGACCGCCCCGCGCCTGCGGAACGAATCGGCCTTGCCAGGCCGATCTCCTTGGCGCATGTGGCTTAGCCACCCCGGCGCATCATGTCGAAGAACTCCGTGTTCGTCTTCGTGGCGCGCATCTTGTCGAGGATGAACTCCATCGCTTCGATCTCGTCCATCGAGTACAGCAGCTTCCTCAGGATCCAGATCTTCTGCAGCTGGTCCGGCTTGATCAGCAGTTCTTCACGGCGGGTGCCCGATTTGTTCAGGTTGATCGCCGGGTAGACACGCTTCTCGGCCAGGCGGCGCTCCAGGTGCACCTCCATATTGCCGGTACCCTTGAATTCTTCGTAGATGACGTCGTCCATGCGCGAGCCCGTTTCGATCAGCGCGGTCGCGATGATCGTCAGCGAGCCGCCTTCCTCGATATTACGGGCGGCACCGAAGAAACGCTTCGGACGCTGCAGCGCGTTGGCGTCCACACCACCCGTCAGCACCTTGCCGGAGGCCGGGATGACGGTGTTGTAGGCGCGCGCCAGGCGGGTGATCGAGTCCAGCAGGATGACGACATCCTTTTTCATCTCGACCAGGCGCTTGGCCTTTTCCATGACCATCTCGGCGACCTGCACGTGGCGCGTGGCGGGTTCGTCGAACGTGGAGGCGACGACTTCGCCGCGCACCGAGCGCTGCATCTCCGTCACTTCTTCCGGACGTTCGTCGATCAGCAGCACGATCAGCGTGACGTCGGGGTGGTTGGCGGTGATCGCGTGGGCGATGTGCTGCAGCATCACGGATTTACCGGACTTCGGCGACGCCACCAGCAGGCCGCGCTGGCCCTTGCCGATCGGTGCGATCAGGTCGACGATGCGGCCGGTGATGTTTTCCGCGCCGTTCATCTCGCGCTCGAGGCGCAGCGGCTCGTTCGGGTGCAGCGGTGTCAGGTTCTCAAACAGGATGCGGTGTTTCGAGGCTTCCGGCGATTCGCCGTTGACCTTGTCTACCTTGACCAGCGCGAAGTAACGTTCGCCGTCTTTCGGCGTACGGACTTCGCCTTCGATCGAATCGCCCGTGTGCAGGTTGAAACGGCGGATCTGCGATGGCGAGATGTAGATGTCGTCCGTGGAGGCCATGTAGCTGGCGTCGGGCGAGCGCAGGAAGCCGAAGCCGTCCGGCAGCACTTCCAGGGCACCGTCGCCGAAGATCTGCTCGCCGGACTTGGCGCGCTTCTTCAGGATGGCGAACATCAGTTCCTGCTTGCGCAAGCGCGCAGCATTGTCGATATCCAGACCGATAGCCATTTCCAGCAACGCCGAAACGTGGAGGGCCTTTAATTCAGATAGATGCATAAATGTTTGAGTGTCCCGTGACGGGAAAGTAAGGTAGGGGAGGGAACTGCGTGGACTAAATTGTCAAAAGGGAAAGGGCTGGAGCCTCGATCCCTGCCAGGCAGGCAGCGCTGCGGGCGCAGCACCGCCTATATTACTCAAATATTGCTGTCGATGAAAGAGGTCAGTTGGCCTTTTGCCATCGCGCCCACTTTTTGGGCAGCTGGAACGCCGTTCTTGAACAGGATCAGGGTCGGGATGCCGCGGATGCCGAACTT
>Ga0307518_10003897_pt1 | contig 10727 bp, 19 predicted proteins | sample 25_EM_MG_FD_203889 | JGI IMG/M metagenome (GOLD analysis project Ga0307518, IMG submission 203889) | Populus trichocarpa ectomycorrhiza microbial communities from riparian zone in the Pacific Northwest, United States - 25_EM | ecosystem: Host-associated > Plants > Roots > Unclassified | place... | reverse complement strand
GTGCTGGAGAATGGAGAATCTCCATGGGCAGCTGGGAATTTCCAACCTGTCAGGACCTCATAGGTAGATACATCTGTAGAAATATACAAACCTAATAGGTCCTAAATGGGGGTTGACTGAAGTGAAGGGTACCACTGGCCTAGGGCCAGGTGGGCCTGTCACTGCGTTCATGTGCATCGCATATCGAAATGTGCAGTCTGTAGCTTCATCCTTTACCGGCTGTAGCGCCATCATTCGAGGAGCGACTCTGTTCGCTAGTTCCTCATCTGGAGGTGGGATTCGAAGCCTGATCACCTCATACTCGCCAAGTACATATGTTCCATCAGGAATAATGTTTCGATCTGGCTGGATATACACCGTATGTTCCCCACCTGCAGACATGTGCGCTCTGCCAAGCTGGCGGTCAAGTGTGTGGAGCCCCTCCACTGTTTGAAGGAGCTTAATTGCAACTGCTCTGTGCGTCAACTGACACATTGAAGTGTCGCCCACATGTCCTGCAATGGATGTCCAGCGAAGTTGCCACGCGCTGAAGTTCTGGTGAGAGCCATGTGCAGGTCCTCTGTGGTGTCCTCCAGTTGTTCCTGTGTGCCATCCCTCAGGGCACTCAGCACCTGGAGTGCACGGTTGATTAGGCTGTGCACTCAGTTTGTACTCCATCGGATTATTGCAGCCTGCGGGTCACCCAGCAGGCTGCACTCAAATATCCGTGCTACGGATTCGAGTTGATTGAGGGGTTCGTTGGTAGCCTTGAGCCGCTCTCGTGTGAGACCCACGAACACCACTCCCGTCTCTGGGATGGTGTGTTCACGAGCCATCCATCCATCGTCATACGCCCTCCAAGCACTTCGGCTAGGAAATGCTTGTGCTGCCTCCAAGCCCAGATCTTCCTCGAGCTCGGATGCGATGACGTGCTGTCGATATAAGCGACACACAAGGCATTCGCCATGGTGGGTGAACCTGAATTGTTCATCCCACTCCCATCGAGGGTTCGCGTTAGTGGCTGGCATCACAATGTTTTCCATCGCATTGATCACTCCCCAGTTGCCAATCCCTTCGTCGGCAGCTACATTCACTGGAGCATCTACATGCTCGTGTCCCTGTCCAGGGGCTGGGACCTCCAGTAGGTTGTTGATGTTATCCCCATGGTATCCATTTTCGCGGGGTTCAACATTCGCGGGTGCAGGCACAGGGGCTGCAGTCTGTGCCTCCTCACGGGCCGATTCACCATCGCTGTTGGCCTCATACTGTTCAATGCAGACGTCCATTCCGTCTTGTGCAGTCATAGATGAACAATATACGACCTCCTCGTCATGAGGGTTGTGGGTGTACATCCGCCTGAGACACACAACGGGTTCTCCATCGCTGTCTCCGTCATCGCAATATATGTCGACAATGTCTCCTTCATCACTCGAGTACTGGGGGCCATCTACTGGGTCCCCCTCATCGTCACTCCCTGGTGACGGGTCTTGATCATCCATGATGCCATGAGCAGTATTATCCGCTCGCCAGTGTCCTCAGCAGTGTCAGGCTCCTGTACGTCCGCTGCAAATAATCGGGCCTTATTCTGTTTCTTCGGTTTGGGGCAGCGGTCTGCAAAGTGCCCCACTTCACTGCAGTTGAAACATCCTGCATCCTTTCGTGAGAGTGTCCCTCTCACTTTCCCTGAGGCTCCACCTCCTCTATTGTAGGTGCCTCAGCCGGTGTCCCTTGTCCCAGGCCACTGGCCATCTGTTTGCTGCTGTCTTGCATTGGACAGCGCTTTCTTATACAGCATGTTTCCCCTGTGGAAATACTTGTGCCTGTTGCCAGAGTTCTCAGGTGTCAAGACTGGTTCTTCACCGATCTGATCTCTACGAGGGGTCTGGGGGTCAGGGGTTGGCCTAGCGGTAAGACCAAGGTGCTACACAGCGTAGTCGCACTTCCTGAGTGATAGGAAGGCCGACTGAGGGTTATATGGAGAGTCCGAGGGTAAACGGTCAGCAATCGAGTGCTTGCACGAGACAGAGACGGAGAGTGCGAATGGAGAACAGAGGAGAAGTATCTTATTCGATATTGATATTCAAACTGAAACTACAACAGACTGAGTATCTAGGTATTTATACTAAGTAGAATGGATGAGGTGATGTATGGGGAGTCGGGATTACCGACGAACGACGAGTGCAGTCATGCTGTGCGCTGAGTAAGTGCGGTAAGTGCAATAACTGGGTTACCAATAGATAATGTATTAGTAATGACACGGGACGGGAACGTATAGTAACCAGAAACGAGAAAGGAAACATATTAGGTAATCAAACTGAGAGACAGATCAGACAACGCGCTCACCGATCAGTGGTGCTACAAGACAGATAGAGAGAAATGGAAAAGGGGAGTACATACTATAAAACAGACGGCAAACACGTGGACACGATTGGACAATAGGGTACAGGGTGATCGGATGTCATGGTCGTGACATCAGGACACTTCAGTCAACCCCCATTTAATGGTCTTTTACTTGTCACTCTGCGTGTTACTGTGTTCCATCAGGAAAATCACTTTACTATATAGCATAGCCACCCAGGTACCAAGTCACCTGGAGGCTCGATCACAATATGATGCATCAGGCACGTGCTCTGCTGCACTATCCAGCTGTCGCCATGTGACACGTAACACACAGTTGCCATTATCGCTGTCAGCGTGGTCCGGACAGCTTGCCATAGTCATTGTAGCCCCATACTGACACTCTGTATCTTCCAGAGTCCAGATAGCCTATATTGTTGTCCTTACATTTCCTACTTGACAAGTACCAAGCACCAGATAATGATTGTAGCCACAGATACACTAATCAGTTAGCGCAACAAATGTATCTAAGTTGATGTACAAGTTCACATGGAAGGCAGTCACCATCTCCAGCACATTACCAGATGTCCAATCCGAACTAATGTTCCTCCCACACTGTGATGTTAGCGAGAAGTCCACGGTTGAATTTGCACAAGTCGCGTCGTCGGACAGTGCCAGTGCAGATTATATAATCCATCTTAGTAACCGCACCCTTGTCCACCCTTGGCACCACTTTTTGGATGTTCCCACAGTCTCGAGACCTAGTTTCTTTGCACGAATGAATAGGTCTCAGAGACCCTTCCAGATTTTGAGGGTTCCTGCCAATTCCAAAGATGGATGGCACTTCTTCGTGAGCATTTTGACCAATACTCTGCCATCTATTGGGAGGATCCTCATGACCTCGCGTGACCTCTTTATGAGCCTCATACAAACCTAACCTCATCCTGAGGCTGTCATATTTATCCATCGCGTGATGGTTTCCAAACCATGTCCCAACGATGGATGGATGCTCTGATATTATGTTTCTTCTTTAATTAGCTGTACTTTCCATACTTTTAGGTTATATGTTTTCTGGAACAGTTTTCCACGCTCTCATTCTCATCGCACTGTGCTAAATATATGTTCAGCAACCTTCCATTGATTGCACTGTGACCCTCTACATAACATACATGCTATTTTGGAAGCATCAATTTGAGTACAATGTAGGAGACGTGAGAGCCGCAACACCATAGGGTAAAAGGAAAACAGAAATTCTGGGCACGCCAAAGAAATGGACGACTACAGTGTTATATCAGGCATTTGATTGGGTATCCTTGAGATGCACTTCCTTGTCACCTCCGGGATCGTTAGGAGGATGGCGTGCACCGGCCAAGAGGGTTGCGTGACCATCCGGATGTAGGGCGAGACCAGTACGCGGTTGAGGGGGTGGAGGAGGATAGAACGGATAGTGCGCATGGCCTGGATAAGGAGTGTACAGGTCATTCCCACCATTATAATATGTATCATGGTATCGCGATGCGTTGGGGTCGCCATGTACTGCATGCTCCGGCTGGGGATGGAATGGAGGGCCATGAGGGTTGCCTGGAGGGTATGCATGACGATAGTGAGGCGGCATATATGGCATTGGCGGGTAGGGTCCATGCTGTGGAGCGTACCAGCCAGTGTTGTACTTTGTGAGGTTGTCCCCTTGGCTTACATCCAGCTGTGGCAGGTAAAGCGAACGGACACCTGGGCCAGGGTGGGGCTCTGGAAGGCGCTCGGGTGGCGGCAGAGGACGTGCGAAAGGGTTGGCAGCATTGTACAACGTACCAGTAGGATCGGGAAGGCGTGTCTCTTGATGGCCAGAAGCATCTACTGACAGTGGTGGGTCAATACAACCTCCCTGTATTAAATCTTGAGCCTGACTGATAAGACCTTCCTCTGCAGCCATAAGTCGTGCAGATGTGGTGGCCATGGTCGTCGTTTCCTCGACAGCAGAGGAACCGGTTGGACGGATTCTTGAATGTAGATTGAATGCGTCGTCGGTATCGGATTGGCCACCTGATGCATTGTGCACTATTCTGGGCTTTGGACGTTGATTCTGGGCACCCAAGTTGTTAGAATGAACTTCGGGTGGGTGGGCGACTTGCCCCGGCACTGAAATGACTGTTACTGATGCTCCAGTGATGGTCGAATAGTAACTCACGCGTCTGAACATCCTTTGGTTGGTGAGGCCACTTCGGCTCCTTTCTGCTCGACTTCGCCGGGCACTGCAGTGATTTCATTTTCAGAGGTAGAAGGCTTTCTAGGATGAGCATCGGGGCTAGGTGCTGGAATAGAGCATGGCTGGGACAGAGGTACTGAATAAGATATGGGTCTTGTGAGATCCACTGACGTTGCTAAAATGAGTTTAGTTGTATGGAACACCCAAGTGAAAGGAGACATATGTACCACGAGTCTGGGACGGTACAGGGCATGAGATGGCAGTATAAAATGGTGGGTCCTCAGCTGAAGAGGGTTCGACACAAGGCACTGCAGGCGGTTGTGTATGGCGCTCTGAAGTCCGATCGCCAGCATCTGCACCTGTCGGCGGGGCATTCTGCTTGTGGGGTAGTGCAGACTCCTCATCCAAGGATGGAGGGGAGGTTGGGAAATGATAAACACTTCGCTTCTGGCCAGCCGCCAGAGCAGGCTGCTTTCCTTTCGATGACTTGACCAGTGGTAGATCTCCGCCGAGATCTTCAGCAGCGACTCTCTTGGCCTTTCGGGCAGGGGGCGTAACCTTGGGCTTACGTTTGCGTGAAGTGGATGCTTGCTCATATTCCATCCCCACAGAACTAGCCTCTGAATCCAGAATTCCTCGGCTGCCACCTTCCATTTTGATGTCATCCTTCCGGTAGCTGGATGTAGGCGAAGATGTAGAATCGCTTGAAAGTGAGATAACCGAGGGTTGTTTCTTCTTGGACGGATTGGATGAGAATACTCAAATATGCTCGGGAGGGTGCATAGCACAGCTCTTTGTGGGATGCAAAACCCTCTTAGCATCTTCTGGGGCATCTGGCACCTCATCTGAGTCATCAATTATAAGTTCTCTGGGGCTCTTTGCAATGGCCTTCTTTTTCTTCACCCGAGTTGCTGCCTTGCTTTGGAGGCGCATGGGACCCAGCCGGTCGGTCTTGTGATTGCAAAACATCTGTTTGCCGTGAATATGGTGGGAATCGTGCCCAGGTGCAGCACCTATTATCACAGGTTCTTCGGAACTGAGCAGCTCCGCTGTATAAATGTCAGCTCAATCATAGTATATAATACAGAATACATTACACACTTTTATGTAAAACACGTCGGATGTGCAGGCTGTTCTTGCTTGGATCATTCAAGGCTGCCGTGAGCTTGGAACACTCCAAATGGCTAAGGTCAGAGATTCCTTTGGGCATGCTATAGGAGGTAGGTTCCTCGCCCAGGAACATCACACCCTCTGGCCAGTTAACTAAAACCAGTCCAGATGATGCCAAATGGGGAAGCATTTGTTTCCAGGGGAAAAGCTTGCCCGATCCCCACGATTGGCCGTGCCCCTCTGTTATAATGTCAGTGGGATGGTGTTGACAGAGTAGCATGACATACCAAACAAGCCGTGCAAGAGGTTCTTGACCTGATTGTGATCATCCTTGTCCTCGGAGCCAGGCTGGATGGACCTGTCCCTCGGATTGGCTATCTCCCCCACTTCATCAGTGATGTCATTCTTCGCAGAGTTCACATCATCGAAGGACACCTCTATGGCCTCCAATGATATGTGATTGCTATATTTATGGGTTAGCAAACAGAGTAGCGGACCACATTGTGATGGACTTACTAGATGTGGGCCTTGAAATGAGCAAGGATCTCATCGTCATTTGCGCGACAACGTTTGGTGAAAAACTTGAACACACTTGAACATCCTGACGATTCGGTGATTTAAAGGACTTACCTTCTCTGCGCTGGGTGTTGCGCAAACATGACCGAGTCCACCGTCTTGGTTGATGATTCGTCCAGCGAGGAGATAGACACCTTCGAAGCCATGCGCTTTGCTCGCGGCGGTGAACTAGAAAGCATATTCAAGTAGAATTCAAACGGTAAATAAATAGTGACTTACAGTATGATCGAGATTCTTTATTGTCTTGTCAAAGAGTCGCTGGCGTTGAGCGACTGTGCCTCCGACCATGTTCTCCAACTCATGGGCTTCCCTCCATGTCTCGAGAATGACAGAGTAATCATCTTTATACTCAGCCTTGAAGAGCTCGTAGCAACGCTTTCGGAGTAGAACATCAGGCGAGCTTGAGATAGACAATGTGACTTTATTTTCGTCACCGGGCAGACGAGAGAGCTCCTGCTCCTGATTCTCGGCAAAATACCTCGTGTATATATTCCAGACATTGCCTCCAGGGGTGTGTGTGTGTGCGATGGTAACGGTCAACCACTTGGTGGAAGGGCATGTTCACGCGTGCAGCAAGTTTGCTTAAACTGATATCAACCTCGTCGAAACCTTCCGTAAGGATCGCAATGACTGAATCGGGAACCCGTCCCATTACAAATCCCTGATCGCCCTTGTCAGAGACGGTCACGCTGCTGGTCTTGGTGGAGTCGGGAGCGGTCAAAGTGTGAGAAGGTCCCGGGCTTGCGGCAGGGGAAGGCGAGAAAAAGTGAGGAGCGGCTGGAGTTGGAGGGATAATTTTTGTCATCAGAATGGCCTTCGTTGCTTGCTGCTGCTGTAGAACTAGTGAGACAAGGAGAAAGAAGGAACAAGCATCTGTACATACCGTATTCACTGTATGACTTGCCGGCTCAAAGCCCGACTTGTCAAGACTAGCGGATGGTGCATGACCGGAGAACAATGGAGATGGTGGCAGAGAAGGGTAGATACGGCTTGCTGGCTCAACGTCTAACTTGTCAACACTAGCAATGGATGGTGCACGACTAGGATTAGTGGCCAGGCGGAATGGAGGCAGAGAGGGGCGGGTGCTCGGTTCTCGTGCAAGACCAGGTTTCGTTGCAAGGCAGAATGGAGGCGGAGAAGGGTACCTGCTCGGTTCTCTGGAACAGTATCGCTGACGCTCTCCTCTAGACTCTTCCTTCGCTACTGGCGCAAGGCCACCAGGTTGAGTGTCTTGGCACAATGGTGGCCGAGATGGGTTGGTGCTTGATGCTCGGGAGTGGGATCCCCGACGCTCTACCGCAGGCCCTTGCGTTGGCGCTCCTGGTACATTCTCATTTTGCCAGGGAGTGTTGTCGCTGTCGTCATTAGGTGATGTGTTGTCCGCAGGCATAGCATCGTGAACGAGACAACCTATATTCCAGGAGATTGTAAGTTTGGGGCGAGCACGAGAAATAACACATACCTTGCTGATGATCATTATTTTTTGTGCTCCCAGACAGCGGAAGTGAAGGCGACGGCTGTCGAGCACCTCCACTAGGCTGCACAATAGGTTCTGAGAGAAAAGGGTTGTCGTCTAAGTTCGCCTCTCCACTGCTGTGTGGCAGAGGGACTGGTGTGGGCAACTGACGTCTGCGGACAGCTGCATCTCGAACCAGACCAGCATCTTTTGACGTAGCTTTTATCCTTGGGTGTAGAGTTTGTGTTGGCATAACAACGACAGGGGATGATGGTGCCCGACAGCCACCCCCAACCTGAGGCTGTACTACATGAACATAGTTGTCGGTAGTAGACATGGACGTATCATATGCCCCAGTTGACATGTCCACATCCATGGAACTGTCGAGGGTAGCACTGCGTCTGTTTTCAGAGGCCATCTGTAAAATGAGATGGTAGTATCAAGGACGTGTGAGTGAGTGAAATGTGGTGGGAGAAAGAAGGAGACCAACTGCAAGTAGAGTTCGGTGTTGATATGGGATCACCATTTGATGAGAAGGATCACCGTTTGATGAGAAAGATCAACGATCTACATGCTAACAATATAAGTAAGAAGTCGAGCGTTTTGTTGCCAATAATGATACCTGATGGTTGTTAGCAATATAGCATACAAGGTTCTTGGAGACAAGAGTGTTTGATGGGACATATCGGGTTATACCAACAATCTGGCTGCATGCTAACAAAATGAGTGAGAAGGCAAATGTTTTATTGGCAATGACATACAGAGTGGAGGCGAGCAGTGCCAGAGCACTATGAATTTGCCGTTTGATTGGAACTTGGCTTGGACCAATGACCTGGCTGCATGCTAATTAGTTACAAAACAAGTGAGAGGTCAAACATGTCAGGATGATACCTGATGGTTGTTGGCAATATAACATATATGAACGAAGATTCAAATGAAATGAATACAATACTGATTGGGAGGAAGCGCTGGGAGGGTGTGGACGGAGGGTTGGGCGAGGGTCTGCAGAACGCCTGCTGAGATTTTAGCTGCATAGTTAAGGTACAGTGCGAGAAAGACATACAGCATGATGACGCCAAGTTCTCGTCCTTGAAAGGACACGAGAAGTGGAACAACTTTGCCTGACCGTACTCGTACAGCTCCGTTGCACCGTCGTAGTACCCTGTGTGACGTGGTCGGGGGGAGTAAAGATGGAAGAGGAACGACAGACCATTGACAATGGAGTTGGTGTAACTTTCCATCCGGTTCTTGTGGTCGACTTCACCCTCGTGTTAACGGCAAGGGACTGATGCTGCAGATGGGAGGAAGGGGATTGCAGAGGATGGCGAAGTCGACTTCTTCGTCTACGGGAGAATGTAAGTCAGATAGGCCAACGTCAGTGAAGTTTTTGCATACCATTTCTTTGGTAAAGGGTGGCGCAGATGAGGCAGGCAACGGGGTATCTGGTGGTGACGCATATGAAAGAGGCGATGGCACGTGGAGAACTTTGGACAGATGGACAGAGGCATATAACGCTGGTCGTTCGATGGTGAGGGACCAATGCTGCAGGAGGGGGTAAGGGGATTGCAGAGGGTGACAAAGTTGACTTCTTCGTCAACGGGAGAATGTAACACAAGGGCCAACGCCCGCAAAGTCTTTGTGTACCGTTTCTTCGAACTCCTTCAGTCCTATGTCATTGCAGATCACCTTGCTGGCCAGTGTGAACGTGGGGATGGAGAGGCTATGGCTCGATGAGCCCCATGCGGGTGTCTTGAGCCATTGGAGGGCAAGAACCACAAGGTGCAGCTTGATGCGGTGAAGGGTGTAGGCAATGAAATACGAAGCTTGACGATGGATCCGGACGACATCGGGGGGAGGTCGGGGCAGGCGAAGATGTGGGTGACAAAACTGGCATACAGGCAGGTATGGGCATCGTCATCGGCAGTGGTGATCGTCATCGTCATCGCTGGCAGAGTGAGTGCAGAACAAGACTTAGACAAAAATTGAAGTGTTGTGATTTGTAATACCATGCAGTGCAATCCCCAGCCAATGGGGATGCAAATAACCATCATACTGACTTTAAAACATATCTGACACTTGATAAAGCCTGACTTCAGAGGATCGGGCCATCGTAGGATGGTCGAATGAGCTCCCCCCGTCAACTGGTCGCAAATGTCAAGCCCGAGATCTATACAGAACGAGCACCAAGGCCTGTTGATGGGTCTATTGTAATCACTCATTTTGTTCCAGTTTCACACAAACGACCGAAAGGAAATCGAGTCCATCCCCTGCACTAGTTAACCGTCACTGGTATACCTTCATTCATGGGTCGTCGAGCTCAACATTCTAGCCTTGCAGAAAGGCGACTTGCAGAGCGTGCACAGCAAGCTCGCTATGCAGATTCTCCTCGGTGCTGTGCATATCTGCTATAATATTGGTCCAACGTCACTCATGTGGTTCATATGGGTAGATCAAAGCGACCGAGCCAGAATGCTAAGGCATATCGAAAGAAATACGGCCGTCATAGGAAACGCAAGTCATTGCCACTATCCGACCCACTCAAGCACCTCTCTCCTCTGCCATCATCTCTATTGTCTTTCGCAACGAAGCCATTACCCACATCTCGTCTATTTCACGAAGCATCATGCAGTGCGGATGCGTTGGATGAATCTGAACTCCACCTCTGGGAACAAGACCCTCCATACAACTATTTAGAGCCGGCCACCATGTCGCTTGAGGAGTGTTTCACTAAGAATATGGTAGATGTTCTACTCAGTCGGCGCTGGAGGTTGGCTAAAGCGGTGAGGGATGAGCGCGCACTGCGCTTCGCAAATGGAGAAGTACAGGGCATCCTACATGAGATAGCTGATGTTCTTGTGGGGCGTTGTGAGTCAAAGTGTGGATTTGGGTCGGAGTAATAACCCAAACACAACACCAACAAAGGACTACGAAAAAGTGCAAGTGGTGGTTTACCTCCGCGGTGTCCAGAGAGGATATGCTGAGGAGGGGGAGAGGGGATCTACACCAACAGGGTGATGCAGACAGAGGTACAGGATACTCCTGAGGTACAGGAGCAATAGAAGACGA
>Ga0307518_10003896_pt1 | contig 10728 bp, 12 predicted proteins | sample 25_EM_MG_FD_203889 | JGI IMG/M metagenome (GOLD analysis project Ga0307518, IMG submission 203889) | Populus trichocarpa ectomycorrhiza microbial communities from riparian zone in the Pacific Northwest, United States - 25_EM | ecosystem: Host-associated > Plants > Roots > Unclassified | place... | reverse complement strand
GGGCTTGCCTGTGCGTGCATCAGACTGTCCGTGAATTGAGCTACAAGAAGAAGATGACGCACCACCAGTAGTGATGCGAGCAGTCAGCTTGGTACGGGCCATGTAGATGGGTGTGGCAGTGAGTGGATGTCACGACCATGCCCAATTCTGGTTGCTCGCCCGGTTACTCCGGTTTCGTCACACCTCTACAGCTCGATCCCGGCCCTTGCACTTCATCCCTGGTCCCGGACTAGGCTCGTGCACATAGTATCTGTTAAGTCCGTACTCGGCCCTCGTCGTCTCCCCAATCCGGTTTAGTTCCACTTACCACATTGTTCCTACACTCGCTCCATCGTCCCTGTATGCTTCCAGTTCCCCGTGTTTGCTTTGAGCCAGACTCCCTAGTTATTTTCCTGTCCCCGTTTATTTTACTGACCTATTCCTTTTACTCTCGTGCCCTTGTTCCGGTTTCTGGTTGTTTACTTGTCACCATATATACTCAGGATACTTCCGTCTCCGTATATAAAGTCCTGTACTTGGTCCTGTATCTTTAGTCTGAAATCAACTAAGTCACCCACTCCGTATCTCTTGTCCCTGCTCTCTTGTCTTGACCAGAATCCACGCAAGGGGTCAACGCTTTACTTCTGTCATTGTACCCAATCGGTCTACTCTGCCCCCCGAGCAATTCCCGGCCTAGACCAACCCCTGCCTCCCCCTCGTTCAAGTTCTTAACCGGATTTCGTCCGGACTTTGTCCGGAGTGGACCCGGATTTGACAGTATTTCAGACTCGCACCTTGTGTGGGTTCTCAAACGTTACTAGTATGCCCTGTTAGGAAAAAATCCCTATTATGACCATGACTACCCGTGCTCGCTCTCGTACTGAGGCGGCACTTGCTGAAGAAGCAGGAGCAGTTGACGATCTTTGTCTCTCTGCCGCCCAACAGGCTATGTCTAGCTGAAGGCAACCTCCAGCTTCGGTAAGCCAATTCCGGAGCTTCACAGCTCGTTCCCCCAGACCAGTGTCATCGACTCTGCATCGCGACGCTGCGTTGCAGAGCCTTCGTGGTTCTGCAGACCCTGTTCACCAAGGATCCGCTCCCAGTGATAGGTTCCCCTACCATCGTGACCCCAGCCCGGATCGTCGCGAGCCTGGTCGTTACCAGTGGTTCAGCCCCGAAGACGATGGTCCCGGTGATGACCCAGACGACCCCGGCGATGATGGTGAGGATGACGACGATGACGAGGATTTCCTCGACGCTACTGAAGAACTAGACACTAACCTAGCGGTCTTCCATAATCTCGCCCTCGCTGTCAACCGCCTCTCCCGCTCCTCTCGCCATACCAATGAGTCCTCTTCTTCACGTGCCAAGGTCCGAGACCCGGACACCTTCGACGGCACTGACCCCAAAAAACTCCGGACCTTTCTGGTCCAATGTGAACTTTGCTTTCAAGATCGCGCAAAGGCTTTCCACCTGGACCGCGCTAAAATCACTTTCGCTCAGTCATACCTAAAAGGTATGGCATTAGAGTGGTTCGAACCGGACCTTCTCGAGTCCGCCGATCCATCTAACCGTCCCCGCTGGATGGACAACTGGATCGCCTTCGTCGTGGAGCTCCAGTCCACCTTCGGACCACACAACCCGGTCGCTGATGCGGAGCATCAGCTCGACCTCCTCCAGATGAAGGATAGCCATCGTGTCACGTGGTACATCGTCGACTTCAACCGGCTGGCCTCTCAGATTAGGGGTTACGGTGATGGTGCACTTCGTCACTATTTCTACTCCGGTCTACCTGACCGGATCAAGGACGAACTTTCCCGAATAGGGAAGCCATGGACTTTGGATGGTACCCGCGCCCTGGCGCAGGAGATCGGCGCGCGCTATTGGGAGCGCAAGGATGAAATCTCCTGGACCTCTAAAAGTCAGTCGTCCACCCCTGCCAACAAATCCCTCAACTCTGGGGGCAACTCGACTAAATCTGGTCAGGAGAAATCCAAGACTGGTGGCAATACTTCGTCTGGTTTCCCCAAGCCGGCCACGAAACTTACCACCTCCGGTTCCTCTAAACCGGACCTGACCGACAAGCTCGGGAAGGATGGTAAGCTTACCGCCGATGAGCGAAAACGTCGCCTCGACAACAACCTTTGCATGTTTTGCGGGGGTGCTGGCCACTTTGCTGACAAGTGCCAGAAAAAGTCGAAAAAAGCCAAAGCTCGTGCTGCGGCAGCCTCTGAGTCCGCGAAACCGGACTCAAACTCGGTTGCTACTCCCGAGTCAAAAAAAGAGTAAGCAGCTCCCGGATCTCTGCACCACCGGAGAGCTGCATTGACTCCAGTAGTGCACCCACAGAGGCTCGCCTCAACGTGTCTGCTCTTTCAGACCCGAATTCCCTTATTCCGTCCGTTTCCTTATTAGCTTACAATTTATCAAAAATCCACGCGCTCGTGGACTCCGGTTCCACTCACTGCTTCGTAGATTTACAGTACGTGCACAAAAACAAGTTTGTCACATATTCCGTACCCCCAATTGTACTCCGGCTCTTCGATGGTACATCCAACTTTACGATTACCCAAGCAGTTGATTTATCAATCCTGTTCCTTGCAACCGGTGATGTCACCCCTATGATATTTTATCTCACTCCGCTCGATTCAGAATGCAAACTAGTCCTTGGACACAACTGGCTCACCCGCTTCAATCCGTTGATTGACTGGGTATTGGGCAGTATCAAATTCCGGACTACCGCAGGATGTCTGCTTGCGCCCCCGTCGACTCCGTCTCCGGTCCAGCCCGGAAAATCTGAGCCTGGTCTCTCTGACCGGACTACCCCTGGCACCACGCCATCTGTCGACACGCCGGTTTGCGCCCCTCCTCACATCTCTCTGGTCAACTCTGTCGCGTTCAAACGCGCGTGTAAGTTAGAGGGATCCATCCGGTTCCTACTCCAGCTTCTCCCTTCGGAGGAGGCAAAAGCCCGGTCTTCATCCGGTTCATTTCCTTCGGAATTGACTAGCGTCCCTCCGGAGTACCGCGACTATGCAGATGTCTTCAGTAAGGCAAAAGCCTCTGAGCTTCCGCCCCATCGCGATTATGACCTGAAGATCGATCTTGAGGAAGGAGCATCTCCACCCCTGGGAACACTCTACTCGTTGTCTCCGGTCGAGCTTTCCGCTCTCCGGACTTTCATCGACGAAAACCTTGCTACGGGTTTCATACGACCTACCACCTCTTCCCACGCTGCTCCGGTCCTCTTTGTCAAAAAGAAGGACGGCTCCCTTCGACTCTGTGTCGATTTCCGGGGCCTCAACAAAGTCAGCAAGAAGGACCGCTACCCGCTCCCTCTCATCTCCGACCTCCTAGATTCTCCCAGCCGTGCTAAGATCTACACTAAGATCGACCTCCGGCACGCATATCACCTAGTCCGGATTGCTCCGGGCGACGAGTGGAAGACCGCCTTCCGCACACGATATGGATCCTATGAGTGGTTGGTAATGCCTTTCGGCCTGACTAATGCTCCTGCAGCATTCCAGCGGTTCGTTAATACTATATTCGCCGACATGCTCGACGTCTGTGTGGTCGTCTATCTTGACGACATCCTCATCTACTCCGAGGACATGGACTCGCACCACAAACATGTCCGGGAGGTCCTCCGACGTCTCCGGTTGCATAAGCTATTTGCCAAACCGGAGAAATGTGAGTTCCACTCGGACTCGGTTGAATATCTTGGATATCGCCTCTCCCCTAATGGTTTGACCATGTCCCCGGATAAGATCACTACGATCTGCGACTGGCCTGAGCCCCGAAAGGTGAAGGACATCCAGTCCTTCCTCGGGTTCGCAAACTTTTACCGCCGATTTATCTTTAATTACTCCGACATCGTGGTGCCCCTGACCCGGCTCACCCGGAAAAACGCTCCCTGGAGTTTCTCTGAGGGATGTCGGAACTCCTTTAACACACTCAAACAGGCCTTCACCACCGCACCAATCCTCACACATTTCATTCCGGACTCTCCAATTACCGTGGAGACCGATGCTTCTGACTACGCTGTCGCCGGTATACTTTCCATTACCTGCGCTGATGGCGAACTGCGTCCGGTCGCATTTTACTCCCGGACCCTGACAGCCCCGGAGCTGAACTATGACACGCACGACAAAGAATTACTGGCTATCTTTGAGGCATTCCGTTCGTGGCGCCATTATTTGGAGGGCTCCGCTACCCCGGTCGACATTGTCACCGACCACAAAAACCTGGAATACTTTTCCACATCGAAAGTTCTTACACGCCGGCAAGCCCGGTGGTCGGAATTTTTGTCCCAGTTCCACTTGGTTATCCGCTTTCGTCCCAGTAAGCTCGGTGCTAAGCCTGACGCCCTGACTAGACGATGGGACGTCTACCCCAAAGAGGGGGATAGCAGCTACGCCCGGGTTAACCCCCAGAATCTCCGGCCGGTATTCACCCAAGAGCAACTAGCTCACTCCCTTCGCGCTACGTACCTAGAGCTCCCTATCCTAAGGGCAGTTGACATCATGGACGTCGAGACCCTTCACTCAGACATCCTGTCCGCCCTCTCCACTGACCCTACTGCCCAAGCTCACCTCTCGGATACCGCCGAGTCGCGGTGGTCAGTAGATGAGTCCGGTCTCCTCCGGCTCCATGATCGCATCTACGTACCAGACTCAAAGGACCTTCGTCTCAGAGTTCTCCAGTACAAGCATGACCCCCAGTGAAAACTGGACCTTACCTGGTGTGACCACATGTGATGAGATATGAAATCGATATGAAAAATATGACGAGGTGTGACATGAATATGACAACTTCCTTTTTGGGGTACCGCGTCCTGCGATATCGTCCATCGACTGTATCGTGTACACAGTGTGCTGCACGCAGCGCAGCGCAGTGCACACGTACATCCACGGTGCACGCAAGTTCGTACTCGTGAGCGGACGCACACGCGCACTCCACATCTCCGCTCTGCCCTTTACTCACACCTTTGCAGCTTTCCTCCACGACTGCTCCCCTATGGCTTCGAGTCCCTGCAGAGGCCAGTACACCTGCACCTGCGTCAAATGCAACTTTGGAGAGCCTCATAAAGTCTCCAAATCAACATGGTATCGCCATGTCAAAGCTGCGGCTGAGGAAGAGAAACTACCTTCTGGAGAAGACCACTCCATCAAGACCAGGACTCGCCGTTCAGACACCATGCGAGCCATGATCAAAAGGCGGCTCGAAACGGTTGAAGAGGCTTGCCATCGCATCGGTCGTCGCAAGCGTGCTCGTGTCCAGAACAGTGTAAGTCGTCTTCTTCTTACGGTGTTTCAGTCATTGACTTGATCTCCAATGCAGGAACCGCCACACACGCCCAGTCTTCTCAACCAACAGCCCGACACACCTTCCGACGAGGTAAGCCATCCGATTTGGACATCTATCGCTGATACTGACATCTAGTACTTGTAGGAATTACTGCACACGCCGGATCTTTTCGAACAACAGCCTGATCCACCTTATGAGGTATGTCGTCCAACCACACACATCTTTCTTCCACTACTAATTGCCATCCAATGTAGGAGCCGCCACACAATCACCCTCACCAACACTTGGATCCATCTGATAACGGGGTATTTTGTCCAATCTGCTTGTAATATCTCACTGATACTGACGTCCAACATAGGAATGGCCACACTCACCTCATTGTTTGTCTTCGACACCTCCGGATGACAAGCCTGATGAGGTGCATCACTAATTCGATTATATTCTCATACCGACATTGACATCTAGCATAGGAACCACCACCACCATCTGATTGCCAGTCTCCACCACCTCCAGAAAATCATTTTGACGAGGTATGTTTTTATGATGCACTTTCGTGTTAGTACTGACGTGCAATGTAGGAACTACCACGAAGGTCTGATCATCGGTCCTCAACACCTCCAGGAGAACACCATGCGGAGGTATGTTGTCCACATCGGATATTTGTTGGCTGATACTGACATCTAACGCAGGAACCACCACAAATGCCTGGTCGCCAGTCTCCAACACCTTCAGAAGATCACCTTGATGAGGTAAGTTGTACATTCGAGTTGCTTTTCTATTAGTATTGACATGCGATGAAGGAACCATTGCGCATGCCTTCCCCAATGCCACCAGGGGGACATCCTGGTCCCCTGGGTATCAACATAGAGTATCAACGCAGGCAGCGTCCTGTCATTGACGTCGCAGCTCTGGCAGAAACTGCCCTCCTTCCATCGATGCACAAGACCATGGACTTTATACTGGCCCTCAAGACTGCCTCGCTGGATGATCCAGTCGCTAAGCTCACTCAAGATGCTCTCGAGAGACTATGAAATCCTCCTGGTCATATCATTTCCATCGAGGACCAGGGCACCCGCTTCTCCATATCAACGTATCTAGCTCTCGAGAATAGTTCTCAGGCCGCCTACAATCGTGTTTGCAAGGCAGCGAAGAGGGACTTTGGCGACTCCTGTGGTGTAGACAACCTTCTCACTTTTCATAACGTCGAAAAAATCATTGCTTCGTATACTGGTGTTGTATCCATTGAACATGATATGTGTCGGAACAGTTGCATTGTGTATACTGGTCCGTTTTCCAATCTTGAAACGTGTCCAACTTGTGGTACATCCCGCTGGCAGGAGGAAAGACTTCAAGGAACTCATGGGCGATCCAAGACTCCTGCCCAGACTTTTACAACTATCCCTATTGGCCCACAGCTTCAAGCTTTGCACCAGAACAAAGACAGTGCAGCAGATATGGACTACTTGCGACGACGGACAGAGGATGTCCTCCAGCAAATACGAGAGACAGGAAGTATCCCTGTCATTGACAATATAGTGATGGGTTGGGACTATCTTGGGGCTGTTCTCGATGGTGATATCAAGCCCCAGGACATCGTGCTCATGGTTTCCCTCAACGGAGCGCAGTTATATGATAGCAAAGAGTCGGACTGTTGGATTTACATCTGGATCATCGTCAACTTACCCCCGGATAAACGCTATCGCAAGCTTCATGTTCGCCCAGGGGGATTTATTCCTGGCCCCCACAAACCCAAGAACATTGACTCTTTTCTCTTTCCAGGTATTCATCATCTTGCTGCCCTCCAAGCTGAGGGTCTCCCCATCTGGAATGCTCGGACGGACTCGCGGTACATCTCCGATCTCTATCTGATATTCACTACTGCAGATGGACCGGGCCTCGTCTATTGGAATGGAATGGTGGGCCACAGTGGGAAGAATGGTTGTCGCATGTACTGTGGAGTCCTCAGCAGACGAAAAACGAGAGGTAAACACTACTATCCAGCCCTACTCAAGCCTCGCGACCGCTGTACCCAAGGTAGTGATCACCTGGACATCAATGTCTTTAAGCTACCACCTGGCGGATGCGCCGAGTATGCCAACCATCTCCGGACTATCGTTTCTGTGCCAAATCAGACGCAGTGGGACAAGCAGAAGACAAAAACTGGTCTAACCAAGCCCCCTCTCATTCTCGCCCTCTCGCCCTCTTGATCCCTTGGTGTCCCTTTGTGCATGACAACAGATATCATGCACCTTGCTGGTAATATCAGCGACCTTCTCATCTCTCTCTGGCGTGGTACCATCGATCATGCTGTCGATGATGACCCAGCCGACTGGCCGTGGGCTGTTCTGTCGGACGAGGACGTCTGGCGTGCCCATGGCGATGCGGTCGAGCGTGCTGGCCATTTCCTACCCAGCTCGTATGATCGCAAGCCTCGCAACATCGCTGAGAAGATCAATACCCAATACAAGACCTGGGAATTCCAGCTCTATATCTTCGGCCTCGCTCCCATTCTACTCTACAATCTCCTGCCCACAGAGTACTGGGCTAACTATTGCAAATTAGTGCGCGGATTTCAGATCATGTGCCAAAGCGCATTGTCAAAGGAGGAGCTTCTCGATGCCCATGCACTGCTGTGCAGCTGGGGACACGAATTCGAGCTAATTTATTACAGGCTACAGGAATCGCATATCCATTTTGTGCGGCCGTGCGTGCATCAAGTTGTCCATCTTGTCTCAGAGACCATATTTAAAGGCCCTCCCATCTGCTATGCCCAGTGGACAATGGAGCATACAATCGGTAATCTTGGTGAGCAAATACGACAACCCTCCAAACCATTTGCAAACTTGTCTCGCGAGGGCGTTCGGCGATGTCAAGTCAACTCCCTCCTCACCATTATGCCTGAACTTGATGACTCAAACGCTGCACTGCCATATGGCTCTGTCGATGTTGGCGATGGATATGTTTTACTTCAGAAACGTGCCAAGCATCCAATCATTCCTCGAGGTGATGAAGCTACAGCCGTTCTGGACTTTCTTGACCCCGGGTATGCCTTACCACGCATCACAAAATGGGCCTGGTTGCGTCTACCGAATGGTCAAATTGCTCGCTCGGCCTGGAGAGAGAAGCTTCACCTTCCAGAACAGATTCGTGTCTCACGCAATGTCAAGGTATGGCCATCTTCCTATTGAATTGTATTGTCACACTGACAATGCCCCTTGTAGTTTCTCTCTCACGGTACTACACGGTGTGGAGAGGTTCAGTATTTCACTCGGCTCGCTGTTGGCCATAACGAACACGCAGAGTTTGTTGATGTCGCTGTTGTCCGCATGTATTCTCCACCTGATGCTGAGTTACTCTGGCTCTCGCATCATGTGGTATTGGCTTCCCATCTAACAGACACAATCTCAGTAATTCCAGTCAAACAGATTACTGGTGTCATTGCGATGATCCCCCAGCAAATAGTACTGCCGTCAGGCGTGGAACAAGAAGCCTATTGTTTGATGGAACGACCAGGGTATGACATCTCTGACTGGGGTGTACCATACAACGTGTATCGTGAAGGGGATGATGACGATGGGGGTGATGACATTGAGTAGATACACGTATAATATAATTACATTGTCCAATTGAAAGCTTTACATTGCCTGAAAGCATGAGACAAGCCGGGAGCGCAGCAATCACCAAGAAAAAAGAACAAAAAAATTACTCCAGCCTACGACGCCTGTTCTCCCGCTCAAGCTCCTCCTTTTCATATGTAGCAATGGTTTCCTTCCTGGATGTGATTTCGTGATTGAGGATGGAAGGGTCGAATGAACGGATGTAGTACTTTCGCTTCTTGGAGGGCGCATAATCCTCGGGCGATGGATTTGGGGTGTGCCTGGTAAGAACACGGCAAGGCAATGGGTGTACAGCATATGGCACCCTAGCAGAGATGTAAACATACTCGAGGTTTTGAGTAAGCAGACTTACAGCGTGTTGACACGATCTGTAGCATTTTCGATACTATCTTCCAGCTTGACATTGTCCTCAACAAGGCCTTCAGTCTTGATACACCCGGAGTCAGTGTCCTCGATCTTGGGAACAAGGCTACATAACACGATATAAAATGTTTTGAATGATCAGATAAATGGACTTACATGTCATTACGATCACCTGCAACGTGGTCTTCAAAATCGACACTGCAGGTGTCTGGGTCCTTGACGTTGATGCCAGAGTCCTCTGACTCTTGTGACAGGTTGTTTCGACTAAATTCGAGTGTGACATTTTCGAGGGGGATAAGTTCTGCATCAGGTCCTCTGATCTGAGGACGACAGCCAGGGTACTTGTGAAGCTCGGGGTGTTTGATGCGCACCACAATCCTCTAAAACTCAGATGAGACCATTACAGAGGAATCAAATGAAACTTACCTTTTTTCCCGGTGAGGTCATATCAAGGGAGAAGGTATACGCATCCCAATCAGATAAAATACTTTCAAGGTCAATGAGGACAACATCCTCCACCATGGAAATGGTTGGCACAGGAGCAAAAAGCAAGTGGGTCGGCGGCAATGGCATCACGACAGGGCAATAGGTTTTAGTTAGTTAGTCGAGCCTAATGGTGAGGTAATCAAGGGGATGGGAAATTTACCTAAGTCAAACCTTCGCTTTGTCTTCATCCTCCCCCACTATCTTCATCCCACTGTCGTCATCATGTTCCCCATGGGCAATGGCGATGTTATGAATTTTGGTTCCACTTCTCCTCAAGGGGCTGACTCATACATTCCATCGCCCCCTGATCAGGTTGAAAACTCACTTTTATCATCCCTGCAGAACAGGGCATCAGGGCACATGGACCCACAACATGTCCCCTATGGGCCATATCCAACCCAAATTGGCTCATCTGGACCCAATCAAGTCATTTGGTGTGAATCTTCCTTGTTCTGGCGAGCTGATGGTTTTATAGGGCGCATATATGCATAACAACTCACAACTGAGTTACTTTCAAGATAGATGCAATGCCCTGGAACGCAACTTACTCCAGGTAACTGCTGAACGTGACACAATAAAGTACATATATTTATTTCTACATATCATGACTGACTCTCTGGCAGGAATCTCTTCGATCAACTTGCAAGCTCAGTGAAATCACCATTGGGTGCAAGCACCCTCAACGGTGACTCTTCCCCACAAGAGATGAATACACTGGACGAGCGGCCGACACGTGCAACACACGAAAAGGTGCGCTTCTGGACGAAGAAGGACTTCGACGACTGGATGGACTCTCCGGAGGCACAAAACAGCAACCGTGGCCTATATGCATACATGGAAGAGGAAACCGGCGAGGTTCCAGGCTCTGAAAAACTTGGGAATATGCGGAAGGCCCTGCGCGCAGCATGGACTGACCTCGCTCAGCGTGACCTGGCCCCAGACACCTGGGGCAAGGCCAGCACGACGGCACGGAGTT
>Ga0307518_10003895_pt1 | contig 10731 bp, 2 predicted proteins | sample 25_EM_MG_FD_203889 | JGI IMG/M metagenome (GOLD analysis project Ga0307518, IMG submission 203889) | Populus trichocarpa ectomycorrhiza microbial communities from riparian zone in the Pacific Northwest, United States - 25_EM | ecosystem: Host-associated > Plants > Roots > Unclassified | place... | reverse complement strand
CTGTAAAGTTTCATTTTTATCAATTTTTTGAGAAGCTCTTGGTTATGAGAGTGTCAACCAAAGTGGGAATCGAGGGATTTGCTATTGTTTTCCTTGTATGGATGGGGGAAAAATTTAAGAAGGTACAAGGACGAAATTCTTTTTTTCTTTTATATATATAGTTACATAGTTCAATAGTTCTCTTCCTAAATTGAATGGTATGACTACATCTGAAGGTGCAAATTTATTTCCACATCCCTTACTCTTTGTGAGCGTATACATGTGTGTTTTTGTGTTAAACAATGGCTTTATGTATCACGTATTAAATAAGAGTGCACGATTGAAAAGGCTAGCTGCTATTTTTGAGGTGTAAGTTGTATCTGTTAATTTGCTGGAATTCCTGCAGATTATGGAGTTGTTAGTGTTCACCATGTTGGAGTGCTGTGTGATAACCTTGAACGGTCTCTTGAATTTTATCAGGGAATCTTAGGTTTGTCACTATCTCTTGGCCGGTGTTTATACATCATCCCCTTCTTTATCCCCCAAGGTAAACCGTGATGGAAAAACAGATATTAATGAACTTGCTTTCTGTTTAAAATTAGGGCTTGAAATAAATGAAGAAAGGCCACATGATAAACTTCCCTATAGGGGTGCCTGGTTGTGGGTGGGTTCTGAAATGATCCATTTGATGGAGCTTCCCAATCCTGACCCCTTAACTGGACGACCTGAACATGGTGGCCGGGATCGACATACTTGCATTGCCATTCAGGATGTGTCCAAGCTAAAAGTGATCCTTGATAAAGCTGGTACACCACTCTGTCCTCACTCTTCTATTATCACTGTTTGCCTAAAGCATGTGCTCGTATATTTTCATGTTTGTATATATATTTGCTTTTGCATGCCAAATGAAGTTGGATTTCTGAACATACATACCTAACCTGCTTGAGTGAGGATAGTCCACCAGCTCCTAAAGAATGATTTTGACAACTAGCTTTGTAACTGGTTGAAGGAATGCAGTGCCTTATGGTGTTATGTTCTTCAGGTATTCCATATACACTTAGCCGGTCTGGGAGGCCTGCCATATTTACACGAGATCCAGATGCAAATGCTCTAGAATTCAGTCAAGTGGATGGCTGACATATTCCAGTCTCAACAGAGTAGAAACTTGTAATATCATTTAGGTGCGAAGTTAGTATCACAATACAGGTTGCAAATGTTGGAAGTGCAGAATATGCCATTACATTCTCAATCTTTCTGCAGATTATGAAAACTGGGTTTAGAAACGACTCTTTCATAAGGAAAGCAACTATCTACTAATTATGCATGTATATTGTCCCGCTAACGTTCATGACTAAAAAATCTAGCGGCTGCTCATCTTAATTCCTTGGAATTCCAGTAAAGAAAACACATTAGCCCGAAAAAAAGAAGCAAATGTTCTTATATTTCCTTTCTTTCTTCTATTCCATGCAAAAACCTAGGTTATAAACTCGAAGATTCTAACAAAACGAACAGACTCTTTACTCAAAACCTGTCCTGCTCCCAAGTTGAAAATAGAAAGAACTGTTATGCAAGCTAAGTTTCGCAGGTTTCAAGGTTTCTTAGTGGCATGATTGTATGAAAGAAAAAACCTACATTTTATAATTATCAAAAACCCAAGAAAGAAAGACAATCATCATTAGATTCATGATTTCTGATCCAGCATGCCTTTGAACGCAAAATCAATGATCCAAGCAAAGTTCGTAACATGATATATTACATCAAAACAGAATGCAAAAACCAAAAAGCTTATCGCGAAAAGATAATACACCTGGTTTTGCAGTGCTTATAAATTTGGTTTGTCGATATGAAAATGAGTTTACTTACAATTTATGGGACAAAATTCAGTAACTGCCTTGATGCTGGTAAGACGTTACTGTTACTTTTGCCTACTGTTTTTTTCTGTTCTTATCTTTCTTGTTCCCTTTCCTTCTATCTCTCTATCTCCCTCTGCCTCTATTCAAGTTGCTTGTCAGTTTCACCCTCTCTGTCTATCTCACTGTGTGTCTTGGCAGGGATGGAAAAGTATTTACAGGTGAACATTCAGGGTTGTTAGGGCGGTGATTTGGAGTATAGAGGGCTAAAAATTTGGGAATTAAAAAGTGAACACATACATGTAAATATAAATATTTTTATACGGATCTAGGGTTGTTTAGGATTTATATAAAAATTATTTGAAAATCAGATGTTTTTTTCAATTTGAATAATTGCTTCAAAGCTAGATTGTCACAAACTATAAGCTGTTCAAGTGTCCAGTTTCTAATGATAATTAACATGAGTTATAGTGAGAAATCTTCTAAACCCTTTTTGGAAAGAGGGATTGCTATACATTTGAGTGCTTTTTTTTCATGTTTTTCAGGTGTTCTATATTGTAGTATTCAGAAAATAAAAGGCATAACATTTTATTTACAGAAAAACGTGAAAACTCTATAAATAACAAAATATCAATTTTTCCCTTGAAAAATATATATTTCAAGATAATTTTAGAAATTTATTCAATCAAGTCCTTACTTGATTTTTCTAAATTTGAAATTGTATTCCCTGTATAAATTACACTCTAATTCTCAATTTCTAAAACTTATTTACAATCAAGTCACACTTGATTAATTATCTCATTTTAATTTATTGACTAATTATTTTTATGAGTGTGATCCATTAAGTTCCCTAATAAGTTGGTCCAAATATAAATCATAATCCTAAATAAAATAGAATTAATTATACTCTAGTTCTCAATTTCTAAAACTTATTTACAATCAAGTCACACTTAATTAATCATCTTATTTTAATTTATGACTAATTATTTTTATGAGTGTAACCCATTAGATTCCTTAATAAATTGGCCCAAATATAAATCATAATCCTAAATAAAATAAGATTAAATAAATTAATTTATTATCAATTCAATAATTGATTGATTTATATTTAAAGATCAAGTATAATATCTAGCAACCTATCATAATCATCTAAATATTAGAAAAGTCATAAATTGTTTGACCTAACTTTTCAATGATCAGTTTCTCGGTGTAATTATTATTCATTCATCAACAATGTTCTGATTTAGATATTACAGCATGAAGTGTCTACTATAACAAATCATGTTTGTTTTTAATACCATATTCATTAATTTTTTGAATAAGATTTGAAACTTTTTACAAATCTCATTTTACATTGCGCAAGGATTTACAATTAATATTATTTAAGAACAAGTGAAACATTTTTCTCAATTCACCAAGGGTGATGAATCCTCTCTTAATTACTCAAATACATTCATATAATTTATGTTATACCCAATATCTGTCCATTTGTTACTCTTAATTACGACAATATATAATAGGATTATAACATAAAACTCTCTATATAAGATAATTTAGTGATCTCAAGTCTAAGGATCACTTGCACAACTGTCACGTGAACCTTTCTATATATACAAATTAGTTCTCATCTCCATATGGATTTCTCATACAAGTCAGTTCAGTGTACATGTCATGTAACAATCACATACATATTAGTTCTAGATATCCCTCATTGATACTAGGATGGTATAAAAATCCAACAACAAAAGTCACTCACACAAAAAAAAGTGTTTTTCGCTCACTATTTTAAGGTTCTAAATCAAAGAGATATAGATGCAAACAACTTATCACTTTAAAGATACAAATCAAATCACTACTTTAGAAAAACAAAGTCAAGGAAATAAGTTCATCACTCACAAATGAGATACGAAACTTGATAGATACCAATAAGCCAAAAGACCTTAATTCAAAAATTTCCAAAAGGTCCAGTATATGGTTCGAATCATAATTATATACTTGGAATATCTCTCCAAGTATAGGAAACACTAAGATAACATAAATGAGACCTATAATTGAATTTAGTAGAATTCTAGACGATAAATAACAATAACTCGTTTTTTACTCTAGAAAGTGCAAGCAAACACTTAGAAAGAACTAAAATTAAAACTGACATAACTATTTATAGAAAACTCCAATGCATGCATGACTAAATAATCTAGAAAAATAACATTCTGAACTTGAAAACTATGTAAGATAAGCTCATTTCCCATGCAATAAAGAGATGAAAATTTAGGCTCAAAGTTGACAATAAATTTATAGCAAACAACTTAAAAAACATCCTTCATTTGTAATACTAACCCAAATTCAAGTAACTCAACTTAATTTGAATTGATAAAGGACACTTCCGTGTCATGTTCCCTCGATTGAAAAAGACTTGACCTCAAGTCAGATGTTGAGTCGTCACCATATAAAAGAGATAAATAAGCCATGTTAAAAGTGTCTGAAATGTCTAAGTTGATGGGTAACTCAGTTTTGTATGTATTTTCACCAATTAGCTTCAGAACCTTAAACAGACCATCAACCCTCGGTTTAAACTTGGAAAATTTACCTTGTAGAAACCTTCCTTAGCTAAGATGTATCCAAACCAGATCACCCTCTTTGAACTCTACATACTTACAGTGCTTATTAGCTTGAATTAAATAATTCTGATTTTACCTTTCAATCTTGTCACAAATTTATTCATGTAACTTTTTAAGTTGTTTGGCCTATTCTTCAACATCACTACTTAAATTTAGATTTGTTGTAATAGGAATTAAGTCCAATGGACTCAATGGATTCTAACTATACACAACTTGAAAAGGACTACAACCCATACTTTGGTAAAATGGTTGTAAGAAAATTCAGTTTATGGCAACACTAGATCCTAATCTCGAATATTCTTCTTCACCAAACTTCTCAAAAGACTTCCCAAACTGTGATTGACAACTTCAGTTTGACCATTAGTTTGTGAATGATAAGTTGTACTGAATTGAAGATAAGTTCCAACTTTCTCCAAAGTGTACGCTAAAAATGACTCATGAACTTGAAATCCCGATCATAAGTGATTGTCTTTGGGATGCCATAGAGTTTAACAATCTCCTTAAAGTATAGATTAACAATATTAATAGCATTAAGTGTCTTGCCACAAGGAAAAAATACACCATTTTAGAGAAACGATCAACCACCACCATAATCAAATTCTTATTCCTTGAACTTCTCGGTAAACCAAGCACAAAATCCATGTTGACTCCTTCCTAATGTGTTTTTGCTACTGGAAGTGGAGTGTATAAACCCAAATTCTTACTATGTGATTTGGCAATATGGCACGTTCTACAACGTTGTACAAACCTTGTGACATTTGTCTCCATCTTCGACCAAAAGAAACGATCCTGAATAATAACAGGTGTTTTGTCTCTTCCAAAATGCTCACTAAGCCCATTGCTATTAGCGTTGAAGGTAATGACTTCCCTTAAAGAACCTTGAAGAATACACAATTGGTTCCTTTAAAGAGATAACCTTCCAGCACAATAAAATGCTTGGAAACACCATTTTCACAATTAGCCCATATCTTATTGAAGTCACCATCATGCTTGTAAAGATCTTTCAACACTTCAAAACCCGTCACTTCCACTTACAAATTAGTCAATAATAAATGTCTTCAACTCAAAGCATTATCAATAACATTATAAATTCCAGATTTGTGTTTCATAAACTTAAAGTTTATAGAAATTCAACCCATAGAACATGTCACCGACTAAGCTTCTGCTGACTATTAAGAAACTTCAAAGCCTCATGATCATAATATAGCATCAAAGGTTTTGGACACAAATATTGACACCAAAGGTTCAAAGCACGAACAATAACAGAGAACTACTTGTCATAAAGTGAACATTTCTTTCTTGAATCACTTAGTTTCATACTATAAAAAGCAATAGGTTTACTATCTTGACTAAGAACAACACCAATGCCAGCATTGAAAGCATCACATTTAACTTCAAAAACCTTTTAAAAATCTAATAGAGAAAGAATAGACGCATTGGTCACCTTATGCTTCATAACTTCAAAACTCTTCTCAGCCTTATCAGTCCACTTGAAACTATCTTCTTCAGTACAAATTTTATTTAATACAATTTTTCTATGAAATTTTTTTTTCAAAACTTAATAACAAAATTAACCATATTAAATTTTTTATTAACATCTTAAACTATTTTAGGATCTATTACATAAACATTTCGACTTAAAAACTCTCTTCATTTAGAAAAATCATTTGCCTAAATATTATTTTAATTAAATCCTATTCCTATTAGGATATTACAAAACTAAAAAAAAAAAATTAAACATTTTAATTCAATACCAATCCTATTAGGATAATCAATTTAATTTAGGTTTCAAGTTTATAATATAAAATTAACATTTTATATAAGGAGAGGCTTAGTCATAATTCTATCCAATGTAATAAGTTATAAGGTGTCTAGGTAGAATTGTAATTCTACCCCTAAAACCCTAAAAGTAATATCATAAAATATGCAAGGAAAAATCATAATTTTTCCCCTTATGACTGCCCACAACCAGCAACAGTGCTAGTATCGGCTATCATTACTCCTCTCAGAGTGAGGCGCAACCCTTGCGCTACCTCCCTTGCAATGCGAGGCTATTACCTCATGTTGTGCAACAAGCAATAGCCCTTGGTTGTTGCCTTCCCTACTAGTGGTGACTTAGCCATCTTTGGTGCTTTTTCCAATCAACATATGATTGTTTTTTAATTAAATGGTGGATTTCGACCAAACATGAAAAATCCAGCCAAATTTGACAAGAACAATAACCAAATGACTTTTGGGAAAAAAAGTTCATAAAAAATTTAATTCAAAATTAACATTAATAACAATTAAAAAATGCAATCAACAACTTTAACTGTTTAACGAAGGCTCCGTTATGACTGTTGGGTTTTTCAAAACACATATACTTAGCGGAAACTATACATTTAAATTTTTTTGGGAGTCCCAAGATCCTGTTAGACATATTTAGGGTTGTTTAGGGTTTATACAAAGATTATCAAAAGATCAGATGTTCTTTTTGGTTTTGAATAATTATTTCAAGGCTAGATTATTCTAAACCACAAGTCGTCCAAGTGTCTGGCTTCTAACAATAATCAACATGAACCACTAGTGAGAAATCTCCTAAATCTTTTTGGGAGTGAGGGATTGTTATGATTTTGAGTGCAAGCTCTTTTATTTTGTGTTTCTTAGGTGTTCTATATTAGGGGTGATCATTTTCGGTTCGGTCTGATTTTTACCTATAAAAACAACCAAATTGAAATTTTGTAAAATACAAAAAATAGAACCAAAACCAGTTTGATTTGGTTCGATTCGGTTCAGTTATTTGATATAAAAAACTGAAACCCAACCTATCAGTTTCGATTCTTTTCAGTTTGGTTTGGTTTGATTATTTTATATTAAAAACCAAAAACTATATTGTTTTTTGGGCATTTTTGGACTTTCTGATAGGTTTCGGTTTTGGTTCGGTTCAGTTTTCAGTTCGGTTCAGTTTTCAGTTCGGTTCGGTTTATTTTTAACTAAACCAATTCAGTTCAGTTGAGGTTTTTTGGTTTCAAGTTTATGAAATTAAAACTGAACCAAACTAAATATTTTTTTTAAATATTCTAATTGGTTTAATAGGTTTTTTTTCATGGTTTGGTTTTTTCGGTTATTTTTTTTCAATTTAATCGTTTTGTTGATTTTTTTGCTTACCCCTATTTTATATTGTATTGTGTACTACTTTGAAAACAAAAGGCATAGGATTTTATTTACAAGGAAACTTGAAAATCCTATAAATGATAAAATATCAATTTTTTTCCTTAAATAACATCACATATATTATTTCAGGACTATTTTAGAAATTTATTCAATCAAGTCCCTACTTGATTTTTTCAGGTTTAGAATTGTAACTCCCTATGTAAATTACAATCTAGTTCTTAATTTCAAATACTATTTTACAATCAAGTCACACTTTATTAATTATCTCATTTTAATTTCTGACCAATGGTTTTTATATGTGTGACCCATTAGGTTTTCTAATAAGTTGGCCCAAATATAAATTATAATCCAAAATAAAATAGTTTAAATAAATTAATTTATTATCAATTTAATAATTGTTTATTTTATATTTGAAGATGAAGTACAATGTCTAGCAACCTGTCATGATATCTCAAATATCAAGAAAGTCATAATTGATTTAACTTAATTTTTCAGTGATCAGTTTCTCAGTGTAATTATTAACCATTCATCAACAATGTTCTAATTTAGGCATTGTAGCACGAAGTATGTCTACTACGTCAAATCAGTGTCATTGATTATTTGAATAAGATTTGAAACTCTTTATAAATTTCATTCCTCTTGGCACAAGGATTTACAATTAATACTATTTAAGACAATATGAAACATTTTTTCTAATTCGTCGAAGGTGGTGAATCCTCTCTTGATGACTTAAATACCTTCATATAATTTATGTTATATCGAATATCTGCCTACTTTTTACCCTTGATTTAGACAACATATAGCACAATCAAAACATAACACTCTCTATATAAGATAACTTAGTGATCTCAAGTCTAAGGATCACTTACATAATTTTCATATCCTTTCCATAGACATATATGATCTCTCTATATGAAGTTCTTATACAGGTCAGTTCAGTGTATATGTCATCTTACAAGCACATACATATTCGTTCTAGGTATTTCTCATACCTCAGCTTATGAGAACAACTGTTTCCTTTCATAAAGGAAATAACATAATATGTACTAGTTTCAACAACTCTAATTAATATTCAGTCTTAATAGAACATTGACCAAGAATATTTTAAGAACAATGCTTTGATGCAATATAAATCTCATAATCATAACAAATATATATTTTTCTTTGCAAAACATTTTTTTTCAAAGGACTTTATCTTTACTCTATATTTATTAATTAAATATTAGATTAATTAATCAAATATTTGATGAATATTAAGATAAATAAGCATTTATTGATAAATTAAATATATTTACATGAACAAAGTCAATGACACGTGTAACCAACTAATTGGTTATATGATATATACACTAACAATTCCTTATATTAATTATATTCTAATATCTAATTTCTAAAAATTATTTATAATCAAGTCACACTTGATTAATCATCTTATTTTAATTTCTAATTAATAGTTTGTATATGTGTGACCTATTAGGTTCCTTAATAAGTTGACTCAGATATAAACCATAATCTTAAATAAAATAGGATTAAATAAATTAAATAAATAAATTTATTATCAATTCAACAATTGATTGATTTATATTTGAAGATCAAGTACAACTTCTAACAACCTGTCATGATCCCCCAAATATTAAGAAAGTCATAAGTGGTTTAACTTAACTTTTTAGTGATGAGTTTCTTAGTTTAATTATTATAAATTCATCAACAATATTTCAATTTAGACATTATAACATAAAACACATCTACTTTGTTTGATCATGTTTGTTCTAAACACCATAATCATTGATTCATTGAATAAGATTTTAAAATCATTTTAAACATCATTTCACCTTGCACAAGGATTTACAATAAATAATATTATTTAAGAACAAACGAAATATTTTTCCTAATTTTCCTAGGATGATGAATCTTCTCTTGATTACTCAAACACTTTCATATAATTCTTGTTATGCCTAATATATACCCATTTTTAATCCTTGATTAGGACAACATATAGCATGATAAAAACATAATACTCCTTATATAATATAACTTAGTGATTTGAAGTCTAAGGATCACTTACACAACCAAAATGTAAGCTTTTCCATTGACACAAGTAATCTCTCCATATGAAATTCTTATACGGGTCAGTTCAGTGTACATGTCATCACATAAGCACCTACATATTATTTCTATGTATCCCTCATACCTGAGCTTATGAGAATAACTCTTTTTTTTTTTTTTTATAAAGAAAAGAGCATAATATATAGCATTGTCGATATCTTTAATTAATATCCAATCTTAATAGAGTATTGACTAGGAACATTTATGAACAATGTTTTGATACAATAAGAATATCATAATTATAAAAACTTTATAATTTCTTTTACAAAGTATTTTTGTTTCAAAGACTTTATCTTTACTCCAAATTAATTGATCAAATATTTTCTAAATATTAAAGATAAATAAGTCTTTATTAAAAATTAAATCTATTTACATGAACAAAGTTAATGTCATATTTAATCAACCAATTAGCTACAAGACATATACACTAACAATCTCCCACTTACACTAACATTAATCACTCATGTATTAAATACAATATCGTTTGTCGCACGTGTGTGAAAGGCGAGTGGGGGTTGAAGGAGTTGCCACCTAGTTATTTGGTTTAAGGTCGCTAAGAAACTCAGGTGTACTGGCTTTATCAGAGTTTCAAGGGTAAGGAACTGGTTGTGGGTAGGGAAGGTATCAGCATCCCTAGCACACCCTACATGAAATAAGCTGTTTTGTGTGGTTTGATGTGGTTTTAGAGGTTTATAATTGAGATTTACTCGTATAAATAAATCTGGTGTTAAGAATTTATTATGGACTCGTGTACCCAAATAAATTCTTAGGAAAAAGATTCTTCGTAATTTGTGTATTATGGTGAAAAATACTCCTAATTAAAATTGATGAATAATTAGAATAACTTTAAGAAATTTTCTGGTAAACTCCTGATATTTCAAATACCAGCCTCACTTGTAGGTCCAATGTTCTATACCAGGATTTTTAACCATTAATTCTTAATTATATGTTCTAGTTAGGGTTTTAGTATTTATATCCTATTTTTTAAAATGTTGGACAATTTTTCTCTTCTAGTTTTTTCTTCT
>Ga0307518_10003894_pt1 | contig 10732 bp, 9 predicted proteins | sample 25_EM_MG_FD_203889 | JGI IMG/M metagenome (GOLD analysis project Ga0307518, IMG submission 203889) | Populus trichocarpa ectomycorrhiza microbial communities from riparian zone in the Pacific Northwest, United States - 25_EM | ecosystem: Host-associated > Plants > Roots > Unclassified | place... | reverse complement strand
CAGTAGCTTAACCATAATCTCTAGCATTAGTAGCCACTACTACAACTCCACTTTCACTTTAAATCTATTTATACCACCCTCAGGGCCCGACACTAACTTAATGAACATCTATCGACAATAAATGACTCGTGAATAAGCTCGGAAATAATTTAGACAATTAATGGTATGTGTAAAATAAATTTTAAGGAAAACACATAGCTAAGGTAACCTTTCATTTAAAAAGATGCAGTAAGAGTGATGTATATCTTCTTTTAAGTATAACCAACCACTTACTTAGATCTTTGGAACCATTGTATATTTTAGAATTTTTAGATTCCTTAAAAACTAGGTGGCGACTCTATTTTTTCAATTTTCCTTTTAATTCTAAGAGGTCCTAATTTATGTTGGGTAGTGATAAAATCTAAAATGGGTTCCATATATACAAACCAAGTATAGACCTTGGTCGATCCACCTAAAAAGATGTAAGTAGGTCTTTAAAAGAAAGAATCATATAGATAGAAATATACAAACATACAAAGTTAGACTAGTTGTCAAAGGTTAAAAAAAAAAGGTGTTGAATTTGATTAAAGTTTATTATTGGTAGCTATATTAGAAATCCATAAAGATTCAGCTTGTTATAACTGCTTACTATGATTATACGATTTTGCTTTTGGATGTTAAAATTGTGTTCCTAAATGGAAATATTCATGTTTATATATATATGACATAACATGAAGGCTTTGAAACTAAGAAACTTGCCAATAAAGTATGCAAGCTACAAAAATTTATTTATGGACTTAAGCAAACTTTAAGGAGTTCAAATATTTATTTTGATGAAATAATCCAAAAGTTTGAATATAAAAAAAATATGGATGAGCATTGTGATTATAAAAGGATTAGTAAGAGTGGAATTATATTCCAGTATTATATGTAGACAACATATTATTGATATGCATTCCTTTACTCCAGTCACTAAAGATTTGATTGTTCAAGAATATCTCCATGATAGATATGGGAGAAACAACCTATATACTACGAATAAAGATCTATAATAATAGATCTAGAAGGCTGCCTGCATTGTGTCAATCCATGAATATAGATAAAATGTTAAAATGGTTAATCATTGAAAAATCCAAAAGAGGATATTTATCTATTTTTGCAAGGAATATATCTCTCCAAGGTTATGTTCTTTAAGACACAAATTAAAAGAAATAGGATGGAAAAAATAGCCTATGTTTTGGCTATATGATCCATCATGTATATGATGCTATGTACATTACCAAATGTATCTTATGTTTTAAGCATAATGAGTTAATACTAATCTAATCCAGATAAGGGTCACTAAAAGATATTTTAAAGCATTTTTAAGTACTTCAAAAGAACTAAGAATATCATTTTTATTTATGGAGAAGATGAACTTGTAGTTCATGGTTATTCATATGCTAGTTTTTAATCAGATATTGATAATAGTAAATCATAATCTAAATATGTTTTTACTCTAAATAGTGGTGTTGTGAGTTAGAAAAGTTCTAAATAAGAGATTACAACAAATTCTACAACTGAAGCTAAGTACACCTCTATGTTTGAGGGAGAAATATAGGTTGTTTGGATCAAAAAGTTTATCATTACACTGGTGTGGTTCCTAGCATTATTAATCTAGTAGCCCTATATTATGATAATGATTGAGCTATTACACATGCAAAGGAACCAATGTTTCATCAATGATCCAAACATGTATTTAGACAATTTCATTTTATTACAAAAATCATATAAAGGAAATATGTTAAGATAGAATAAATACCCACTGAAGAGAGTCTTGTAGACCCTTTTTCTAAGGCATTGTCCTATGAGAAGCATAATTGCCTTATAGAGCGTTATTGTGAAAACCCGATAAATTATAACCTGAACAAAATAAAATATCGAATAGATTAAATAAAAGGATTTAAAGTATTGTAGATGGACACCATTGAATAAAAGGTAAGGTGTTGTGGTGTAATTAAGTAAAAAAAGGAAATAAGTGACAAAAATAGAAATACAAAGTAATGAGGGTCAATGTGTAAATAAATAAAACCTAGACTATAAATACTCCAATTTTCTCTCTTTTAGCCGAGAGTGTGAAACCAAGAAAGGGGGAGAAATTGTGTGATTTGTCTACACAAATTCTTGTTAATTTCACCAATTAAAGTGAGTAATTAGAGTGATTAGCTTAGTTAAACATCAAGAGGGGGTGATTTTAAGGTGGTGAGTGCTTTGGAAGAAGAAATTCAAGTTAGGTTTGAAAAGGGAGGAGAAGAAAACTTGATTTTTTCTTGCATTCTTTCCTTAAATCCTTATCAAAGTGAGGTAAATAACATGCTCCAAATGATTTATTCCTCTAATTTTATGTTTGATGAAGGATTATGTAGAATTAAAATTATGTGAAATTATAGGAATGATACAAATTATGATTGAACCATGTTAGAATGCATGTATTAAGATTTGGGTAAGCGTTTAATTTTAAATAAAAGAAACAAAAATTATTTCCTCCTCTTTTTTATTGAACTTTCGGCCAAAAGAGGAAATAATTAGGGGATTTGAGGTTTTAATACAATTGTTTGGAAAATGTGAGAAGAAATAGGTTTATAAGTGTTATTATTATGAAAGGAGTAAGAATTTTTCAAAGAGAAAAGAAAAAAAAATCTATACTTACTTCCTTAGGTTGATTTCGATTAAAAGAAGAAAATTAGAAAAAAAATTGAGTTTTGATAATATTATTGAGGGATCTTGTCCTATTAAAGATAATTGATATTGATAAGTTAATTTGAATAATGACTTTTGCAAATAAATAAATGAATGTTTCAGTTAAGCTTATAAGGGTGTTGAGTATATTCAACAAATATGTAATTTGTATTGGAAATTTTATTAGTACCAATAAATGAAAATAACATAGTAATTTGTGTTGATACAAAGGAGGCCGCGTGACCTAACCAGCAACAAGGGACCTCTTCACACACACAGACACCAGGTAGGTGTTCGACTCCTTGAAATAATTAATTAGTTTATTTTTATTGTAGAAGGAATTTTATAGATTGTAAATTCTAGTGCTAGTTACTGAAAATAATGCCCTGGTGAATGGGCAAGTCTTGAAAAATTATTTCCTGGTGGAAATAATGCCCTGTTGAATAGGCAAGTCTTGAAGATTATTTCGTGATTACTGAAATTTATGCCTAGTTGAATGGCCATGTTAAGAAAAATTAATTTACAAATAATGGGATAATCACATGATGTAAAACAGATTAATTGTAAAACTTTGAAGTTAAATATGCTGGTTTGTGGAAGATATTCTTGATATTTTTATTTTAGTAGATTTATCTCTATGTCTAGAAGAGAATTTATGAAATTAGAAATTTTAAGAAGAAAATAAGATAATTTATTCGATGATATGAAAGTCACTTTAATGTATATGAATAGTTAGTCCTTAATCAATTACTTATTGAAATGTGCAATTTTTTAATCATGTTTAATGCGATTATGTTTTTAGGTACATCGCACCCTCGATCTGGAAAGTATCTTGGATAAATAATTTTGTTATGTGATTAATGTAATTGGAAGAACTAATATTTTGTTGTAATGTACTTCCATATCTAAAAATTGTAATGTTTAACTTATTATCTTGTGTATGATGTAATTTATAATGTTATTATTATTAAGTTGAATTATGGTTGGTTGTATATATATTTTATGAATTTATTAGCTTTTATCATAGTGTTCATAGAAAATAGAATTGAGATATTGAAATATACATGCGTTTTGGAAGTCCAAGTGATAGAACGAATATTGTGATTGATGTTACAGGTTGAGAAATGATTGAGTCGATAACTTGGTACCTAAAGAATACAAAGGAAACTCTGCTGAAATTTCAGGAAAATAATGTATATAAAATTTGGTAACTATATATATATATATATATATATCATATATTTTGAGTTTGCAGTTAAGATTGTTACAGTTGGTATCAGAGCCCTGGTCTGGGTTCAGGAGTGGAAAAAAAAGAGGGGGTTTAATAAGTTTTTGACTTATCAGGATGGTTCACATGAGGAAGGGTGCGATGAGAGGAGAAGAGCTTGAGGAGAGGCAATGAGAGGATCCATTAGAGGATACTGCTTCTCATATACCATCAAAGCCTTAGCAGTCGAGATTGGGAGAGTCGATGAGACTCAATCGTGACACTGAATTGAGACAAACGAAGGGGTTACAATTCGAGGGTTCAAACCAGCAGAGACAGAGAGTCGTACCCCCAGTTGCAGCACCAGCATCTGCAGCAGTCCCTACACTACATGCTGACCCTTTGTTCATAGCTCAGATAGTGAAAGCAGTGATCGAGACAATGCCTGGTGCCTCGTCCTCGACAATTCCAATAGCTCTAGCAGTGCAAGGAGCTCTAGTGCCTGCGATAAAAGCTGATAGTATGGTCACATTAGTGCGGATTGTAAAAAGCATGAGAGAACTTGGGTGTGAGCCTTTTTTAGGCGAACCAGACGTCAAGATAGCGGGTAGGTGGCTTCGTATAATTGAGGATACCCTGGATCAGATGCATGTAACAGAGGACTTGCGAGTGTACTGTGCCACTCATCTGCTTTCTGACAGGGCACAGTCTTGGTGGTATACAGTGAGGTCAAGGAGACCCGTAGGATCTTGGACTTAGATTGAGTTTAAAGCGCAATTTGAATATCAGTTTTACTCCTTCTATTATCGTAAAATTAAGGACAAGGAGTTTCTAGCTCTAAGACAAGGAGACATGTATGTACTTGATTATGAGAGGAGGTTACATAACCTCTCAATGTTTGCCTCGCACTATGTCCCTAGTAAGCAACATAAGGTGGAAAGTTTGAGGGATGGGTTGCGGCAAGAGCTGAGACAAGGGTTGATTGCATTTAAGTTTGAGACTATTAGAGACCTTATTGAACCAGTAAAGGCCCTAGAAGCTTGTATGAAAGAGGGCCAACAAGGCTAGCACGGTCTAGGCAAGTGGAAGGATGCAGAGGACACCCTTAGCAGACCTTTTTTTCCAAAAAAAAAGGAAAGAACAGTATAGTCAATTTAAAAGGGTAGGAGGTACATCAGTTACATCAACTTAAACTACTGATGTGGGGTCGACAAGAGGACAACCAAACCTTAGGGGGGATTTTTCTAGAAGAGCATCAGAACAGAGAATGATCATTTATCCCTTATGTGTACAATGTGGGCAAAGGCACCCAGGGGATTGTTCTGCAATATCAGGGTGGTGCTATATCTACCGAGGAGAGCATAAATGGAGGGATTGCCTGTACTTAGGCCGAGGGTGTTATTATTGCGGAGGTCAGGGGCACTTCCGAAGAAATTGTCCCCGCTGGAAATCACCCAAAATCAGCAACATGCTTAGAGTCAGTAGCAGTCTGCCACTGTGAATAGACCAGCTAGACAGGTTTTGTCGGGGGCCAGTGGCAATAAAGGCCGAACTCATGCCCAAGGTGATAGAATACAGAAGGCTCGAACCTAGGGTAGAGTATTTTACATGACACAGGAGGAGACCAGGGCCGCTTCTGACGTAGTGGCAGGTACACTATAGTAAAATTCTCTGTCTATTCATGTATTGTTTGATCTGGGCACCATGCACTCATTTGTTGCAAATAAACTTGTGGGGGAATTAGGAAAAAATCCTTGCAGAGTAGAAAATGGGTTTATTATAAGCACTCTATTAAGTGAAACTATGAATATTGACCATATGTATAAGGGGGTCCAGATTAGTGTAAGCGGGTGTGAGTTAAAAGTAGATCTATTACCACTAGAATTACATGACTTCGATGTTATCTTAGGAATGGATTGGCTAAGTGCGAATAAGGCTCAAATGGACTGTTTCACAAAAACAATAACTCTTCAAGGGCCTGATGGTAGAAAGATAGTGTTTAAAGGGGAGAGAAATGTCATCTTAAACTGTATTATCTCAGCTATGGTCACTGGGAAAATGATTAAAATGGGATGTGAGGCTTATCTTGCATATGTCTTAGAGACTAGAAGGGGAGATGTTCAAGAGTCAAATATTCCAATAGTGAGGGAATTTTCTGATGTATTTTCTGATGAACTGCTGGGAATACCCCCAGAGAGAGAAGTAGAGGTCACTATTGATGTATTGCCTGGTACATCTCCGATAGCCCAATCACCGTATAGGATGGCGCCAGCTGAGTTGGCAGAACTGAAGATTCAACTGCAAGAATTACTAAATAAAAGGGTTCATACGTCCGATTAATTCACCCTGAGGAGCTCCTGTGTTGTTTGTGAAGAAAAAAGATGGGACCCTCTGACTTTGTATAGATTACAGACAGTTGAACAAGGTAACAATAAAGAACAAATATCCGCTTCCACGAATAGATGATTTATTTGATCAGCTAAAAGGAGCCAGAGTGTTTTTGAAGATAGATCTGAGGTTGGGATACTATCAGTTGAGGATTAAGGAACTGGATGTAGCAAAAACTGCATTTAGAACTCGGTATGAACATTACGAGTTCTTAGTAATGCCGTTTGGGCTAACAAATGCACTAGCAGTGTTTATGGACTTAATAAACAGGGTCTTTCAACCATACCTAGACAAGTTTGTGGTGGCATTCATAGATGACATCCTAGTCTATTCAAAGTCATACTTGAAGCATGAACAACATTTGAGGCAAGTATTAATGACCTTAAAAGAGCATCAATTGTATGCCAAACTTAGCAAGTGCGAGTTCTGGTTGAAGGAAGTGATTTTTCTAGGACATATTATATCGGCTGAAGGAATATCTGTGGATCCTAGAAACATTGAAGCAGTGTTGAAATGGGAAAGACTTACCAATATTACTGAAATTCATAGTTTTTTTGGGTTAGCAGGGTACTATCGAAGATTTATCAAGGGATTTTCTACCATAGTTATTCCCATGACTCGGTTGACTTGGAAAGAGGCAAAGTGGGAGTGGACTAAGAAATGTGAAGAAAGTTTTCAAGAACTGAAGAAGAGACTCACTACTACACTGGTGTTAACACTTCCATCAGGAACAGAAGGATTGGTGGTTTATAGTGATGCATCGAAGAAGGGACTAGGGTGTGTGTTGATGCAACACGGTAAAGTAATTGTGTATGCCTCAAGACAGTTAAAGGCTCACGAGATCAATTACTCGGTGTATGATTTAGAGTTAGCAGCTGTAGTGTTTGCCTTAAGAGTTTGGAGGCATTATTTATATAGGTCTCGGGTTCAGATATTCACGGATCATAAGAGTTTGAGGTATTTGATGACGCAAAAGGAATTAAATATGCGGCAAAGACGCTGGGTGGAATTGATAAAGGATTATGATTGTGTAATTGATTACCATCCGAGGAGAGCAAATGTAGTTGCAGATGCTCTTAGTCGTAAGGTCAAGACAACAGATGCTCAGTGGGAGGATTGGGATGAAATAGAATTGCTAGAGTTAAGAAAGATTGATGCCCAGATAAAGGCGAGACCGAATGAGTCATTAGTGGCTCAGTTAAGAGTGAGGTCAACCCTCCGAGACAGAGTACTAAAAGCTCAGCAAGAAGATTTGGAAGTTTGTAAGATAAGGGAAAAGGTGAGGTCAGGAATCGAGACGTCATTCCAAATCCAGAAAGATGGAATGGTAGTCATTAGAAGATGAATGTACTTATCATGTGATCAAACACTGAAAATGAAAGTTTTATAGGAGGCTCATGAGTCGAGACTTGCAAAACACCTTGGAAGTACTAAAATGTACTGGGATTTAAAAGAATTTTATTGGTGGCCGAATATGAAGAAAGAAGTGGCTAAATATGTGGCTAAGTGTGGGGTTTCTAGCAAGTAAAGGTGGAACACCAAAAACCAGCTGGACTTTTACAACCATTATTGATTCCTAAGTGGAAGTGGGAAAATATCACAATGGACTTTGTATCTAGATTACCTAGAGGAAAAAGGGGGAGCGATGTTATTTGGGTTATTGTGGACCGATTAACTAAATCCGCACTCTTTTTTCCAATGAAAATGACAGATTCGGTGGAAAAATTGGCAAAATTATACGTAAATGAAGTAGTAAGGTTACACGGTGTGCCAGTGTCAATAGTTTCAGATCAAGATCCAAGGTTTACCTCCAATTATGGCCAAGTGTTCAACAGGCTCTCAGAACGAAGTTAAATTTAAGCACCGCTTTTAATCCTCAGACTGATGGTCAATCTGAGAGGACTATCCAAATATTAGAGGATTTACTAAGAGCTTGTATATTGGAGTTTGGGGTAAATTGGGAAGATCATCTACCACTAGTGGAATTCACTTACAACAACAGCTACCAGGCTACAATAGGAATGGCTCCCTATGAAGCCTTATATGGTAGAAAATGTCAGACGCCAGTGTGCTGGGAAGAATAGACAACTAATTGGACTAGAGTTGGTACAAATTACCTCAAAAAAGATAAAGATCATAAGGAATAGAATGAAAGCGGTCCAAGATAGGCAGAAGAGTTATGCAAATAATAGGAGAAGACCCCTAGAGTTTGAAATTGGTGATAAAGTATTCTTAAAAGTAGCCCCGTGAAAACAAGTATTAAGATTCGACATGAAAGGGAAACTGGCGCCAAGGTACATTAGGCCTTTTGAGGTCACCAAAAGGATCGAGCCTGTAGCCTACAGACTAGCTCTACCTTCTTATCTGACCAAAATCCATGATGTGTGACACGACCAAAAAGTTGATGTCTTCTCCCAAGTGTAAGAGTGTCGAAGTAATAAATAACCCGGGAAGACCGGGGTCGAACCACAGGGAGGTTAACTGTATAAACTACAAATAAAGAAATAGATAATAATAGAAAAGAAGTTGAAAAGAACTTTGAGATGTGATATTGATATAAAGATTAAATAAGGATAAAATAATTGTCAAGGTTAGAGGATCCACTAATGGTATTTCAAACAAGTATAGTATAAAACTTTTTTTATTACTCAACTGGAAACCACACACAAAGGAGGTTCTAATTGGATTATAAATTGTTAACATGATTACATTAGTTATCTTATTCAAATAATGTTAATACTTGTAAATGTTGTCAGGTATTCTACTTAGAAAATGAAAGTTAGACCTAATGCCTAGAACAAACTAGAAATCGACTAATAACATCAATAAGATAAAATTGTCCAACATGTTTGGCCAAAAACTCAGGAACTTCAACAAAGGAAATAAGCAATACAATATTGGCATTAAAGACTAATGTCTAAAGGATAGGAAAATAAGGCAATTTCAAGTGTTCATTAAGAAAGGGACAGTGCTATCAAAGAAACTAAGAAAACAATCCTAATAAAAAAAAAAACTACTTACTACAGAACCAAATGATGGTTAAATTTTTTATCCATCATTCAATACAAATTGTTGTTATATAACTTAGATTAGACATCATAAATATCTTCATTGGCAAGGAAGTTAAACTCAAAGCAAAAATTGACATGATTGTCAATGCTAATAATTTTTTAGACGAGGAAACATTAGAAGAAATGACTCACATCCTCTCATATGAAAATTCTCATACTAAGAAGGAAAAGGTTAGTAAATTTCCAATCTTGATGCAATAACTGGATGACTAAAACACAATTTAAGAACATAATAAATTAAAAACTCCTTTTAAAGACAAATGACCATGATAATGCCATATCCATCAAGATTAATTTTGCTCTCCCTTACTCTTTTGAGGCCAAACCTAACCTATTGCCTTATCTTAATAGTAACTAAAAAGATAGCCTTAAAAAAAAGGAAAAAAATTATCAAGATTGATTGGTCAAAACATATAGATGACTAATAAAAAAATATGGTGTTTTCTAAGCCAACAGTGGCTATAAGTCATCACCTTAAACTCTTGCAGATCACATCAAAATTCAATGGTGTACTAATGCAGAGAGTTTTCATCAATAATTATGTAGCACTCAACATTGTGCCCTTAACCCTAATCAAGATATTAGGTTTCTTGAAACATGTAAATGCAATGGAAATGCTAATTTAAACATTTTTCTAAGAGTTTCAAGGATCTCACTAGACAAATCTAACTTTGTTTAAGGTTTATATGAAGATTACTTGAAGATTATATCTTATGTTTTAGATTTGATCAACTTCTTTAAAGTTAGGTTATCGTAAACCACAAGTCGTCCAAGTATTCGACTTCTAATAGTAATCCATATAAACTACTAGTAAGAAATCTCTTAAAACTCTTTCTAGAATACAGTGATCGCTATATCTTTAAGTGCTAACTCTTTTTTTTGTGTTTTCAATTGTTTTTGTATCATTTATAACTTACATAGTTTTCTCAACAAAAAAACATGAGGCATATCATTTTATTTGTAGTGAAACTTGATAAACCTATAAATAGTAAAATATGAATTTGGCCTATGAATAATATCACATATATTATTTCAGGATAGTTTTAGAAATTTATTCAATCAAGTCACTACTTGATTTTTCTCAGTCTAAAATTGTAATCTCATGTATTAATTACATTTTATTTTTCAATTTCAACTTTTTTCTTTTTTTTGCAATCAAAAGTAACTTGATTAATTATCCTAATTTAATTTCTAACCAAGGATTTTTATATGTGTGACCCATTATATTTTCTAATATGTTAGCCCAAATATAAATCACAATCCTAAATAAAACAGGATTAAATAAATTAAACAATGTAACTTATTATCAATTCAATAAATTGATTGATTTACATTTGAAGATCAAATACAATGTCTAGTAACGTGTCAT
>Ga0307518_10003893_pt1 | contig 10733 bp, 4 predicted proteins | sample 25_EM_MG_FD_203889 | JGI IMG/M metagenome (GOLD analysis project Ga0307518, IMG submission 203889) | Populus trichocarpa ectomycorrhiza microbial communities from riparian zone in the Pacific Northwest, United States - 25_EM | ecosystem: Host-associated > Plants > Roots > Unclassified | place... | reverse complement strand
AAAAAAAAAATAATATTAAAATAAAAAATCAAAACTATTAAAAAAATATATATATATATATATATATATATATATATATATATATATATAACTACAATAACAAAGGCCATTTTCCAGCTTTTGCGGTCGGTCACGCGCTTGCGCCTCTCATGAAACTATATATTACTTTGAGAAATATAACTACGTTATTTTTTAGTATATTTCTTAATCACTATGTTATTAAAAAAAATAATTAAATGAGCATCGATAAATCTAGCCAATTCCCCCTCACTCTTTGGGTTCTGTGGGAGTCAGTGTCACAACCGAATAATTAATATGCGAAAACAATGTGAACAAAGGACCATTTGCCCATTCATGCCTCTTCTTCTTCTCCATGTTGGTATCCAATCAAATTCCTGTGATCAACATTTTTAGTCGGCAGACACATAAAACAAAAGGGATAGAGAAGAAGAAAAGAATGGAAAGAATCAATGGTTGGGTGTGGTTTAATGATTCTACCAAGAGAGATTTAAGGATAAATGGCACTTTATCGAATAAATAAGAAATTGAGGAGGGTGGATGCAAATACCTGATTGAGAATTTTGATAAAATTGATGTACTCAAATGAAAAAATTAAAGTTCAAGTCCTTAATTGAAAAACAAAAGTATAGCATTGGTGTATTAATTAATAATGCAATTATCCCTAAATACAAAACGTTGCTCTTACTTATAGACCATGCAAGAGATTAAGTTATACCATGAAAAAATTAACTTTTTAATCATATCTCCGTACATCTTAATTTAATCTTCATCGACATTAAAAAATCTTCATGAGTGGCTCTATCTGAGCAGGTTAGTCTCAGCATGCTTTCAAGTTAGACCCTTAAAAATTATTACTGGCCTGCAAAAAGTTTTCAAAGTATTTTATGATGTTTCTAAAGCTTTATGATATTTATAATTTGAGCCCTCCAATGCGACTGTCATCGTCATCTTGCGAGAAATAATTAACAAAACTAAATAGCATGCGTACATTGAACTAGCTAGGTTAATATATATTCTTTAATTGCTTTATAACATCCGATAATGTTTCAAGATTTAATATGATGAAGAATAAGATTTTTTAATGTTTGGATGGTGGATAATCATATATCCATGTTAATATTATTTTCTCTGAAACTTGGAAAGTAGATAGTGGTAAAAAACTCAACACCTGCAAACCAATTCTTTTTTATAGGGTTTGGGGACTCTTAGATGATAAAATCATTGATTTTTAAGTAATAGATTGCAATAAATAAAAGAATAAGCTTTAAATTCCAAGAACAAGAGTGTTTGTTCTTGTTTTTTTCATGATTAATGCTTTGATAATTAAAGTATGAATACTTAGAAAATAAAAATTATAAACCCTTTACTTGGGTGGTTCAAGAGGTATATATAACCCTTGAACCTTGTTATGTTACTTAAATGGAAGGGTTGTAATGTCATTTACTCATAATAGCATTAATGAGGGATAAATATCCCCTAGATAATATCAATGAAGAACAAATATCATTTATACAATATAAATATTGATGGAAATATGATAGGCCCTTTCAAGACTTTTATACTTCTAAGAGTGTAGAAAGGTAATTATTCTAGACATAAATATTTTATGTTTAAAAGTAATAAAAATAAACAAACAAAGCATCGTGGTGCAACACAGGGCCCATAATAATCGTCAGGCTCATACTCACTTGAACTAGTCACGATGCTAAGCTCTCGGGCGATGGGTCTAGTAGCTAGTTATATCTATATCTTTTTTTGCTTAGCACGTAGGTGAACTCAAAGATATTGGGTCTGACATCTCGTCATGCCCACATGTACTTAAGCTTAGAGTGTAGTTGAACTCAATGATGTTAAGTTTAACACCTCGCCAGACTTATGTCTGTTTGGGCTCAACGTGTAGTTGAACCTAAGATCATTAAGTCTGGCAACTCACTAGACCCGTATGTACGTGAACTCGGCGCGCAGTTGAATCCAAGAATGTTGGGTGTGGCAGCTCGCCAAACCCACGTCTATTTGGGTTCACCGCATAACTAAACTCAAGGTTGTTAGATCTAGCAATTAGTAAAACTCATACATATTTGAGTTCAGTACGTAGCTGAACCTAAAGGTGATTGACCTGACAGCTCATCGGGCTCATTTGTATTTGAGCTAAACGCGTAGCTGAATTCAAGAATGTTGAGTCTGACAGCTCACCAGTTCTACGTCTATTTAAATTTAATGCATAGCTGAACCCAAGATATTTGGGTCTGGAAACTCATCATGCTCATATGTACTTGAGCTCATCATATAGCTGAACCCAATGATATTAAGTGTGGCAGCTCACCGGATCTATTTAGGATTAACGCGAGGCTGAATTCAAGGATATTGGGTTTGACAACTCGTCATATCCATATGTAATTGGGCTTAGCGCGTAACTGAATCAAATAATATTATATCTGGCAATTTGCTGGACTTATGTGTACTTAAGCTCAATACACAACTGAATCTAAAAATATTGGACCTGGAAGTAAGCCAGACACGTGTCATTTGGATTTGACGTTCAATCAAATCTAAATATGTTGGGTTATCACGATGTCTTAGGCTTTTTTTTTTTTTAATATGGACTTAGGCTCAAAAAATAAAATTTTAAAAATACAATGATCCATTAACTTCTTTATGTCGTAGCTTAATTGGTTAATATGTGTCTTTAATTAGTCAAAAGTCGCAGGTTCAAGCAACACTAGGAATTATATTATCTTTTATGCAATAGATGGGTAATCGTTTGCGTGTGTGTGTGTGTGTGTATATATATATATATATTAAAAAAAAGGTTGGATGACCTGCCTATTTCACGCCCATGTGCCCGAGCTTTGTTGTAGTAGGCCTAACTATGTTAAGTCATCCAGGTCATCATTTAAGTTTTCTTTTTCTTTTTTATATCTTTTTATTTCATTTTCACTTATTAAGGATGATTTTTTTAATTAAAATTTATTTTTTAATATTAAGTTGATTGTAAATCTGTTTTAATATTTTTTATTATATAATAAAAACATTCATTCAATCCAATAAAATTTATAACTCAGATTATGAATTTGATAACTTGATTATGATTAATTTATCATTTTTTTTTAATTTTTTTTTTTGAATTTTTTCAATCGATAAGGCTAATCATGAATTTGATAACTTAACTATAATTAATTTGTCATTTTTTTTAAATTTTTTTTTGGATCTTTTCAATCGATAAGGCTAGATAGCTTTTACTTCATTTTATTAAAATTCAAGTTAAGTAAAGAATTCAATTCGTGAGTTTTCAAGTTTAAAATATTATATCAAATTTAATAATAATATTGAAAGATTTTCTATGGTCTAAATACTACTTTTTTTATCCAAGCTATAGCGATAGCGTGAAAAATAACCTGGTTATCTTCTATAGACAAAAATTCTGAAATACATGGTGCGTGACCGGGAAAATATATGTATATCACATGGCTAAAAACTTGCGGGCAGGAATTCAAGAGTTGGGTAGGGAAAACTTAAGTCTTATTTGTTTCAAGAAAAACAAAGCTATGGTAGCGATAATGGCTATGGGCCGGGTAGTGGAGGGGGAGGCTACGGCAATGCCAGTGGGAATGCTGTGGGCCTAGGTGGTGGTGTTGGCTGGGGTGGCGTTGGAGGGGATGGCCACTTTGGAGGTGGGTTTCGCTGGCGTGGTAATGGTGGAGGTTTGGCTCGGGTTATGGTGGCGGCATAGGTACCGGGGACGGCGGGGCATATGATCACAACAATGTCCATAGCACTGGTTCCGTGTCAGAAAAACGATCTTAATATGCCATTTACTAATTTTTCTAGCATCGCTAATCAGGGGAATAAGGATAACATTTCTCCAAATTAGCTTTTAATGTATTCTCTATCTTAGTGAGTTTGTCAGCGTTTAGCAGCATGCTCTAATAAATAGCAGTCGTTTACATTAATCAGTGCTGGTGTCATCCATGGCCACCACAAAGAAATGCGATAAGACAGTCAGGCATGGAAGCCATCCCTAACACTTGGCCACGCTTACCACATTCTGAGCTTCGCTTATAAGTTATAACTCGTTTCAGAATTACTTGGAAACGAATTCAAATTTATTGTCCACTTCCAAAGAACGGGAAATTAAAATCTAAGAGCCCTTGTGACAACTTCGGGGAACCAAAATCATGAGCTCACAGCGCAGTCAAATGGTCTTGGTCATGTAACTTGCCATACCAGCAACCATGACATTCTGCAAATTATTTGACTGATTAATTTTTCTCTACTTTTTTCGGCTGAACAGCCAAAAAGAGAGAGAAAACTTAACTCGGTTAAACATATCTAAACTCCAAGTGCACAATATCATCCACCCTGTCTCATCTATATCCTAAACAGCGTCAAGGGATGCCCCATATTATTGGATTGCAAATGCTAAGGAAATAGGAAAAAGAAAGAAAAAAAGGGAGACTTTAACTTGCGAAGAAAAACAGAGACTATAGGCAACTACTTTCCCTCCCAACAATTCCAAACGCGAGGAGCACTTTACTTGCATGTGAATGTATAATCGTAACAAGTATTTGACAAACAGCAATCGCTTAATTAGTGCGCAAGTCTTATAACACATTCTTTCACGTAATCACAACATCGCTTCATATTTTTTCAGGGATTATAATTAAAAACGAGTCGGGACAATTACCCGGAAAGACTGGCATAAGCATGCTCAAATATGCCTCAGGAAGAATGGTGCATTAACATCATATATATTATAATTCAATGATCCCAACCAGCTGGGCGATGAATCATGGGACATACATACACGTTGTATATATACAAATTCAACAATGCACTGCACACCCACGTTATTAGTATCATACAATGCATAGCTCACTTCCAAGGACATATAAATTATAGCATAAACAGGCAAGAACCTTACATAATTGAAGCAAAGATTATACTTAGCAACAAGATTTAGTCTTGTCTGTGGTTCAGCCAAAGGAGAAGGGTTCCATGGTTGGAGATTTCAAGCAGCAGAGCAATGCTTGTCATTCTTCGGCCTGAAAATTTTCATATTAAATTGGTTAGGTGTAAGCCCTGTGGCTTGTATATTGGGATCATTGGTAGTAAGACCTTTCAATAAGAAAGAAATGAGTGACGACTAAAATGAAAATTCATTAGAGAAATGCTCAAGAATATGACACAAATCATGGATGGCAGATTCCCAATAGATTGTCGCTAGTGATTGTCAAGTTGCAGACGAAAGCTAGATAAGAATCTTATTAGAATTGATTTCAATAAGTGGCAGAAACAAGTTTTCTCATAAGAATGTGATGATGCAGAGAATGGTCATCATCCACCAATTATACCAAAAATCTTTTATATTTATAGTGTGATGCCTGTGGTTTCTTTTTCGACAGTACAAAATATTCTTTGAAGGGATTTCTTCTCAACCTCGTTGAATTCAATCATGATTGAAGAAAGACATTCCAGGAGGTAATTACGGATTATTCAAATTAGACAGCAACCACCAACATTTTTCTTCTTTTTGGTACAACGGAAAACCCCAAGTCAACAACCTAAAATCCCAACCCAAACTCCCATACCCCTACACCTGAGCTAGCCCCAGGCATAGCGGGGAACCCCTGTAAATTTTTCTTTTTTTTACTATAATACTGATGCTTGTTTTTTTTTAAGTAGCGGTTATAGAGAAACCTTACATCAGACTTGCGATAAATAACATCAACTAAATATTTCTCCAAAATACTTCCTACCCTTCTGCTGCGCAGAGCATAGAAACCACACTAATCATATTGTCCTATGAAACTAACAAGATTCAGTTCAAAGCCTTTCAGGAACCCGCAAGTTCCTGCAACAGCTTAGGAGAAAAAGGCATATGGAAGAAAATGCAATATGCATGAATTAACGATTTATACCCTGTTATCCAGTTTGAGGCCCCAGTCAAATCCCTTTCTTCAGCACCAAGCTTCGGTTCTGGATTCTTACATGTCCTACACGAGGACACAGTGATATTATCATGTTATAATAATAAGCTCAGGAAAAAACAAAGACTAACAAATAAATGATTTAGGGGAAAAATCAAAATAGCCAAACATTTAGGACATACATTGCTTCTGTACAATCTGGTTGCCGGGATGAAAATGTACTTAAATCTGGAGTTACAGCGACAGGATTTGTCACTTCAGATGATCCTGGTTTACTGTCTCCCTGTAAAGTAAAATTAACCAGAGACTCTTTTCAGTCAAAGTCATTATAGGAAACAGAACGCTGCAATGGAAAATACCTACACCAGGTTTGTCTTCCATCCACCCTGGGGCTCTATCAGATACAAGGACAATATACTGCTCCATAGCTGCCTCTGGACTCATGTTTCCCAGCCTTTGCCAAGCATTCCTTGCACAACGTAACCAGTTCCCTCGATCACTCATACATAGCAGCTGTCAACCCTGTTATTATAACTAGCTATCAAACTATACGGTGTAACTTTTTGGTACAGGCAGCCCCTAAGGTGTTGTTCTGTGCATTCATTTTCTTTTTCTTAGGTTAACAGTCCACCTAGCAAAAGATTACAGCTGATGAACGCCATAATCTTGTATTTTGTTTGCTAAGCTGTCTTGATTTTTGGCTATATCTAAGCAGTTGGAACAGTACCAGGAAAAGGTCCAGGTATAGCCAACAAGATTTGAAGCGTGAAATCATATTTTTAAGGTATTAATTGATATATTTATTATAGGGTTGAAGCAACATAACTTCAAGATACAGCAAAGCTTTAAATTTATTTTTTTTTTTTAAGCAAGAAAAACTATTGTAGACCTAACCTTAGAGGGAGACAGACAAAAAACGTCATTTATAATACAACCTGCCCAAGCGTGGATTTCTAATGATCTCCATGTGTTCGTTTTCTGATTTTCATTTATTTATTTTTAATTCAGAGCTCTTCTCTAACCTTGTATGACAAATGTTCATCTCGTGCTGACATCTGTAATGAGCAAGCTGCCTCAATTTATCGGCATTTTCATTTTCCTGATCTACATTTCGGAAACTCTCACTTTTTATATCATTAAAACAAAGTATTTTACCTGGAGACTATCTTATCCTAACTTCTCTCTCAATGGAAAACGTTTATCTGCTCCCATTCAGTCAAATTAACAAACAAGAGAATAATAATAATAATGTAAAAATAATAAGAAGAAAAAAAAATGTAAACGGAGACATGGGGAAGTTAATTGAGGAAAGTTTAATACCACTTGGCACGGGCAGAAACCTTGAGAGCCATGGGAGGCTTCTGGAGGCAAGGCCCCTCGGTGGCAACCTTATGAAGTCCATACAACTCCATTTGCACATCGCTCCCTACACCTGCAAATCTCCCATCTTTATCTCCTGACTCCACAACAAACCTTGCTGCTTCTCCAAACATTGTCTCCAATTCACTCCTTTCTATCCCTTCCCAATCATCATCCTCGTCATCATTGACTTCAATCTCATTTATCTTCTCTTTTGAATCAGTCTCGACAGCATCTAATTCAATTCCAACTGATTCATCTTCTCTGTTTTCATTAATTGAACTAGCCAAATTTACATGTTTGACCTCTTCATTGTCAAATTCTCCTCCCTTTAACTTGTACTCTTCTTCTCTTAAAATTGCCTCGATCAATTCTTGAGCCAATTCACGCGCCTCGATTTCAAGCAGTATCTCCTCGCGATTCACGGCCTCGTTAACGTTCTCGAAAGCAAAGATTCCCGTGATGAATTCATCGATCTTTTCTGTTGCTTGTTCAACAAATTCTGTTTTAGTTTCGGTCTTAAGCCCCTCGACTTGCAATCTTTCACGGAACCGTAACTCTTCGGTGATCACTTTTCCTTCTTCTTCACCGACAATCTCTGCTGCAGTAAAAACTTCTCGATTGGCATTTTTACTGCTGGAATCACCACCAGACGCAGCCAAAGAAACAAGTTTGGCTATCAGAAAAGAAAACAAAACAGCAACAACACCAGTCACAAGCAGCTCTTTAACAAGCTCCATCTCTTATCAAAGCATAAAAAGAGAGAGAGCTTTTTTTGTTTTGTTTTTTGATGGGAGAGAAAATGGAGAAGACAGAAGAAGTAATAAAGGGATTAAGCACAAGAGATGCAGAGGGAAAGGAAGCTCGCAGGGTAGAGCAAAGCATATTCTGCTGTCTAAAAAATGTGCAATTGGCCACGGTCGCCTTTTCAACTGTTTTTTCTTCTTTTTTAATAGACCGTTTAAAATCAATTTTTTAGATCAATTTAAATTAATTAATAAATAAAATTTATAAGTTTAAATAAAATTAATTCAATTTATTTCATATATTATCCTTATTATTTTTATTTTTATTTTTAAAATTCTTTAAAAAAAATAATAAGTTGACAGGTTTTTCTAGTTTTAACATTAATTGTTTTTAGTGCAGTGATCTCTGAACTATATTTTTTTATTTTTAAGAATTAAATTTATTTAAAATTCAATTATTAAGATAATTCTAAATACGATTTTTTATTAAAAATTCTAATTAAATCCAACTCAAAAAATCCACTGTAAAAGTTTTGATCTTGCCCGGGGTTAAAAAGAATTGTTTTGGAACAAGTCTGAAGAGGCAATAAAGGAAGAAATTATTAGAATCTTAAATACCTAAAAGAAAAGTGCGTTTATTTACGTGCCCAAAAATACCCCCGATCATGATCAATATTTTCAAGAGAGCCATAACCCTAAAAACAAATAAATTATGGTTTTCTTTTTGGCATTTATAAGTTTGATGACATGTCCGATCTTGACTGGCTCAAACTGTCCAGAAGTATATTTGCCTGTATATTTCATCGTTGATCTATTCACATAGCCTTGCCAAGTTCACGAATTTCCATTATTCAACGATACTGATCGTGTTTTTTCTTTGAATATCTTATGATGCAAAGGCGTCCTTATCTCAATCTATATGTGGCAGTGATGAACGCCATCTTCCTTTAATAATCAAGGGAGGGGGGGTTGAGAAAAAGGAAAAATAAAAAAATGGCGGTGGTGGATAGGATAGGGTAGGATAGGAGGAGTGGAGGTCTTGTGGTGTCTCCCGGACGAGTATTCATAGATTATACCTTCAGTCGAAGTATGGAGTCTTCACGCGACTTCAAAAATCACTGTAAATGAATTCCATGGATGCGATAAACACTGAAGAAAAAACACTACACGAAAACGACTCCGTCAAGTATAACTTCACGGGCAAGAAATGAGTGGACAAGTGACACGTCGTCTAATGGCTTTTATACTAGCAAGAATGCCAATGTAGATACAAGAATGAATTCTCCACCTCTATCTTTACAAAGCCTTTCTAATTTTTCTACAAATGGGCCCGTCTCCATTGGTATCGAAGACAATGTTCAATCGTACATACCCGCCTTCATTGAAGGTATAAAAAAACACAGGTAAAGCCCGCATGCCTGCATTTTCTCTTAACGAGCCATATGGTTAGGCAATTTAGGCCCAGTAGCCTAGCCCTTTTTTATTTTAATTTATTTTTTATTTGAATATAAATTAATTAATTTTGATTAATTCAATGTATGTGTGAGATACTCAACCTAGCAATTATTCAGTTTTAGTTGAGATTAATTAAAATAAATTAATTAAACAAACTTTTGTGTTGTTATTTAACTAGAAGGCTAAACTATGGATTGTATTATGAGATTATATATTTTGATTTACACATATCTTTTATTTTCTAATTCAATCTTTAGTTATTATCAACGATGTATTTTGTATTTTATTGATGTATATGATTTTTGATTTATTTTTTTAAATTCATGCATCAACTTTTCAATTTATGATTAAAGTTTTATTTAAAGGCAAAAACCGCGTTACAAACACCTGCATATTCAAGTTTTTGAGTTAAAACAAAATTGATTCGACTTGTAACGAAATGTGTGCCGACAAACTAGATAACAATACTCTAAAAAGCATGGGAGAAATATTGTTCCCCCACACATTCTAGATACACACTTATGGGCACTATTGATTCACTATGCCCATGAGTTTTTTTATCAATTTTTTTTTTAAAAAAACCCTTTAAGGACCTAATTAAAATTTAATTTAGCTAAATTTGTTAAAGAATGGAAACACTAAAAGATAGAGGATAAGTAAAAAATATAGAGGATATGGGTGTCGTTTTCAAACTTTTAGGTGAAATGCTCGATTTAGTTCTTATACTTTCTAAATTATAAAAATTGAGTCCCTCCAATTTTAAAATTCTAAAAAAAAAATCAATTTTGATCCAAAACTTCATTTTTTTAATTTTTCAATCATTGGTTTGAGAAACGAGAGAGAAAGTCATTAGATTCTAGTGGTAGAGAGAGAATCATCGTTGACACCAAGGTTATCAATTCCGTTTCGGTAGATGTTTCGTTTTTTTAATTGGAATAGAATGTTTCAGTTTCGGAGTATTTCGACGTGCTGTTTCGGGATTGTACTGTTCATATATATATATATATATATATATAATTCAACAAACATAATTTAAATTCAAGATAAATTAATTATAAATTGTGCAATACAAACACAATGCTAAACAAATATAATTTCAAAATTTAAAATATTTCTAAATAGTCAAGATTAAATAAATCTTTAACTTAAAGTAATTCAACTTAAACAAAATATCAAAATATTATGAAAGTAAAATGTTTTAACACAAATATTTTAAATATAAAGT
>Ga0307518_10003892_pt1 | contig 10740 bp, 4 predicted proteins | sample 25_EM_MG_FD_203889 | JGI IMG/M metagenome (GOLD analysis project Ga0307518, IMG submission 203889) | Populus trichocarpa ectomycorrhiza microbial communities from riparian zone in the Pacific Northwest, United States - 25_EM | ecosystem: Host-associated > Plants > Roots > Unclassified | place... | reverse complement strand
CGTGAAAAGTTGAACGCGTTTGAAAGACCTTTGAAAATTTAAATTCTTTTTAGACGACGCTAAAAATGCTAAAAACGATGCAAATATATTAAAAGATGTATTTTTTAGATTTTCAATTTTTTTTTCTATTTTTGGTATTTTATGAAAAATTACCGAAACTTGTGTCGCGGGGGGTGCGACGTCGTTTGTGGACGGCGGAGGCTCTCTGTCGTGGCTCCTGATGAGAGGTGTTGTGTTGGAAAAGGTTTTTGGATTTAATCATAAAATTATGATTAATTTTTAGGACTCGCCACCTCGTATTATGGTCACTAGGAACCTATGGTCTACGAGAGTCTGGGTAAGGGACTGGTTGTGCAAGGGGAAGACGCATAACCCCTAGTGCACCCTACCTAAGGTAAGCTGCATTGTTGTTTGATTGTTTTTTTCTAAGTCGGGTTTCTATTCGTTGGTCTTTTCTTAGACTCAAGGCAGATCTCTCTTCCTGAGAGAGTCTCTACCTTATTGGGTTAAATCCTAACCGTTCTAAAGTCTAAATTTTAGCATCGTATTTCTACACTTTGTATCTTTAATACCTGAGGGTGTACTTTATCGTCTAATTTTACATCTCACAAATATTAAAGTCTACATCTGGATCCTAAAAAAAAATGGAAAATATTTTTGACATGTTGGCCAAATCCTAATAGATAATCATAAACTGGTTATGATATCCATTTTTTGATTTTTTTTAAACATGAAAAAGATGCAATTTTTGTTTTTTTTTTTATAAAAAATATGCTTGGAAAAATTTTAGAATTTGTCTGTATGCAATAAAATATTTTTTTTAAAAAAAATGTTTTGAATTTTTTTTTTGAAATATTTTGAAGAAAATCGGATATTTTAATATCAAATTTATATTTTACAGTGTAAATATACAATCTGATATTATGAAAAATTAGTAGAACAATATTTGAAAAAATCACAATTTTTTTGAAAGTTTTTGGATTTGTTTTTTTTAAAAAATAGGTAAAGTCCACTGCATGAACAGTGGACGTGAATTATAATTCACGTCCTCTGTTCATGCAACAGGGACAGCGAAGAAGAAGAAGAAGAAGAAGGGGAAGGGGAGAGAGGGCGGACAACCTGGCGTGGTGGTGGTCTGGCCGAGGATGACGGTGTGCTGCCAGTGGTTGCAGCGGTGGAGGCCGGCGTCGGCTACGGGAGGAAGAAGAAAAAGTTGCAGAGGAGAGAGAAAAGCTCGAAGGAGAAGAGGGAGAGAGTCGCGGTGGCTGCTTGGTGGCCGGTTGGTGGTAGAAACGGTGAGGGGCTGACGTGAGGACGGTGGCTGAGGCTGTGACAGAGATGGTGGCCGGCGGCAGAGGAAGCAAATTAAAGAAGAAAAACGCGCGGGAGGGGCTTCAAAGAGGAGAGAGAGACCGACGGTGGCTCTTGTTGGTCGGCTGGTGGTTGTGTTGGCTTCCTATGATGAAGGTAATGGTGGGAAGACCGGTGATGAGGGTGGTGGTGGCTGAAGACCACGGTGGAGAGAGAAAAAAAAAGAAGAAATGTGCAGAAACCGGAAGAAAAACTGGTTTTTTGGCTGACTTTGGACCCGATTTTCTCCTCCCTCAGGCCATTAAATCCACCTTTATTTATAGGCGGTGGAAGAGGGCAATCTTGTCTACAATAAAGAAACATTTCAGCCATTGATTTAGATGGGAAGGATCCCAACCGTTGGCTCAAAATAGACATGGTACACTGTCAAATTGTCAAATCTGCAGCTGCAGGCTGCCTGAGTTGGCCTCTTTGGGGTGGTGCCACGTCCGTTTATTTGCCAGTGAGCTGGTGAAGACCATACCCCAATATAGAGGGATGTCTGGTGATCAGTTTCGTGCAAGTTTTGTCAAATTTGATGGATGTTAGGTACATTAAATGCAGCTGCAAAGTTGGTAACCGACCAGCTGTTTCAGAGAATTAAAGAACAAGATGAACAGTACCAAAGTTCTGATTTTGGCCAAAGTTCATTTTAGTCCTCCCTCTTTAAATTTGATTTCAATTGAATCTCTAATTGACCCTAAAATTTTACAATTAAGCCCCTGATGAACTTCAATTGGAGCCCCAAAGTTACGCGCCTATTGCGATATGGTCCTTGGTCTCAGATTTCTTCAATTTAGCCCCTAATTGACCCCAAAACTTCAATTTTCTTGTAATTTTGCCCCTGATTTCAATATATTAACATGGTAAAAATTAAATTTGGTCTCTTAAAATTCCAATGTCCTCAATTAAGGCCAAATTAGGCTCCCAAACTTAATTTTTCACCAATTAAGCCCCAAATAAAATTAATTTGACCCATTTAAAGTATAATTAAATCCTTGCACTTAATTAAATCCTTCAATTGGACCCAAATTAATTCTTAAACATAATTAAAATTTAATTTGGCCCATGATTAAATCAAATTGGCCTATTAAAAATTTAATTATGTCATTGGACTTAATTTTTATGCAAATTTGTCCAATAATCATTTAATTTGACCTTGAATTTGCACTTTTTTCTCTATTTTTTGGCATAATGGGGTACAATTAGGCCTTGAATTTCCTCCAAAAATTACAACTTGATTTCCCGGCCTGCTTTCTCCACGTTGCCAGCCTTTATTTTATTTTTTTGATTTTTATTTTGAAAAAAAATGAATTTTTGGGGAATAACCCAGAATTGGTTATGATAGTTGCCCCCCTCTTTACAATGCTTGCGATAAAAAGTCTCGTAAGAGACTTTAGATAGTAAGCGTTGTAAAGAAAAATAAGGATGAGAGATAATTGACTCATCATATTAAGAAATGGTAAATCCTTTTGAGTGCTAGAAAGCGCACTCAGAGTAAAAACTGAAAGATTTTTCTTTTGAAAATTCAGAGATTTTGAAGTGGTCGAATTGTCAAGGGTGACCTACCCAGAGAAAGTTGAAAAAAGGTTTTTTTTGAGGTGGTCTTATTGTAATGGGTGACCTACCCAGGTGAAAAATGCAAAGATTTTTCAAAGATTTTTTTTCAAAATGGTGAAAAATACAGAGATTTTTCAAAGTGGTGAAAAATACGAAGATTTTTCATAGTAGTCTTGTTGTAATGGGTGGCCTGCTCACGTGAAGAGTGAAAAATACAAAGATTTTTTAAAGTGGTGAAAAATACAAAGATTTTTCAAAGTGGTCTTGTTGTATTGGGCGACCTGCCCAGGTGAAAAGTGAAAAGAGTTTTCAAAGTGGTGAAAAATGCGGGGATTTTTCAAAATGGTGAGAAATACGAAGATTTCTCAAGATAGTTTCATTGTAATAGGCAACTAGCCCAAATGGAAGATGAAAAGAGTTTTCAAAGAGGTCTGATTATGATGGGTGACCTACCCAGGTAAAACAAATGTCTTGAAGAGACGACATGATAGGGCTCGAAGGCGCACTATTCAAGAGATGGAAGCTCCAAGGAGCGTTTGAAAAGAGATAGGACTCGAAGGGGAACGAGGGATGAATAGCGCACTTGATAAGAGATAGGGTTAGAAAACGCACTACCTAAGAGGTGAGGGCTTAAAGGCACACTAAAAAAGAGACATGGTTAGAAAACACACTGTCCATGAGGTGAGGGCTCGAAGGCTCACTCAAAAGAAGGTAGGGTTAGAAAACGCACTACCTAAGAGGTGAGTGCTCAAAGGCGCACTCGAAAGGAGGTAGGGTTAGAAAACGCACTACCCAAAGTGGTCGGGGGCTTTAAGGCGCACTTAAAAAGAGGTAAGGTTAGAAAACACACTACCTAAGGTGGTTGAGGGCTCTAAGGTGCACTCTAAAAGAGGTAAGGTTGGAAAACACACTACCTAAGGTGGTCGAGGGCTCTGAGGTGCACTCGAAAGGAGGTAGGGTTAGAAAACACACTACCTAGGGGATGAGGGCTCGAAGACGCACTCAAAAGAGGCAGGGTTAGAAAACACACTATCCAAGAGGTGAGGGCTCGAAGGCGCACTCAAAAAAAGGTAGGGTTAGAAAACACACTACCCAAGAGGTGAGGGCTCAAAGGCGCACTCAAAAGGAGGTATGGTTAGAAAACACACTACCTAATGTGGTCGAGGGCTCTAAGGCGCACTCAAAAGGAGGCAGGGTTAGAAAACACACTACCCATGAGGTGAGGGCTCGAAGGCGCACTCAAAAAGAGGTATGATATGGCCTAAAGGTGCACTTAAAAAGCAACGAGGTAGGACTGTGAAGCGCATTACCTGAGATGGTTGAGGGCTCAACAACCCGCTTAAAAAGAGATGATGGCGAGACACCGATTTGAAGCAATGCATCATGATCAATACGCATGTATACTTACCTGAGAAATATAGGTCCCCTTGCCTTCATAGAGTTTTCCTTTTCTCAAAAATTTGAGTCTCTGATAGTAAGCTTTGATGGCTCTTCCGCTCTTGCTTACTTGAGTCATATCTTGTGATCTTGACCTTTAAGAGGGATCAGCATACTTGTTTGCCCACAAACCTTTATCTGAAAGGTTGTCAGCTCTGCACTATATCTCATGTTTTCTAAGAAGGGGAATCATGGAGTCAGCCTTATGTGTTTTGCTGGATTGCCCCCTAGTTTGATCATGTCTCCAAGTGTTCAATTTGGGTTTTTCTTGGGGATGAGGCTATATGAAAGAAGATCTGGTTATTTACAAGGAATTGTTTTCATGAAGAATTTTTGGAATTTCAAAGCTATACCAAAAAATCATTTTGATGTTTGTTCAAAACAAACTTGTTCTGAAAAATTCAAGCGATTCTCATGGATAGGTTTGCATGAGTGTTGAAAAAATTTATTTTGTTTTTGGTGAAGTGAGGTGATGTTTGATTGGTCAAAAGGGTTCAAGCTTCAATTTTAGGATTTCAAAGAACCAGTTTTCAAAGCATTCATTTTGCTTGCATGAATAATGACTTGTTTCACATGGGAAAGCAAAGCCTACCGATCCAGATTGTCTGCCTTTAATCAGAAAGGGCTTGATTGAGCACGTAACGTAGGCTTTGGCTCTTGGTTATGAAGAAAAAGGATATTTAGGCTCAAAAGGTGTTTAAGGGACTTTAATACTAAGGATCACTAGTACTTATATCCCAAACTCCTTTTTTGTTCATACATTTATGTACCTTGGAATTGATTTGCAAAATGGTCCACGGTGCCCCTCCAATGTTGGGTTTTTTCTTCTTTTGGTTTTGAGCATCATTATATTAGTGATTTTTATGGCACGCTCAAATATTTTTGGAACTCTTTCATGCCCCCCAGCTTTGTTTGGGCACTTTTTGATCATTAAGGATTTTCTTTCATGCCCCCCAGTGTTGTTTGGGTACTTTTATATAATGTTAAGGACTTTTTCATGCCCTCCAGGGTTGTTTGGGCACTTTTAATCATTAAGGATTTTTTTTTGCACTTGCTCCCAGTGTAGGGTGTGATCCTAGCCAAAGTTATGTTTTCAAGAAAAAGTTATTAAGCTCAAATGGGGACTACAAGGGATTTTTTAGAATTTATGAAAGGATGATCAAAGATGGCCTTTCTTCATTTCAAATGCATGCATTCAGAATCGGCAAGCTTTGCTTTCTCACATGCGAATATGCAAAATGGTTTCTCATTATTCATGCAATCAAAACTCAGCTTTGAAGTTATCTCATGGTGTTCGGGTTATTTTTCAGGTTTTTTATAGGTGTTAGGATATCACTTGAATTTTCACAACTTGTTTGTTAGAACAAACACCAATTTGATTTTTATTTTGTATTAAAACTTTGATTTCCCAAAAATCCTTGTGAAAACATGGGGTCATGCTTGTTTTTTTTTTTTGGGAGAGAAAAAAAGGGAAAACACCAAAGAATTCTTGATACAATGGTTTTGTGAGTAAAAGATGTGTTCAGTATGTTATTTGCATGAAGGTACATCATGAACACAGGAAAACACATGATTTTATTAATAGGAAATGCTCATTTGACAGAGAAAGTCTTGTGGCATTATGAGCTAAATTGCTAACAAGACTAAAACAGGTTGAAACAGACATGATCAAACAAAAGGAAATAATTGGGTAGGCTCCATCTTCCCATTCTATAGAAGAATTTTGTACTCTTCTATCATTGAGAGTGCACACTGCCTTCTTCACACCTTGCTCTTGCCATTAGTGCTTTAAGGTTTTATGAGCATTCCACCTCCAGTGCATTCACCGATCCAGTACTTGAAGCATGATTGGATAGAGGGTTCAAATTTTTGGAGAATAACCCAGAATTGGGTTATGACAACATGGGTTAAAAATTGGGTAGCAACAATAAATAAAAGTCATGTGACCTAAAAATAAAAACAAAAACAACCAGCCACGTACATAGTAAGCCCGAGTGTGCGCATCATAAAGCCACAACCCTCAGCAGCAATGCCACGCCACACCAAAATACAGGGGTGAGCCAGACATTAGATTTGGAGGGGCCAAATTAGAAATAAACAAAAATTTAGAGTTAAAATTTACTAATTATTCAAGGTAAAGACAGGGGAAAAAATAATATATATTTACACATTGCTGCTGATACAGGGGTCGATTGAACAACCTCATCGTTGATAAGCATAAATAAAGAGGTCTTAGATAAAGAAAGGTTGTGCCATGGTTTTCCAATGTGGTCCAAGGAGCATGCATGGCGAGGCATTATTTCGAGTGACTTGAAAATTCATAAAGACGGGAAGATGCTGTGTTTACAACTAGTTTATGACCAATTTGATGTCGACAACATCATCTTGTTTCTTATCCGTTCCTGTTGCTGGAGACAGCTACTACTCTTTTACGAGTCCGACTTGAGAGTAGGGAAATTTCCCACGTTTATACTAGATTGATGGATATATGTTTTCATTTCAATGAAATTCTCGATGTGTAAATAGATTTCTAATAATTAAATATTTCTCGATGTGAAATAATTTTTGCAGGTACATTTACTAATAAAACCCTTGGCAGCCACCCCTGCCAAAATTAACCCATCTACTGTCCAGATCAGAAGCCGGAGACTCGCCACGACAGACCAACCATAAAAACAATATAGTGCCTACATTTCAAAGTATTAAATGCCAACGTCGAAAGGACTAGTTTTCTACATTAAATTGCATATACACGAAAGGAAATGCGAAGACACACACACACACACACACACACAAAACCCATCTACTGTCCAGATTAGCTAGTTGTTTTTTTGTTAATTTCCCTTGCTGCTTGGATATGGATTGTCGCTTATTCCAGGCAGCGTGATCATGTCTGCATCCAAGTCTGTACGTGATCTTGTTTGCATCAAGTCTTTGCCAGTTTTTTCCTTTTTGACTATTTTGCTTGTCTTGTTTTCTTGGGTATAGTACCCTCGTATTTGTGTATATTATTTTCTTTTCTTATACATATTAATCTTTCCCAAAAAAAAAATGATATCTTAATTTAATTTTTTTTTCTCTCCTGGAAATCTAACTTCATTAACCATGTGCAGTGGAGGAATTTCTTCAACATCCCCATCACTACATATTAACAGCCAAACCTTAAAGTTTTGCAAATAAAGATCCTCTCTGTCACAACCAAAATGATAATCAAATCCAATCCTTTAGTTTTATATCGTGCATACGGGATCGAGGCGCCATGCTGCTTCCGTCTTTAATGGCTTTTTTTTATTGAAGACTTTTGTTCCTATAATTTTAGAGAGAAATCTTAATTTGAGTTTCTATAGAACAATTTGATTCAGGTTAAAGTACTACGTGCTAAGTTTTAGGTGATAGAAGAACAAATATAGTAGAAACAGAAGGGTAGAGAAAATTATATATATATATATATATATATAAGCAAAAAAATAAGATTCATTGTAAAAATTCAGAAAATAGTTTATAAACCTCCCATGTAATTGGATGTCCGCTAAGGAGAACGTGCTTTTCCTATCTGTTATTTTATTATATACAAAATTAATTTTTTTACCGTATTTCTTAGAATTCAAATAATGTCGTGTAAATTTATTTATTAATCAAAATCGAGTTTTTAAGACTATGATTAATAATGATTTAGTATTGTATGAATGCTTTTTTTTAATTATTGAATTCCAAGATTTAATCATCAGATTCTAATAAGCATAAAAGTATCTTTACAAAAAAAAAAAAAAAAAAACAAGAAGAAGAAGAAGGAAAGTTTCGAACTTTTGCTAAAGGTAGTACTATCTTCTAAAGCAAAAGGAAGGCATTGAAAATTTGGGAAGGAAAGGAATGTATAGGTATGTGATATTTTTTCATTATTTGGGAGGAGAACAGAAAATGAAGGGAACGATACTCCGAACAATACTTATTATTATTATTATTATTCCAGTCAAATGCATTGCGTCTTGAAAGCCCTAATGCGCACACCTGATCGTAGGAAAATTCTTCAACCTTAACATTGGTTTTAATTTCTTTTTTATAATTTCTTAAATCGGAAATATTTAACTAAAATTTGAAAAATATTTGATGAGATGCCGACTTGAGGCGCAGGTTTAATTCCTTAACACCGAATCAAGTGGACACAGACGTGGGGCCGCATCGAAAACCTCGAGAAGACTAATGTAGCATTTAGATTTCCCACCTGGCTGGTTTGAGCAATTTTGTTTCGGACGGTTGGAAAATTTGGAGATTGTTTCGGTAATATATTTTTAAATTATTACTGATGGGTTAGCAACGAATTTATTGTGTTAATATATTCTAAAAGGTCGAAAAAAAATTATTGTGAATACCATTATAATTATTCCATCATTATATGTCAGAGTTGGAAGAATTATGCAAATGGCACACCAAAATACAGGGGTTGGAGGGGCCAAATTAAAAATAAACAGAAATTTAGAGTTAAAATTTATTAATTATTCAAGGTAAAGGCAGGGGGGAGGGAAATAATTTTTGCAGATACATTACAAAACCCTTGGCAGCCACGCCTGCCAAAAACCCATCTACTGTCCAGATCAGACGCCAGAGACTCGCCACGACAGACCAACCATAACAGCAGTACTGGAGAAATTTTGCAAATAAAGATTCTCTCTGTCACAAGCAAATTGACTAATTGACTATATCAAATCCAATCCTTTAGTTTTATCTCGTGCATACGAGAGGTGGTTTGCTGTGTCTGCTTCCGTCATTGATTGGCTTTTGATTGAAGACTTTAGTTCCTATAATTTTAGAGAAAAATCTTAATTTGAGTTTTTCTAGAACAGTCTGATTCAGGTTAAACTACCAAGTTTTAGGTGATAGAAGAAAAAAATATAGTAGAAACAGAAGCTTAGAGAAAATGAAATATATATATATATATATATATATATATATATAAAACAAAAAATAAGATTTATCGTGAAAATTAAGAAAATAGCTTATAAACCTCTCACGTTGGATACGTTGGATGTCCGCAAAGGATAACGTGCTTTTCTAGCGTGTTTGAGAGTGTGGTTGCAATTATTTTTTAAAGTGTTTTTCACTTATAAATGTATTAAAATAATATTTTTTTATTTTTTTAAAAATTATTTTTGACATCAAAGCATCAAAATAATCTAGAAACACAAAAAAAATATTAATTTGAAGTAAAGAAAAAAATAAATAAAATTTATTTTTTAAAAAAATATTTTTAAAACGCAAAAACAAATAAGACCAGTATCGTTTCTTTATTCAATGATATAAGAAAATAATATTTTTACCATCATCTTTCTTAGAATTCAAATAATATCGTGTAAATTTATTTATTAATCAAAATCAAGTTTTTAAGACTGTGATTATTAATAATTTAGTATTGTATGAATGCTTTTTTTAATTATTGAATTCCAAGATTTAATCATCAGATTCTAATACACATAAAAGTTTTTACAAAAAAAAAAAAAGAAGAAGAAGGAAAGTTTCAAACTTTTGCTATAAGTAGTAATTTTCTAAAGCAAAAGGAAGGCACTGAGAATTTTGGAAGGAAAGAAATGTTTAAGAATGTAATATTTTTTTCATTATTTGGGAGGAGAACAGAAAATGAAAGGAACGATGCTCCAAACAATACTTCTTCTCCTCCTCCTCGTCGCCGCCGCCGTCATCGTCATCCGGTACCATGGTTAGTCCAGTCATATGCATTGCATCTTGAAAGCCCACGCACACCTGGTCATACGAAAATTCTTCAAGGTAGCAACCTTAACATTGGTTTTAATATATTTTTTTAATTTCTTAAATCGGGAATATTTAACTAAAATTTGAAAAATCTTTGATAAGATGCCGACGACTTGAGGCATAGGTTTAAATATTCCTTAACACCGAGTCAAGTGGACACAGACGTGGGGCCGCATCAAAAACCTCGAGAAGACTAATCAATGGTCAAAACTTCAGTCAATATTAGCATTACCATTGTAAACTAAATGATTTAGGATTTTAAAACAACGCATGAAGAGTTTATATACTCATGAAATACTATTCACTTATTTATTAATATTATTTATGAGATACGCTTATTATATTTTAATTTTTATAATTTTAAAAAATAATATTTCAAAACTAAATATATAACCTGGTAAAAATCTAAGATGACTTATGACCGAATAATTTAAGTTAACTCTCTCTCTCTCTCTCTCTCTCTCTCTCTCTCTCTATATATATATATATATATATATATATATATATATATAGAGAGAGAGAGAGAGAGAGAGAGAGAGAGCAATTGCGTGACTGTACATAACGTGCGGGTACTTTTCGATCCGAATAAATGCTTCCCTGAATAATATTGCATTATGATAAATGAGACGA
>Ga0307518_10003890_pt1 | contig 10745 bp, 10 predicted proteins | sample 25_EM_MG_FD_203889 | JGI IMG/M metagenome (GOLD analysis project Ga0307518, IMG submission 203889) | Populus trichocarpa ectomycorrhiza microbial communities from riparian zone in the Pacific Northwest, United States - 25_EM | ecosystem: Host-associated > Plants > Roots > Unclassified | place... | reverse complement strand
GATGGGCCAATGGAGAAAAATGCGAAAGTGGATTGGAAAATCAGCTGATCAGAGAAAAAAGTAATAAAATTTGCTGAACTTTTACAAAAAAAAAAAACAAAGAAAAGTCACAAAAATCACACCACCGTGATTGGCTGGCCACATCATGGACTTCTTCTTCATCATAAGAGCCGAATTATTGGCAATTTTCGTACCGTAATTCAAACCACCACGAAACGGCAGCCCAGTGTTGTCTCTTTTGTCATGGACATGTTTGTCTCTTTCAAGCTGGAATTGCTTTCCCACCTTGACAAGAGGCACCTTCCTTCTATTTTCCTATGTCCAATTCAATCAATGAAAGCATCTTTGCTTGGGTTCACGTAGAAACTTTAATTTGATTGATCGTAGGTATTTGATTTTCTTTTTAAATATACTATATAGATGTAAAAGTTTGGCTCTTAAACTCACTATAAAACGATGTATGGAGGTTGCACCGCAATAAAAATATCATTTTTAATATTTTTTCTAGCAAAATGTCATCGTGTTGCTAAATAGAAAATAATATTACAGGATTCTATCGAACATGCAACTTGGTAAATTCATGCTTCATGTCGGGAGACAAATTGATTTAGAATTGTCACGGATGGAGTAAATTTGTAGGAGAACATGCATCCCTTGCAAGATCTTCCCCACATGATAATGGAGATTGAGTTTGAATAATAAATGATAAATAATAATTCCAGACCTCCCGTGATCTTGATTGTTGAGATGATTAAGGTATAATGCTGGCTCAATGATTCAAGAATCTTTGAATTAAATTACAAAATAAAATCCCTTTAATTGTTAGATTAATTAAAGTATATATAATTAGATACCGTATCACATGAAGCCAAGACTTATAAAACTCAACAGTACAAACTGTAAACAGTTAAACAATCTGAGATATTTGAGATTTTTTTTTAATAATATCTTCAATATTAACACATTAAAATCATCCATCTCTTACAAATAATTTTCAAATTTAATGGAAGACACAATTCCAAAAATTTGATCTTTGCATTGAAGTATACAGGGAGAGAAGTCAAGAGGGAGAGGAGAAACGGTGACTAGATAGAAAAACAAAAGGATACCCCATCAGCGGTTATCTTCTTTTTCCATTTTCACTCAACAACTCAGAAAAAAACATCTTCCTCGACAAAGGCTTCACCTTTTTCTCTCCTTCTTATCAATTCCTTGTCTGTCTCTTTCATTCTTGAATTCCTGTTGGTGTCACTTAAATTCTTGTGTTTTTTCTCTGAGATTCTTTGAAACTTCTGATGGTTCTTTCTTAGTTTTGAAAAGGGAGTTCATTTATAGATATTTTGGATTCCATTTCTGTTTCCCTTTTTCTCTTGGTCTGTTTCTTTGCTTCTGATCTCTTTCTCTCACAACCAGGTACATAGCAGTTTAAAGTTTTGATCTTTCTTGATTTCCCATGTAAATTTTTTTGCTGCCATGTTGTGATATCTGAAATTGGTATCCGGGCCTTTCTGCTATGTTGTGTTGTTGATATCTTTTAATGTGATTGACCCCAAGAAAAGAGGAGTCTGGTTGTTTGCTATTTTTTAAATTAGGCTTCTTTTTATGGAAAGTTCATGTTTTTTAACTGCTGTGGTCCAAATTACTATCCGGGTATGCTGTATCTTTCTTTATTTTAGCATATCTCTAATGTTGCTATTTTCAATGTATATTTTATTTTGTTCTGTTCTGTTATATTCATTGATCTGAATCTTTTTTTATTCAGTTACTGCATTTCAAATTTGCTGTTGGATTTTTGTACTTGGCTTACTTGAGCTCATCTAGGATCTTTACTAGCAGTTGTTTTTACATGGACATTAATTATGGCTTTAATTCTTTTTAAAGATTGGACATTTTTTGAGTGAAACCTAATTTCTTTTCATGCTGCTTGTTTGTTAATGGTTTGAATTTGTTTTGATCAGTTAATGACTTCATCTTTGATCTGGTGCACTGTGATGAATTAGGAATAGAAACAAGTTTGACAATTATCTTAATCTGAAAGATTTTTTTGAAAAATGGCTTGATCTTTTCGGAGGGTTTTGCTAGTTTTAAGCGTCACAATCTAAATTTTCAGATTCTTGGTAACTGAAGAAAGCATTAAGGCTAGAATAAAGTGCATATAGGAGCTTGTAGTTGACGTTGTAGTTTGCTTTTTTTGTTGGCTGGAGTTGTTGTGTCCAATTTTTTCTTGTGTTTTTACTTACTCGTAAATACTTGCTCTTTGATTTTGGATAGTGATGGGGATATACCTCAGTTCTCCGAAGACGGAGAAATTCTCAGAGGATGGCCAGAATGGTAGGCTTAGATACGGTTTATCATCTATGCAAGGTTGGCGTGCAACCATGGAAGATGCGGTGAGTCCAGCATTTGATCTATGTGAATATGCTAGGTTTTTAAATCTTGTTACCAACAACCTTGATGCTTTAATTGCCCATTGATTAATACAACATATGAATATACTGATGACATTATGTGGGGGTGTCTTAAAGATTTTGTAACAGGATAGTACTAATGATAAATTTGGTTAGGCAGGAATTCATCCTACTGGAATGCAAATACAATATGTGATGTATTTTTTCAAAGTTTGAGGAAGTAACTAATTACAGCTCTTAAAAAAAGTGTTGTGTTATAGGTTCTTTGGTGCCAAATTATCTAGAATCCATTTAAATTTTCCTACCTTTTTTCCTGTAGAAGTGGGGGGAAAATATGATCATAAAAAAATGGAATTTCTTTAATGTTCTTGGAAATGTATCTAGAGAAAGTTTTGTGAAACAGTACTTGCTCCTCACTTCCAAAGGCATCTTCTGCAAAACAAACTCCTCTCTTCTCTAGTCATAGACTATATTCTCCTCCTCTTACCTTTTCTATTTTTCTTGGCACTGATTCCACAGACATTTGATCATTGCCACAAAAAACTCGTTTAGTATCGGCATATCATCTCATTTTTAAGGTGTCATTATTGTCTGTTTGTATTCCAAAATATTGTCATAGTGCTCTTCTCTTGCATGCTAGCCAACTTCATAGCATATATTATTACATGTGCTGTATAGTTGAGTTTATTTTTTACATCATGGATATGATGTCAGTTACGTGGTTATTATTATTTGTGTTTTAGCATGCTGCAATAACCGATTTGGATGCTACCACTTCATTCTTTGGTGTTTATGATGGCCATGGAGGTAAGAACTGCAAGTTTCAGGTACATGTGAATATGGTACGTGATCATTGCTTAACTAAAATGTGCTTTTCCTGAATCTTCACCAAGTCCGATTTCATTGTTTTTTGGGTTGATTTCTGGTTATGCCCTTAAATGAACAAAATCAAAGTTGTATTAGCAATGTTCAATTCCAGTGAACAGAATATTAGTCTCTGACCATTTTAAAATCTTAATATTATTTTGCTTATTCTTTTTTCAGACTTAAGTTTTTGTTTATTACTCATTTTAAGTTTGCAATCTGCTAATGATGATTGTGGGAAAAGAATCCATGTATCCAAACTCAACTTGTTCAGACATGAGACTTAGTGGAGTCTGGTTATTTGTGATGGAAATATGCATCCAGTAGACAATGGCTGTGGGGGTTATGCAATAAAATTATCTGCCAAAAAATTCCCTTTTTATTGTCAACGATGCTTATCTCATATGGGTGGTTTTTCAATTCTAAATGCGTCCTTGTATGCTCTGCTTGTACCTAGGTCAGTGTGTTAGTATAATTGACGTTTAGGTCATTGTCACTCATATTAATCCAGTAACTTACAGGTAAAGTAGTTGCGAAATTCTGTGCCAAGTTTCTCCATCAGCAGGTTCTCAAGAATGAAGCATATGCAGCAGGAGATATTGGAACTTCTGTCCAGAAAGCATTTTTCAGGTTACTTGATTTAATTACTAGGAGTTTTTTCTTTCTCCCTCTTGAAGACTAATTTGAAGTGCACAGTAAGGTGCGGACGTAATAATGTTGCCACAGTGGTTTATTATGATCTGATGTTATTCTCCACCGTCTATGCATGAGTTTTGAGCCTTAGTAATTATAAACTAGTCATATCAATAATATATCTTATTAGTATTTTGATACAATTTTCTTAATGTTAGTTTCTTCTCTCTATTGCTTTATATTTTTTTGTACTTGGAAAATTTGTCCCTTTGCATGGACGTTTGGTTATTTTAGGATTTATAGTTCTGTAAATGCCCTCTTTTTATTTAAAAGGATATTGCAAATAATCATAGGTGCTTGCTCATGATTTCATTTTATGCATCTCATGCAGAATGGACGAGATGATGTGTGGCCAGAGAGGTTGGAGGGAATTGGCATCTTTGGGTGATAAAATAAACAAGTTTACTGGCATGATAGAAGGGTTGATATGGTCTCCAAGGTGTGGTGATAGCAATGAACAACTTGATGATTGGGCCTTTGAAGAGGTATTTTATACACAAATGGAATACACTGCAGCTATTGCCTTAGTATAATAGTCTCCAACTATGTTAATTTAAGTTATGCTTCTAGGTTTGGTTCTTTGGATTATAGAGGTCAACCACCCAAGTAGTGGTTGTTCCTGTGAAATCTGGAAGTTCAAACTCAAGTGTTACTCATGCGTTGTAGTTTATCCTTCTATTTGTGCTTAAGAGTTCATATTCAGATTGGAATCAGTTGACAGAATTAGTAAAGTTTTTTGAACATTCTTAGTTCTTTTTAAACCAAAGGTTAATGATAATTCATTAAGAAACCAATTACCATTAGTCATTCCTTGGAAAATGATGGTTAAAGACCTGATATGTGAGTGGTTACAGCTGTCAGCATCAAAGTTCTTGAACACAGGGATCAGGATTCCCCGACTTAGCTGTATTTTCATTTTTAAATGCAGCAGTGTTGCACTCATTTTTCCCAGTTATTATCACAACACATACTGTGTGTGCATGCGTACACCCTTTTGAATTCATTTGGTACAACTTGCTTCGAGACTGTATAATACACACTGTCGTTCATTTTTCCCAGTTATTTTCACAACACATACTGTGTGTGCATGCGTACACCCTTTTGAATTCATTTGGTACAACTTGCTTCGAGACTGTATAATACACTGTCGTTTATTTCCCTTTGATGTCCATATGCATTTGGTTTGTCAGCCAAGATGAATCTGAGAAAATGGTTGGATCATTATTACTTATGAATGAGTAGATAATTACCACATGAGGTCTTCATCCAAATATTTTGTTGATGATATGCAATTTATTAGACCATTAAATTATTCTTATGTTATTTAGCTATCTGGGGTTTTCTGTTTTCAGGAAAAAAAAAACGTGATTTTGTCTTTACTATCATGTTCTACAACGTTAAAATTTTAACATTTATTCTGATCGGGATCTTAGGTTGCTTGCTCAGACTTAGTTGAGTCCAAAGGTCATAATATTGATTAAAAATTTGCCTAGCCAATATCATGTTTTAAACACATTGGCCATTAACCATGCATACTGCAACAATGAATCTTTCTGTATTTCTCTGTATCATTCAATAATAATGGTTAAGAACTCATTTTATTCTTAACATGGTGATTAGGGTCCTCACTCTAACTTCTCTGGACCAACTTCTGGTTGCACAGCCTGTGTTGGGATTATTAGAAACAATCAACTCATTGTTGCGAATGCTGGTGATTCTCGATGTGTGATATCTAGAAAGGGCCAGGTATTTTTCAGTTAACTAGAAATGATGGTTTGATTTTTTCCCTGAAGACTAAAGGTTGTTTGTAGGGGAGGGTTTTTTGGAATTGTTAAAAAATCTTGCGACTTTACTTCTGCCTCAGCTAATCATCAATTCACCTTTTCTCTCAAGTATTAATGTGATGGGGATAGTATCCTGATAAATGGACATAAAGGTATATTGTTGATATGGACAAAACCTTGTATAAATATTTCGATAAACATTGCTCTTTTTGATGCAGGCATACAATTTGTCTAGAGATCACAAACCTGATCTTGAGGCTGAGAAAGAAAGGATTTTAAAAGCTGGTGGTTTCATACATGCAGGACGGGTCAATGGCAGTTTAAATCTTGCGAGGGCTATAGGTACCTAACATTCCTGTGAACTCCTGATCTCAGTCCCTTATTCTGAGTGTGGCTTTTATACTCAATCTCTGGGCTTACTGCGTCTGGATTTCCTCATGAGAAGTGATTAGGTGCCGAGCACAAGGCTAAAACTTTTTTGTTTTCCATACTGAAAAGCAATGAGTATGCATTGCACTTACAAAAGCATGTTTGCACCCACCCATCCATGTGCGCACTCACTACCACTCCCACTGACACCTGTATCTTTGTATTCATGTCCATGCTAGTATTTGTTGATGCACACATATAACATGGTATGCATCTTAATGAGTGTGCCCGCCCTCTTGCTTGCATTTATATGCGAGAGAGGTATCTTCTTTCAATTTTCATTTTTTCTTTTGTAATGCAGGTGATGTGGAATTCAAGCAGAATAAGTTTTTGCCTGTTGAAAAGCAAATTGTGACAGCCAATCCAGATATAAACATTGTATGCTTATTCTTCTTTCTGCAATGTTTTCATTCAAACAATTTGCTCTTCTAGATAAACCTTGCTTATCATTCTTTTTGAAGTATGGTTTTATTTTTTTCCTCCCTCTTTGGACCTTATTCTATTCCTGCATCAGGTCGAGCTCTGTGATGATGATGACTTTCTTGTGCTGGCATGTGACGGAATATGGTATGCGTCTAATGTTACCTTTTGTAGTTAGTACCTTAGAAGGTTGTTTCATGATGTGCTGATTCTCTTTCCAAAAGAAATAAAACATGCATGGATCTTAGTAATGAAAATGCAATACCTAAAAAAACCAGGAGGGCAGGCTTTGGTAGTTTAATTGAAGGAAACTCAATGGAACATATAAAGTGAGGTTTAGCCATAGCTGTTGGCCACATATATACCTGAGAAGAACTTGCAAATTAGTGAACACTGTTCTATTCGAATTAGGGTACAAATCAGTCTGCAATGTTTAGTGACATAAAATCATTGATTGTGGTGTGTGGATGATTGGCGCTTGTTCATTGTGCTTCCATGACTTGGAAGATAACACTTTAACAACCCTGAAGTTTCAAAAATTGTCAAAGACTGCATTTGAATCTTTTGTTCACTTTACATGAATCCGTAGATCACATGGATAGGCCTGGGAACTCTGCTGATAATCAAATTTTATTCATTTTGTAGAACTATTGGTAGCAACTTCATGAATAATTAATTTCAAGCGGATAATTGGTCACTTTTCTTGTTTCAGGGATTGCATGTCAAGCCAGCAACTAGTAGATTTTATTCATGAACAACTTCAAGTGGTATGTGGTTTTGGACCTCTTGTTACGTTTGACGAGCATGGTTTTGAAATATTCGGTTTTAGCTTTTTATTCATCTCCCCATTTATGTCATTCTGAAGTTAGACCTCGCTGAACTATTTGGGTAGAGAGCTTATGTGATATAAGATCAGTATCAATCTACCATTCACTTGGAGGAAAAAATGAAAAAAAGAAGATCTTGTTGATTCTAGTCAATTTTACTCTCTGAATTATGTTCTTCGATCTACATTTGCTAAGTTATACGTGTCAAAAGTCTGACGGAAACTTCAATAATGCAGGAAAACAAGCTCTCTGCAGTGTGTGAGAGAGTCCTTGATAGGTGTTTGGCGCCATCAATAATAGGTGGCGAGGGATGTGACAATATGACCATGATCGTGGTACAGTTCAAGAAACCTATCGGGTCCACTGCCTCCGCAGACGAGCAATCCTCACAATCTGAACCTGCTGTTGCTGAATCTAAACCAGTGGAAAGTTAACTGAAGTACGATACATAACCTCCTTACAATGTCTCAAATGCTATTTTCCAGCCTCCGGATGGAAAAACATTACGAGGGTCCTGCTTTTTCTCGAGAAGCCAGGTCCTTGGATTCATATTTGTAGATGGTTTAACATGGATGGATGAAACATTAAGAACAATCGTTTGATGTTCTGATGCGTGCTTATAAAACCAACGTGTTCTTAAGTTTTAAGTATAGATGTAAAATCCAATGCTGGGGCTGGGATAAGATCCAGGTCGGATTGACCTTTAAATTTTTTTAAAAGGATAAGAACAATGTTTATATATATATATATAAGACGAGAGCGAGTTTTGACAATATCAACTAGGTTTTTTCCTTCTATTTTATTTTTTAACAGACTTCAAGTTATTCAGGTTTTCAGTATAGGTTTTATTGTCATCTCGAGAAAAGATATATATACCTTTTATTGTCGAAATAAAAAAACAAAGAAATTTCTATGCACAGATAGCAAGAAGTCTGCTAGTCTACGTTTATTCCGGTGACTGCTAATGCCCTGAACCATCTCCTTGCCGTACTCTGATTCTGCACCAAAAACCACGCCTCTAAAGTTTATAGCTACAATTACAAACTTAATTTAGAATTTATTACGGCAAGAAATTCCTAAACACATGGTGTTTATTACAAGAAACTATCTAAAAAGGTACATTAAAGATAATCTTAGCTATATTTATGTTAATATAATCTGCAAGATGTAATAAAATATGGTTATGATTTTAGAATCTATATTTTCCATTTTCTGAAAACATCTAAATATAAATTCAAAGTCTAGTCTGAGTTATTGCCTAAATTGTCTGTGCTGAGGACATGAAGATGCCAACTTCTGTTTTGTCTGTGGTCTCATTGGGAATTTTTTTGGTCTTGGTTTCTTCTCATGAAGGTATGTTCAAATCTAAAATCTATGTAGGTTGACAAGTAATCCACTTTGTTCTTTATGATTTTAAAGGTTTAATCAGGTGATTAAGTGGATTTTCTCTTTGTTATCATCTAGGGTTTAAATCATAAGAGAGATTATAACACACAAATTTCTCTTGACTCTCTAATTATTGATAATTTGCTCTAGTGAAGGGACCTTCATTTATTGATGCCATTAACAAATTTTTTTTATTATATCGAGTTCTAACTTTTTTAAAAAATAAAAAAACACATTTTTTTTAATCACTCATTTTATTAAGTGATTTTGGTGCAGGCACACAAGATGACACAATTTAGTTCAGGAAACACCCTCAGGACTTCTCAACAATGGTAATGAAGAAAAAAATTGCATTTTTTATATTTTCTCTTAGGTAGAAGCAAGCCCTAATCTCAAAATTGTCTATATTTGTAGGGACAGGAAGGGCTAGGCAGTCCAGATGCTCACATAGAGATATTGTGATTGCACAAGCCCAGGTTCAATCCCAACCAAGTGGTTTACCAACTTTCTTGGTGGAAATTACCTATACAAATACAAAGGTGCAAGTTTCTAACATCCATTTCTATTGTGAGCAATTCAGCTCTGCAATCGACATCAGACCTGATGTATTCAAGTGCATTGCTGTCAATGACTCTCTCGCCAACGGGGGCAAACCACTCGCTCCTGGCTTAACCCTATCCTTCACATATGCTAACAGTACCCTCTTTCAGTTAACACCATTAAATGTTGAAGCATATGTAGACATTTTAGTTTCTAGATGTGTCAGAAACTGATGACAATGGATTGCCATTGTTATCGGTTTTTGACACACAAGATGGCAACATTGCTTCATTACTAGCCTCGGTTGTATTGTCATTAGTCCCCAAGTCGTCGTCGTCGTCATCTACATGTTGAGATTGTGTCATTTGGTAGTTTTCTCTTAAAACAAATCAGGTCTTCGTTCCAAGAGGAAGTCCTGGTGGTTAAAATTGAAATATGGGGGAGGGATACGTCCATTATGTAATCTAAGTCCCCTGTTGAACACTTGAACCTTCGGATTAAAAAGAAAAGGAGGGTAAATTAGAAGTCCCATAGGAAAGATTTTCCGGTTGATGTACAAAAACACAAGCAGTTGCTCATTCTTATTTAGCAGCATCCTTACTACCGTGCTTTTCTTGCTGCGATGCTGAATAACGTAGATACTGGTTATATCCTTCAAATAATGAAACTCCAGACTTGCAGCAATAATACCAACACCAGGCACTACTATGGATATAGCAAAGAAAACAAGTTGGCGGATACATACATTTTTGAGTTTCATAATTGTTGATGATGTCAAGGAATGAGTGTATGTGAATAATTGTTGGTGGTGTCAAGGGATGAGTCTATAATGAAATTCTATATCTAGTAGTGCTATTAGGTTAATGCAACCAAGACATGGCAACACAGGGAGTAGTCAGAGATGACAGTGGAGGCAAAGGAAGAGAAACACAAGGTGAGAATGTGAAGTAGGCAGTGAAACTACTCAACCGACTATCTGCCAATAAAATGTGCAACAAAGGGAGTAACTACGGGAAAAACATTATTCTGGGATGCTATTGAAACACAACCTTATGGGACTGATAATTTAGAGAGGGAAGAAATTATCATCTACTGAGTCCACATTCAAGGCTTGTAGGAAGGAAAGAACCACCACAGGCACAAATATTGTGAAACTTGAAAACAAAGAAGTATAATCAGCCATAGTAAACTTTACTATAATGATGTACAAGATGCATCAAAACTGCTCTTCGCACTTTGCAATATCAAAAATCGAAAAGATAAATCAAAAGACTATCCTGATGAATATACGAATAATTCTCTAGCCAGTCAATAGCTAAAAGACGTTAGACGTTCAAAGTCACCTGATCTTGCAATAAAATTTTCTTCTTCCCTACGCTTTTGCCTTTGATTAA
>Ga0307518_10003888_pt1 | contig 10747 bp, 6 predicted proteins | sample 25_EM_MG_FD_203889 | JGI IMG/M metagenome (GOLD analysis project Ga0307518, IMG submission 203889) | Populus trichocarpa ectomycorrhiza microbial communities from riparian zone in the Pacific Northwest, United States - 25_EM | ecosystem: Host-associated > Plants > Roots > Unclassified | place... | reverse complement strand
AATTTTCTCCGTCGCGTTAGCTCTTCAGTTTCCCTTTATGGCGCCTCAGAAATTAAAAGCCCGGTGGCATTCTCGATATTGCTTGAATCATCAGGACCAATTATCCAAACGCAAAAAAGAAAAGAAATTCAGTACTTTTAATTTTCCCTTACGAAACACTCAAATTTAGCAAAAATCGAGTCGCATAACTACTTTAATCCCACATCTCCACGTGTCACGAAACTCATACGCACCTTAATCGTATTCCTCCATTCTACCAAAATTCTTGATTTTATTTATTAATCTGACGGTGGATAAATAACCCACCCCACAAGTTTAATATCTGACGGTTTATGGTTTTCCACGTAGCATAACCGAAAGCACCGGAAATATTTTCTTTATTTTTATAACTACTTTAATTTTATTTTGTTAATATTTTCGATCAAAACCCTTCTTCTCGTGAAACCAAATGAAACCCTAGCTCCTCTCCGTTTCCCACGTTAAAAAATACATTTCCTCAAATTACCGGAAAATTAGTTACTAAAATCAACAATTGTTGTAGGGTTTTAATTCGCAATCCATAGATTCACATTCTGGTCCATGTTTCATGCACGCGATCTTCATATATCTCTCGAGAAATCGAATGCTCGCGGTATTTCAATCCAGGTACGTTTTGTACTTTGTCTCTTTTGATGTTATTTGGTCAATTCAGGATTTGGTTGTGATGGTTAGTGCTTGATTGCTTTGATTTATGGGTTAATCTGTGAATTTTGGTAATTTAAGGGGGGGTAATTTTGGTGATTTGGTGTCGTTTTGGTGTTTTTCCAGATCTGAAAATGCATGATAGGGATTTGAAAATCAGGGGTTTTGGGTTTTGGTGTTTGGATTGATGGAAAATAGAGTAGGAAAGTCTCATGGAGTGGAGATTCCTAAAAAATCGAGATCTTTGGATCATAAAAGTCTCTATGAATCTAAAAATCCTAAAGGGGATCAAAATAGTAATAATTTGAAGCGGAAGGGTGGTGGTGCAGGTGATGATGAGAAGGGACATGAGAAGAAGAAGAGTAGAAAGGAGGTTTCTATTAGTAGTTTTAAGAATAAGAATGTTAACAGTAGCTATAGTAAGAGTTTAAAGGAAGTGTATAATAGGAGTTTGAGTTCAGGTTTGAAGGAATCGAAGTCTGGGTTGATTCAGAGATTGGCTGATAGTAATGGATTTAGTGGTGTTTCCCTACCTCTGGATGGTGGGGTTTTTAAAATCCCTAGGCGGAAACGGGGTTTTGTGGGGCGAAAGAAAGTGGATAATGGTAGTGAAGGGTCCAAGCTGACAGGAGGGTTTGGCAGGGAAGCAGGCAATGTTGATCAGGCTGATAAGCTAACTGGTGAAGATGAGAGCAAATGGGTTGAGAATGGTGGTCAAGAGTTGAAAGCAGTGGGGATATCTGGTGGTGAAGTGGATGACGTCGATCAGGCTAGTAAGTTAACTGTTGAAGATAAGGGCAAGCAGGTTGAACCTTTGAAGGCTAAACAGAAGAAAGGTTCTGATGACTTGAAAGAAAATAGAAATGATGAACTGAATGCAAGCAGAAATTTGGAGGAGGAGGACGGGCATGAGGGCCATTCAGTTGCAACAAAAAGAGATTCATCATCGAAAAGGCCTCACAATGGCCCTTTGGTTGATAACAATGGTGATTTATCTTTGAAAAAGTCACTTAGGAAGCGGAGCAGGAAAAAGGGCATGGTGTCCGATAAGAAAAGAACCAAGGAGGATGACCCAACAGTTGATACTTCTATGAAGATGAGTGGTGTTTTCCATGATGATGAGGAGGAGAATCTCGAAGAGAATGCAGCAATGATGCTATCATCACGATTCGATCCCAGCTGCACGGGCTTTTCTTCAAACAGCAAAGCCTCAGCCTCGCCATCTAAAAATGATTTCCAAGAATTTGTTGCTCATGGGTCTAGCTATGTCTCTGGATCTGAATCTTCATCTGTTGATACCGATGGTAGAGTATTGCGACCTAGGAAACAAAACAAAGAGAAGGGTAGCACCAGGAAACGACGCCATTATTATGAAGTTTTCTCTGGGGACTTGGATGCTCATTGGGTGTTGAACCGGAGAATCAAGGTCTTTTGGCCTCTGGACCAGAGATGGTATCATGGTCTTGTTGGTGACTATGACAAAGAGAGGAAGCTTCATCACATAAAATATGATGACCGGGATGAGGAATGGATTGATCTCCAAAATGAAAGATTTAAACTCTTGCTGCTCCCTAGTGAAGTTCCAGGTAAGATGCGAAGGAAAAGATCAATAACAAGCAACAAGCGCTCTGATGGGTGGAAAGAAAAACTGACATCCAGAAAAGAAAAGAGGGACTTGATGACAGAGGATGATAGCTATGAAGGGGCATATATGGAGTCGGAGCCTATCATCTCATGGTTGGCTCGATCTACTCATAGAGTCAAATCGTCTCCTCTTCATGCCTTGAAGAAACAGAAAACATCCTATCTATCTTCTACTATGACACCACTGTCTTCCCTAAAAAGAGATAAATGCAAGTTATCTTATAATTCTGCTTCATCAGACAGTGTAGCCACTGATGGAAGGAGTGATTTGCCTGTGATGGAGAGCCCTGTTTTCCCCAAAGATAGCAAGCTCCCTATTGTTTATTACAGGAAGCGGTTTCGCAAGACAAGCAATGTGTTGTGTCATGAATCCAAGGGCATTTGTGTTTCTGCCAGTGTACCAGAAACTGATAGTTCTCTTGTGCCTCTTACTGTTGCTTTTTGGGCTTTGCAAGAGCATTATACTTCTCTTGGAAGATTAGATCGTGACCTGGATTCGAATAGGTTGGATTCTTCTGATCCTTTATGGTCAACTGGTAATGCAGGGTTGTTGAGATTAAATATTTCTGCCACAGAACCAAGATGGTTGAGGTTCAAGTTAAGCTTCCAATTGCCTTCTTTCTTGAATTACTACTCATTTGGCTCTGAAAATGTTTGGTTGATCCATGCTGTGCTACTGCTTCAGTATGGTATGCTTATGACTACATGGCCAAGAATTCATCTGGAGATGCTTTTTGTAGATAATATGGTTGGATTGAGGTTTCTCTTGTTTGAAGGTTGCTTGATGCAGGCTGTAGCTTTTGTATTCCTGGTCTTAACAGTATTTCATCAACCTAGAGAGCAGGAGAAATCTGCTGACTTCCAGTTGCCAATAACTTCAATCAGGTACAGATTCTCTTGCATTCGAGATCTGAGAAAGCACTTCGCCTTTTCATTCTACAACTTCTCTGAAGTGGAGAATTCAAAGTGGAAGTACTTGGACCATAAGCTCAAAAGGCATTGCTTGGCTTATAGGCAACTATCTCTATCCGAATGCACTTATGATAACATTAAGGCATTGCAATGCGGAAAGAATCGACTTTTCAGTCCTTTGGTCTGCAGTGATGCCACCTTAAATAAGGTACTTTCACATTATGTGGTTAAATATGCTTTTGAAGGTGACTTGTAGCTTTTATTTTTGCTTCTAGTTTTTTCCCTAGAAAAGAAATTCCTTTCCATAATGTTCTTCCCTCCTTTCTTTCTCTATTTATCCATACAACTGTCTGCTGGTTTCCATTTCTTAACACATACATTGTGTGGCTTTTATTTGTTTTCTGTTACATTATTTCTTCATTCATGTTTTCATCATTGTAATTATTGAACTGATGAAACCAATAGCTGCAGCATAGTTACCCTTGTTTGGGACAGCTGTGCTGTCCTTTGCTCCATAGTTCTGAATGGCTACACAATATTTTTTTCATGATTGTTATTAACTACTGTGATTTAATGTTAACCAGGTCCTGCATAGGAGATCTAGGCAGAGTATTAGCCTCATGGGGGTCACCAGAGAATCTACTTGTGTTAATGGCAGCCAGTCTTCTTTTAAGTCTGACAAGAATCACAGATATTTACCTTCATTTGCACTTTCTTTTACTGCTGCTCCTACTTATTTTTTTGGTTTGCATTTAAAGATGCTTGTGGAACATAGTGTGATGCATATTAACACTGAGGATCACAATTCAATAGAACATCCAGAAAAATCCAGTGGTTTAGTGGGTGATAGCTGCACTAGCATAGAGGACTGTTCCAAAGCATGTTTAGATTGCACACCTGGTAATGATTTCAAGGCTTTGACAAGGGGTGCTGACTATGATGGATGCATATCCTGTGCTAAACCAGAGTCACAAAGTGTTGATGTCTCCATTTGCAGTGGTGGGGATTGGAAAAAATCCTTATCAAACCAAAGTGGTGATGTAAACGTTGAAATTTCTGCTAGCTACAGAGATCTTGGAGAATCAGGAAGTGGTGCAATTGTCCCGTTGCAGAATTTGGAATGCAACCATTCAGAGTCACAACCCTGTGACTTGCTGTCAAGGCTGTCAATTAACAAAGATGAGACTGGTGCTGGTTCACATGCTCTTTCAAATGGTATCACGGTTGATATTCCATCAGTTAATCAATTTGACCAGCATGTTAATAAGGAATTACAAGGCGTTCAGCAGTCTTCTGATTTGTCTTGGAATATGAATGGTGGTGTTATTCCAAGTCCAAACCCTACTGCTCGCCGAAGTACCTGGCATCGAAATAGAAGTAGTTTTGCATCTTTTGGATGGTCTGAAGGAAGGGCTGACTTTCTCCAAAACAATTTTGGTAATGGACCTAAGAAGCCACGGACACAGGTTTCTTATGCATTGCCTTTTGGAGGTTTTGATTACAGCCCAAGGAATAAAGGATATCAGCAAAAAGGGTTTCCACATAAACGAATCAGGACAGCCACTGAGAAGAGGACTTCATTCATTTCCAGAGGTTCTGAAAGAAAGTTAGAGTTGTTGTCCTGTGATGCAAATGTTTTGATTACAAATGGTGACAAAGGATGGAGAGAATGTGGAGTGCAGGTTGTACTAGAGCTTTTTGATCATAATGAGTGGAGGCTTGGTGTTAAGCTTTCTGGAACTACAAAGTATTCATACAAGGCACATCAGTTTCTGCAAACTGGGTCAACAAATCGGTTTACACATGCTATGATGTGGAAAGGAGGAAAAGATTGGACACTGGAATTTCCTGATAGGAGTCAGTGGGCTCTTTTTAAAGAGATGCATGAAGAATGCTATAATCGGAATATACGTGCTGCATCAGTTAAAAACATTCCGATTCCTGGGGTTCGCCTGATAGAGGAAAATGATGATAATGGAATAGAAGTACCGTTTTTTCGGGGTTGTAAGTACTTTCGGCAGCTTGAATCAGATGTTGAGATGGCTTTGGATCCATCAAGGGTGCTATATGATATGGACAGTGATGATGAACAGTGGATGCTAAAAAATCAAAGTTCTTCAGAAGTCAATAGCAGTTCATGGCAGATTTCAGAAGAAATGTTTGAGAAGGCAATGGACATGTTTGAGAAGGCTGCATATTCTCAACAGCGGGACCAGTTTACATTCAAAGAAATAGTCGAGTTTATGACTGGAATTGAGCCCACAGAAGCCATCAAAACCATCCATGAATATTGGCAGCATAAGAGGCAGAGGAACAGAATGCCTTTAATCCGTCATCTCCAGGTACCTTCTGATATTTTCTGCTTATTTTACATTATTATATTGTGCTTGAGCTATTTTTGGTCTCCTGCGCAACTTAAGGTTATTGAGATTTGCCATTTTTCTTGGTAGAAATATATGTTTTTGAATTTTGAGATTGTTAACAATAAAGGATTATATTTTAATAAACTGAGTCATGAAGAAAAGTCATGCTTTTAAAGTTTTAAAAGGTAGGAAGCAAGACAACCCTGCTCTAAAATGCTCTAAAAGGAGCCTTTGGAGCTATAGTTGGTTGGTTTAATACTCATTGGAATAGATGGACAAGTTTCTTGATTAAATAATCCTAGTCAAGAAGTCTCAGTATAAGTCAAGGTTAATTGGGGTATATGTAGTAGATGTGACATTTAGGAGTCCTTCAAGAAGTTTAAATTGAGATTGTAATGGACATGATTTTATCCTTCAGTGATTGTACAACTATTTTTGAACACTTCGATTTCAATCTCCAATGTCTCAGGGCATGGCGACACATGGACTTCTTACTCAAAAGGATACTTCAAAAAGATTAGTGCAAACAATGCATCATAGTTAAAGAACCTATGCAAAATTCTCCTCTAGAATATACGAGGATGTATTTTCTGTTTGTTCTGTTGCTGGCCATCACACTGGTAAAAATGTTTGATGGTGGATGCGATGGTCATAATTATGATGTCTGTTGATTCTCAGAAATGCAAACCCCCCTTCCCCCAAACAGAAAAGGAAAATAAACACCCAGCTGATGCCATTCCATTAACATGGAGGTGTTGTCACTGGTTATGAATGTTCTTTTGACTCCCTATCCATCGTGAATATAATAAATTTCTTTTATATCCCTTCAATGTTTTGCAGTCATTTGAGTAACATACATTCTAGTTTTGTTAAACGGAGTACTGTTTCTATAGATTTATGTTGGGATATTTGGTCTGCAAAATCAATGAGTAGGCTGTGGTTTCTGTTGAACCAAAGGGAAGGGTGCAGGGAAACTATGCCACTGTTTTTACTGATGTAACTTTTGTATGATTTTATTCTCTTACAAGTTTTCTGTTGAATTATTCAATTGTCGTCAGTTGCATGACCACTATTCACATCTATATTAATGGAATAAAGGATCTATCATTATGCTTTAATTTGACCAGGCAGTTCTCTAATCTTGTGGTCCAGCATATAACTTCATCAAACTTGGTTTATCTTTATAATATGTTTCGTTTCTGTATATGTCATTTGTATGCTGATTTGTTTTCTCTTAACATAGTTTTTGGTCTAACTTGATGTGCAATTATGGGTTATATGCAGCCGCCACTTTGGGAAAGGTATCAGCAGCAATTGAGGGAGTGGGAGCAAGCAATGACAAGAAGTAACACAGGCATCCCTAATGGATGCCATGAGAAGTTTGCACTTTCTGACAAGCCACCCATGTATGCTTTCTGTTTGAAACCAAGGGGTTTGGAAGTGCCTAACAAGGGATCAAAACAAAGGTCGCATAAAAAATTTTCAGTTGCTGGACAAAGCAACGGCTTAGCAGGAAATCATGACGGCTTGCACCCTTATGGTAATGTTTTTTACCCATTGAGATTTTGACCCTGCTTTTCTTTTCTTTTCTTTCTTTCTTCTTTTCTTTTCCCCCATTTTCCCATCCTTGATATGCTTCTCAACTTTCACCTTAATCATATTACGTTTGTTTTCATAGGAAGAAGAATAAATGGCTTTGCTTCTGGGGATGAAAAGACAATATATTCAGTACATAACAATGAATCTTTTGATGATTCCCCGTTGCCTCAGATATCACCCAGGGTGTTTTCACCACGAGATGCTTATGGCCGTGCATATGTCTCACTGACTGGTGATGGTTATGATAGGAATAATCTCCATAAACTTTGCAGGACCAAGTCAAAGAAACTTGGTACCTTTGTGTCTCCCTATGATGTTCAGATGGCTACTTCATATAATCACAGAATGTTGGATCAGAGAAATGGATTTCGTCATTGGAATTTGGGGTTTTCTGACTGGCCTAGCCAGCGACATCACCAGACAGATGGATATGCGAGGCATGGCCGTGAACAGTTGAATGATTCAGGTCTTGATGAGCTCAGGTTGCGTGAAGCTTCTGGTGCGGCTAAGCATGCACTTAATGTGGCTAAGCTCAAGAGACATAGGGCACAGAGATTGCTTTACAGGGCAGATCTTGCAATTCACAAGGCTGTGGTTGCCCTAATGAATGCTGAAGCAATCAAAGCTTCTTCCGAGGACATAAATGTTGATGGGTAGAATGAGAAAAACTACATATGAGATGATAGGAATTTGCCAGCCCCTTTAGCTTGCATGTCTGCTTCCAAAGAATCCAGTTATAGACTATACATTGTTCTTGCTGGAACAGTCTGGTGTTTCTATCATCCGTGGCAGTGGCCTTTTGTCATTAGCCTTTCCAGCAGGTTTCTAACAGGTGCTGTGGCATTTAGAAGGGAGAAGGGTTTTTTTTTTTTTTTTGCCTCTGCCTCATTAATCTGCCATCAATCTGGCAGTTTTGGTTAGGACTTGCCAGGTCTTATACCCACTCGTTTTTTTTGTTCTGGTAACTGGTTCACCTGCACAGATCCTGCTTGTGAAGGGGGTTTGTGGAGTTTTGGCTGCAGATCTTTGTACAGATCTTTGTTTCCTTTTCCTTTTTGTTTTCTCCCTTAACCATGAATATCGAAGTAGCAGTTGGCCGAAATAATATGACACCCCGGGATTCGACTTACAAGTTCCCATCTGATTCAACACTGGAGCATTCACTAGATAGATATGTGCCAACGGAATACATTATCCATGAAAATAGAAGAGAAAAAAATTCTGTAAGTAATCTCTCATAATCTTCCATAGAGACTCGTTAGAGGTTTAGAATGTGTTTCTGGATCCTTGTTTCATATCTTTGTCAATATTTTGTTAGATGCCAGAGAGTTGGAAAGTTTGTGACCTTTGCCACTCTGATATCTTTTCATATTCTTGTTAATATTTAGTTATTTTAAGCAATAATTAATCACGGAGAAGTTCATGGGCTCTTCAGCTTTGCGGTCTCTCACTAATCACATGCTTCCTTTTCACCTCTGGCATATAAAGAAACCAAATCATAACCTAACAGAGAGACCTAAAAATGTAGCTTACAGAAAATGGGTTGCAAATTTGTGATTGAACTGTTAGAACTTGTACAGACCCGTTTCAAGTGAACTTTGATTTTTATAATGTGATGGACAGAGTGTTCTGTCGGGGGAAGTAATGATTGTGAGTTTCTTTGTAGTTGCGTGTTTGTGACATCTGATGGTGATATGGAGTGTTTGTCTGAGTATATGGTGGTCTGTTGGGGTGATGATGCTTGGCAGCTCGGTCACTTACTGCTGCTTTCACATTTTCGAAGTTCTGTCTTCACCAGTCTATGTTTTGATTGTCATTTGTTGTTTTAGATCATGATTTGAACCGTGTCGCAACTTCTAAATCCTCAAGTTCAACAATTCCAGATTCCAGATTTTGTTATTGTCTATGTGGTAAAGGGGAAGGGTGCCTGCAGTGCGATGTAACGTTGGCACGAGTCCGGCCAGGACCCTCCCAGCGGCGGGGGGGCCTCATATGCCTACTAGGGTGAAACTGAAACCAAAACATGCATGGATATTATGGATATGAAGCTTGGGTCAGTTTCATGGAAGTTCTATGCGACCGGTTCAATTCTATGGTCACTTGATGCCAGGATCAGGATGTAATTGATTCAAAATCTTTGACTTCCATAACATCAGTTAGCATTATGTATGCATGCGGTAGTGGCTGCTTTCCTGCTTTTATTCCTCAACTCTGCTTCCATTTTGCCTTTTTCTGATTAGGGGCATTTAGGCTGGCTAGCAAGTCTAATCGTAGTGCCTTCAACCACTGAATTTGGAAAATCATCACAAATATTGTTCGGTAAAGGATTGCGGTTTCTAGTCGTAATGCTTGAAATTTATCTGGAGTTTAATCGTAGTGCCTTCAACCACTGAATTCGGAAAATCATCATAAATATTGTTCGGTAAAGGATTGCGGTTTCTATTCGTAGTGCTTTCAACCAATAAATATTTCAGCTGAAATTTATCTGGAACGGAAGGGACTGAGATTTTAAATAAAATGAAAATTATTTTATTTTTTAAATTGATATGAAATATTTCCACCATTCCGAATGAAATAAAATAAAATTAACAAACTTGATTGAAACTAAGCAAACAAAACCCAAAACCCAGAAAACAAACATAAAGGATTAATACCACTGTAAATCATCACAAATATTGTGTTGAAACCGCACCATCTTTGCCAACCCGGCCAATTTTAGTTTAAAAATCAGATTTGAAGGGCTGCCACGCACCATCATGTGACAAAATGTTTGAGGCAAGCTCAAGATCGTGCTAACAAAAAAAAAAAAAAAAACAAAACTGAACCCTGAAAAGCTAAAACATCTAAAATAGCAACTGAATTGAATAGCAAAATAGTGGTGGAAAGGGATAAAAAGATGAAGAGCAAGGTGTAACCAATGATGTTAGAATATTCGGAAGCCTGGTTGTCGCACAGGCGGTGGTTAGCACAGGGTGTCGAGTTTTATATATATATATATATATATATATATATATATATAGTTGAATTACAATTAAATTGAAAAAAAAAATAATTTAATAAATTATATCAAATAAAATAAATAATAATTAAAATAACGGAGAATAAATTGGACATGTAAAAAAAATTAAAAGATAATAAAATTAAAAAAATAATATAATTTTATAAATTATTTCAAATAAAATAAATAGCAATCAAAAGAATAAAGATCAAATTTGATGGATAAAAAAATTCAATTAAAAAAAGGATAGGAGAAAAGCAAATAACAATAAAAAGAATAAGGATCAAAGTTGATATAAAAATCAAATTAAATCAAATTCTAAACGATGAAGTTAAAAAAAAAAACTCAAAACAAAATATATAGCAATTAAAAGATTAAAGATAAAATTTGATATAATCAACAAATTACAAGTTATTTTTTATTTTTTCGCATCTTCTAGAAAAATGTATTTTGCCAAAAATAATAAGAAAACACTCTTTTAATTTATTTTTAAAACAAATATATCAACACAAAGTTGTTTTGTAATTTATTTTTAAATTAACAAATTATA
>Ga0307518_10003887_pt1 | contig 10747 bp, 5 predicted proteins | sample 25_EM_MG_FD_203889 | JGI IMG/M metagenome (GOLD analysis project Ga0307518, IMG submission 203889) | Populus trichocarpa ectomycorrhiza microbial communities from riparian zone in the Pacific Northwest, United States - 25_EM | ecosystem: Host-associated > Plants > Roots > Unclassified | place... | reverse complement strand
AAATTAAGATAATATTATTTTAAATAAAAAAATAAAATTTTTAATTAATTTAATCTAGATTAAGTTTCAGGTCAACAAGCAGCTAGAAATAAAAAAGTTGCAAGCTCAGTATTTTTAACTCTAAAAGGGTGTTTAAGAGTGTGGTTGTTGTTGTTTTTCAAAATGTTTTTTATTCAGAAATGCATCAAAATAATATATTTTTTTATTTTTTTAATTTATTTTTAATATCAACATATCAAAACGATTTAAATATATAAAAATTAAATTAAATAAATAAATTTTAACAAATTTTTATTTGTACCACAATCCTAAGAAGGGAATAAGACAGCCTACACACACACGAGCAAAAAAAACCATTGCAGAGCAAAAAAACCATTGCAGAGCATCATGTTGCACGCGCCGTCCTGGTCAGGGATACAAATTCACTCACACACGCCACTATCGGTGAACCCGTGGATTACAGTAGCTTACTTTAACAAGTGAACCAAAGGATTTGGCTGCAGGATCCACTAAGAAAATACAGGAGCTTTTCTTTAAAAAACTTGAGTGGCAAGCAACTGATGAAGCAGATAAAAACTTGCAGAATCCCGGCAGTTTGGTAAATATCAAATTGAAAAGGTTGGATTCGAACTTGTACCAATAAAGATCAACTAATGTTGATGTTTAGTCACATACTTTTGGATATGGCTGCATTAATTATTAAAAAATAATAAATAAAAAAGAAACCCCGCTAAGAAATGAATCATTTCTTCACCAAGGAAATTAAAAGAGTGAAGATACCAAACAATGGATGTGGCCTTGGAGAATCAAATTATGCTTTTCAGCTCTTTACGACATGATTATATTCTTTAGTTAGCCAATATCTATCTTCTCCTTCTTTTCTCTAAGATGCTCTCTTCAAATCTCATGGCTGGCAGCGGCAACAGAAAACAGTAACAAGACCCAGCTTCCCCTGAGATATGGCAAATCAGCTGAAATCGCTCAATACCTATTTATAGATATCCCTAAAAGCCTATCAAAGCGGCACTGGGCTGCCCAAATCTGAGCATGCCAATAGCCCATTACAAGCAAGCCCATACCATATGTCCAGTAAATCTCCAGACAATTTTTTTCTTTTTTAAGGAAAAAAAAAACAAGAAAAAAAAGTATCAATTAAACAGGAAGCTCGGAATTCTCAGTAGTCGGGACTGGGAGCGGAAACTTTTCTCGGGAGGGATGCATTTGATGTTTTGTACGCAGGCCGTGCAAGTGATGTATTTGATGTGTGTATTTATGATGTGCAAATGATGTATTGAATGTATCCATGCACGGTATACAAATGATTATACAAATGATGGCAATGGACTTCAGATCTGTACAGCAGGTCTCGAGTTCGAGTCAGGACGTGCATTTTTTATAAGAGTCTGGGACAGCCGGGATTTTACTCGCTCACCTGGGTCCATAAAATGTGCTTTCCGAAGAATGGGGTTTCCTCGAATCCAAATAAAAAAAAAAGATATACAAATGATGTATTTAGCGTGACGAATGGTCGTCATACATTTTCAAAACGTTGAACCAAAAATATAAGATTTCTAATACAATCATCATCATATCATATTGTGTGTTTGATAATATTAATTATTCTAAGATATATTTATTTTGATTACTCGTGAAAACTCATTCTTTCCACAAATTATTAAATGCAGGAAAAATATATTGACCAATTATGAATGATGGGAGCATGATTTGGAGATTCAAGGTTGTTTATCTTATTATAGATTTTCAATTATGATTTATATATTGAAATATTGTTATTTGGATTAAGATAATTTAATTGTATGAAAATTGTGAGTGGAGTAATTATTTTTAAGGTGTTTAATGGGTTTAGGGCTTAACATGGTAATCGATGAAATTAATATGTGTGAATTTTTTATTTTTTTGTGGATTTTTTATAGATTCAAGTCTTAACTCGGTAGGGGATGTTTTTGGTGGAAATTCCCTCGATCATATGTCAGTCGCGTCCCTGGTCATTCTGCTTGGTGATTTTTTTGGGGTGTAATAAATAATTTTCTATAATTTTTTAAGATTTCTTTCCCCTAATATATTAATTACACCTAATTAATCTCAAATTATTATTTCTAGCAAAATAATCTAAAACCAATCAATCTATTACCTATAATAATTTATCATATCAAACTTAAAAACACAAAATTCAAATCTTCATCGGCCTCCACAATTCAAAAACATAATTCAACAACAAACAATCATGTATATCAAAGTATCCATCTCTTCCCTTTCTCTTTTTTTCCTTCTTCCTCTCTTTCTTTCTTTCGGTTTCATGTTTTCTCAGTTTATGCATATGTTTTTTCAGATTGAGGGACGTAGTTTCGGTGATTTTAACAAATGTAGTTGTTGGCCCATTGGTGAAACTACTCTATATATTTATTAAATTGTGTGAAAGGTCCAATTTGCTCTTCTAGCTGGGAGCAATATGTCAGGCTTAAAAACTAATAATAATAATAACAACAACAATAATGACCTCCTAAAATATTCTCTGATTCCTTCTCTCCATCGAAAGGCATACTCTGTTATAATCTGGAGCTTCATGAATAAGCGGCTCCGTTTCGTTCACTCTCATTCTTGGCTGCTGAACGACTAAGACTGATGCAGTGCACTCAAAATCTGGTGAAGCAAGCATATCGCCAATGACCCCTAGCTCAGGGCACTCACTCCACTCTTCAAGGCCTCTAAAAAGAGGAGACTTCTGATGATATTTCCCCACTAAAACTAAATCAAAACAACCCACCATCTTTGCCAGACATCCAGCGAGCTCTACCCCATCTCTTACCACTTCTTCGAAATACAAAAATTGCTGATTTCCCAAGTTACCTTGTCGATATTCATTGATTAAATCGCTGTCTCGCTTCCTTTCTTTACTGTTTGCATTTCCAAAGAGAAGAAAGTTCACGACTGTTATCTTTACACATCCATGTCTCACCATGCGAGCTCCATAAGCTAGTGACTCCGCGTCATCTGGGCCGCCAAAGAATAGAACAGCAACATTGAACAACAACCTACCATTCAGAACAGACAATGACCCGTTTAAGATTCCACGGTCAACGAGAATTCCAACAGAACATGGAGCGTTTTTGAGGACATTGAGGTTCATTTGTTGGATAGAACGGTTTGTAGATTCGATGGAGCCATCGATGGCCCATTTCTTATGAAACGGCATGATTACAATAGTGGCTCTCTTGTTCATTGCCAGACGACAAATATCATCATGCATTGTTTCAAAATGCGTGATTGAGGTGAATGATTGGACGGTGGAGGAGTTCCGATGATTTTGCTCATAGTTCCTTAAGGCATTGAGGATGCTGGTTGTACTGGATGATTCTGTCTCCGGGACTCCTTTCCGGCTGTTTTCTATTAGGATTGGGGCAGCTCGTCCCTCAATCTTGACGAGCACCAAGCCAATGACTGCTATAGGGCTCTCTTCCGTAGCGTGTGATATTTCTAGAAGGTTTATGATTGCAGGGACATTCTCACGGTTGTGGATGCAGACCAGCATCCGAAATTCTGAATCTCGCCTGCAATGTTGGATGGTGCTTCTTTTCAAAGTATTGTATTGCCTTGAAGGATTATAGAGTAGTTTCACCAATGGGCCAACAACTACATTTGTTAAAATCACCGAAACTACGCACAAAGCGTAATCGCCATCATGTAAAGTCTGCAATCATAGAATATATATATATATCAGGCCATTGTAGATTAGCATGGAAAGGAAATTAATAAAAGATAAAAGTGATAGATCTTCTTAGAGAAACTTCATGGAAAACACCTTCCACTATCCAGAGAAAGGGTGCTTTAGCTTTCAGGAAATAATTAAGAGGTGCTTTAAACTTTAATTATATTCTTTTGACTCCTCTATTTCCCAAATAAGGGGAAGGAAAGAAAAACCTTATAAATCATTTGGGGCCATTTTTGGCGCGGGTGTCCCTAATGGGGATGTATATATTCAAAAGTTTTCCTTTTCTTGCCTCGTGAAGGTTGCCATGGGGCTCTCTTACAACAGTACCAGAATTTAAACTATCTTCAAATTAACCAGACCTTGTTATCTTTCCAGAAGTTGTAAACGTTGATTTCCACAATCCCCTTTATATTCAAAATGATTGCCAGCAGAAAAGCATCTCGAACGGGCACCTGAGAATGCAAGGCTGGCAAAATGACTGCTCCCAACTTAATTATGATACCAGAGACCATAACTATCCCCACAATAATTGCAGACTGAAAATCAACTTTGAAGATATTGGTCTGCAGACCAGTAACAGCAAGGTAAGCGGGATAGAGGAGACCGCAAACTAAAGTACTTAGCTTCGATACCAAAGTTGCTCCAAAAGGTGGTCCGATCGGTAAAACCAAGCCAAAAATCAATGGCCCAAGGACGTAATGCTGGCCGACGATCTCGCTCACAAATGCGAGGAGTAGAGTGACAACGGTGGTGATAAAAATGCATTTCTCACTCACAAGTTTCATTTCTTTTATAGGACCCATCATCCACATTACCATTGGCTTGATGATGAACACGATAACAATAACAAATGCAATGTTTGATAGGACTGCCCGCACTGGCGCTAGTGGGTGAGAAACGACATCCCCAAGCGTGAGCGAAATTGCGGCCACAACAATATCAATTAAATCAGCAAATACTGCTGAAGCAAAGGCTAGGCGGCCAACATCTGTGTTCTGGATCTTGAGCTCAGTTAGGAAGGCAGCAACGACTGGAAAACCTGTAAATGACTGTGATGCAGCTATGAAGACAATCGATTTATTGAGATTAGCTTCCATGGTGACAATGGTTTTCAATAAGAATGATAGTGCAAGGGAAAGAAACAAAGCGATGCAGAACATAGAAGAGCCTATATACATAGCAGCTCGACCTGGCTTTAGCATCATTGCAGGATCTGCCTTCACTGCAATTAGAAAGGTATAGAATAAATTTCCAAATGATGCCGCTGTCCACAGCGTTGCCAAACTTCTTATAGGGAACATGGTATCTAGCAACTTCTTGTTTTGCCCGAGGAGTGAAGGACCAAATATCATACCAGCCTGTCGACATGCATGCAAAATTTGTTAGATATAGGACCTGTCATTATTATACATTTCTAACGTACATGATAGACTAGGTACAAATACGATATATATCATAAATTCGAAAGGGAATTTATATACAACTGGTTTCTGCCATCTTTTAAAAAAAACAAAAACATTGACGGACAACAAGTGCAGAGTTCCTTTGGTGTAAACTTGAAACCTTTACAATTAAAGGTCAGACGTTTTCTTAGTATATACGATATTCACAATGCAGCAAAAGAGAGAAGAAACCATACTAATATCTGGGAAACGCAACTCGGTTGTCCAAGAGGCCTGAGAAAGATTTCCAACAAGTTTGATACCAGGGAAATAATTGTCATCTGAAACATGAAAAGAGCGGGAGAGCCATCAACAATCTTCGCGGTGAAATTGCGCCAGATAGCAAAGTCATTCAATGAATTGATAGCGTGGCAAAACAGGTCATGAGTCGCATTTTCTGCCATGGGTATTGCTTAAACTAACTTGCTTCCTCTTTAGAAGAAGGGGAAAAAAAAGAGCAGAAAAAGAAGAGGAGAAGAACGAACTACAAGGCACGAAGCCAGCCACACATAAAAGGTGAAGATAGATCGTGAGACCAACCCCATATTTTGCGTTTTGTATTCGTGGCTATTGACCTCAAAGGAACCAACGTTTATTGGGTACTACCTAAGCCATCATGGGATTCCTGCCCCCTTTTTTTTTTTCAAGTTAGATCCAATACCTCCCTTGTAAATTAATCCTAACATTACAATAGGAATTTAACCAAGAATTTTATTCTGACTTCTCACGCTCTTACAACTCATGACATCCATCATCAAACTTCGTGAGGCTTTCCTATGTATTCATTTTGTTTGCGAAAATTAAACGAGAAAAATTATTCATCAGTTCATTTCTATCAAAATTTTCATCTCTCTTCAAAGACCAAATCTACATAAACATCCTTTGATGCAAGAATCAATTACATCAAGTGAAGTCTTTTTTATTTATTTATTTTATTGGAGAAATATTTTATCCATAAAAAAGGAACGAGTAGAAGCTCATTCCTGCTACAAAGCTAAGAAACAATTTTGAAAACACTGAGGAAAGTAGAATTAATTAGAACGGCTTTCTGCAGAGCGTGAGTATTATGGAGCCTCTATTGAACATTCTGGATAATCTACCTTGTTAGAATCTCCCACAACCATTATCTCATTCTTGTTCCTTTCCATCCCAACTCCATAAATTGTGGAGCACCAAGCAAGCCTCAAAGTCAAACCTGGCATAAAGCTCTTGCACAGATTCTGTTTATCCCGCTGATACTCTGCACACCAGGAGGTAACACTATTGTTTATGCACCATTTTTGTAACACAGAATCCCATATACTCTACTACACTTATGGATATCTTAAGAAGACATGATATCTATCTTCAGCAGCATTATTGAGAAGAAAGAAAAAAGGACTGTTGATTCTTCTTCCCATTCTCACTCTAGTGGACAATCTGTTTCGTGTTGCCAACCAAAAAATGAAACTGGTTTGGAATATGTAAGCAACCCCAGACTGGTTTGTACCAGTAAATTGGCATTCTTTTTCTTCAGTGTTTTTTTTCCAAGTGAAGCCCTGCTCTGCTACATGTATTTCTTTCATTTGGTTGAAAAACGAAGATTTGGTAACATCTATGCAAACAGGTCAAGAGTGGCAAGGAAAATACTGTCAAGAGTAATTTATGCATATATGAAATGCTACAAAGTCTAATTATCTCGCTACATTAAGGACTTCTGTCCATCCTTCTGATGCAAAATCTCTGCCATTGATTATTCTATCTCACAGGAGTCAGCTGATGATTTCGAAGACTGCGTTATAATAAATCAAGCCCATTGCACCAGAAACTTGTAAGCTATGTAGGCTAGCTAGTAGTGAATTGGATGGGATCAAGTTCAAGGAAAGGATGAAATCCGGTTTGCTGATATTGCAAAGGAAGTAAAGATTGGATGTGCAATCAGTCCACTACAAGGCCATGCATACAATATCAAGTTGCCAGCGTATCTAAGCTTAAGATACATGAAGGTTAGCTTCAGAAGGATTGTAATGTGTTTTACATGTAATAAAGAGAAATTATGCAGTTTTTCTGTCGCCCTTCGAAGCAAGGTATACTTTGAATTATCATCACCTCAAAGTACTACTACAATTTACTTTCAGAATTTGCTGTTGGATAGCCAAGACTGAAACTGGACTGGATATATCTTCATAAGCAAGAAGATCCCTGAATCCATTCTGATAGGCCTAACAAAGCTTGCTGTACAGTTTCTTGGAGATCGATGTCATATCATGATAAGGTCATAATCTCCCACCGTTGATTGAATTATGGATGATGTTTCAGCTCACATTCTCGTCGGTCTCATGAGGCACCAAAGATTGTGAATTTGAAGATGGGATCAAGGACGATTCAAAAGCTTGGCTAGAGTTGTGTGATTCGGCAAGTTGGTGTTGGACTGATTAGCTGTTTGTTCACAAAGGCTGATTTTGGATTTGGATACAGTTTGAAATTGCATTTCAAACGCTATTTCTAAAAATTCAAGTATTTTTTTTATATATTTTTTTAAATTGTTTTAATTTAATGGTGTTAAAAATAATTTTAAAAAATAAAAAATATATTATTTTAATATATTTTTAAATAAAAAATACTTTAAAAACAATCATTACAACCGTCTATATTAATTGCATCTATCAAGTCGTCGTCGTTAATTGTGTGGATAATTTAGTTGGGTTGTTTGTATTAAATACATCCATGGCATAATTTGGAATATAATAATTGAATTATCGAGTAGCGTAGCGATCGAACAAAAGAATTGCATTAAATTATGTAGTGGTTATATTTATCATATATTATAATTTAAATTAATAATGAGAATGCAATTATGTGTTTATTAGCTTCAAGGGATGCATGTGGATGGGATTTTTTATGTTTCTAAAAGAAGTTGAAATATTTTTTCACAATCTTTATGGATCATGTTCCATAAAAAAAAAAAAAAAAAAAAACCACTATTAATAATAATAAACTAAAATCAAGACAATGAGAATTCTACGTCGGTGCACATTTACCGCATGCTTGGCACCTTTTCTCTCGTAAAATTGCATATAAACATGAAATCAATTGATTTTGAATTCAATTCTTATGGATTGGAACAAATCTAATACAATTGGATTGAATAAAGTTTTTTTTGTTTAATATTAAATAAAAAATAAATAAGATTTTGTAAATTTATCATATTACCCTCAGAGCAAGGCTCTCAACAAACTCACCATTTTCGGACCAACTAGATACAGTTCTAAATTGGATCTCCTTTACCATCCTCACAAATGCGAGGGTAATATCAAGATTTCGCCTTACCCTTGAACCTTTCATCATCCACGTAATTTTTTATTTTATTTTTTTTCAATTGCCTCTGCCTTTCCTCGTCCCTTCTTTTAACCGCCTCCTTCGTTTTCTGGAGGGAAGATGGCTTTATAGAGCTGGGATTTTGGGGATGTTAGGTTCTCAACGGTAACATAGCATGGAATTCTCGGCACCCAAAATGTTGCGGGTACAGAAATCAATTCTTCGATCAATAGATGAAATTTTTTTTGATGAAATCGAGAATAGATGAAATGAAATCAATTATAGTCAAATCCTCCATGTTCCTGTTAAGCGTAGCTTCTCGAGGTTTGTAATGAGCAGACATTCATAATTTCTCATGTCATGATAAAAGAAGCGGAGAATTCTCAGGTTAGTGCAGTATTTTCTCCCGCCATCCAATGCAAGTGTACAACTTGCAAATCATTAATTCAAAGTACTGCTGTGACTTGCTTTCATGATCTGCTGTTGAACCACCAAAACTGAAATTGCACTAGTAATATCCTCAGAAGCAAGCAGGTCCCCTATCGGCCCAAGCTCTTGCAAATCCATCCATTCTGATAGACCTGAAAAAGCTTGTGGCTCAGTTTGATGGCGCCGCCCTGCCATGATAAGGTCATAACCTCCCACCATTGACTTTATTATGGATGATGTGTCAGCTCCATCTCTCACAGTCTCCTCTATGTAATTGATACTACTACTTTCTGACACTCCAAGTTTCAAGTTTCTCAAAAATTCACTGTTAAGCATGTAATCCCAATCATGATAGACTTGCTCAGTAGTAGGGGTGATAAAACGCTTAACTGTTAAATGAAGTCCAAATCTTCCTGCCATCCTTAAGGCATAAGCAACTGCCTCCCTATCATCTGGGCCTTCAAAGAACAGTGCAGCCACACGATATGTTGACGCAAGGAAGATAGAAGACAAGCCCTGGGTTCTACTACGATCAATGAGGATGCCAACAGAACAAGGTGCCCTTTCCAGTACAGTAATATTCAAGTTCCTTGTATCAGTGTTGCTGGAAACCAATTTGCCTTTGCTATTCCATTTCTTATGAAATGGAAGTATTATTAGGGAGCAAGCCTTGTCAAAAGAGAGCCAACAAATGTCCTCATGCATCTGTTTTAGTGGCGATACGGCAGTGAACATATTCACCCGGACGAACTTCTTGTACTGTGACTCAAAATACTTGAAGATATCAATGATTGGTTGTGAGCGGGATACCCTGTAAGAGGACATTTTTTGGCCTAATTGGTGATTGATTAGGAGAGGGGTGGAACTGCTAACGAGTTCCTCCAGGCAAAGTACATAAACGGACAAGGGACTTTGTTTTGTAGGATTGGAATACTGTAAGAGCTTGATTGCCGCAACAGCATCCTCTTGCCTATGTGCACAGGCAAGTATCTGGAGCTCCGCATCATCAGAAGCCTTCTCAATGGATTTATTCTGGTACCCAATGTATTGGTCTGCAGGATTGTAAAGCTTTTTAATAAGGAGTGGCTGAAATGCTTGTAACAGAAATACTAAGAAAATTCCAGAGGCTGCGTCTAGTTCCTGAGAGAGAGAAAGCAATCTTGATGAGAGAAAAAGCAATGAGACGTTTGCACAAATTGGGAATTTTTAATGGAAACGAATGCAGATAGAGTTATTAGGTGCTTGTTTCACAAACATCCACTGGTATTTAAATTCTAAATAATAGAAGTAATGCGAGATGTACCGTAATGTCACCGAAGCTTAAAAATTGTGCAATTTCAGTAATGCCTTTGGCATTCAAGATGATTGTGAGGGCAATAGCATGTCTTAAAGGTATCTTGCAAAAATACGCCCCGATAAAAGTTACCAGCAGCTTCATCACATATCCAATCAATGAAATCTGGAGATGAACAGCATCCTTAAACTCGTGGATAAACTGAAATAAATTGAGTTTGGAGGAACAGAACACCGCCATGAGTGGTAGAAAAAATCCTGAAACCAATGTATCGAACTTTGCTACTAGGACTTCAGCTAAAGGAGACCGTGCAGGCACTGCCAGGCCAAGTATTAAAGGGCCATACATATAATGCAGTCCTACTTCGTCACCAATTGCTGACAATAAAAATAGTACGCCTACAGTCATAGTGGTGTAGATTTCCTTCATAGGCTTACCTACTGGTGTGCTTCTAATGAAGAAGAGCATTGTTTTCCTCGACACGACTACAGTAAACACGATAAGTGCAAGAGAATAAATAACGATCCGAGCTCCCACTTGAGACGATATATTTAC
>Ga0307518_10003886_pt1 | contig 10749 bp, 9 predicted proteins | sample 25_EM_MG_FD_203889 | JGI IMG/M metagenome (GOLD analysis project Ga0307518, IMG submission 203889) | Populus trichocarpa ectomycorrhiza microbial communities from riparian zone in the Pacific Northwest, United States - 25_EM | ecosystem: Host-associated > Plants > Roots > Unclassified | place... | reverse complement strand
TCGGCGTACAGCGTGCAGCGCCGCACCCGCGAGATTGTGCTGCACCGGCTGTATGGCGCCGGCCGCACCGACATCGTGCGCCTGCTGGGCCGCGAGACGTTGCTGCTGATTGCCATCAGCGCGGCAATCGGCATTCCCCCAGCGCTGCTGGTCGTACGCCATTACCTGGCCGGCTTTGTCGACCAGACCCACAGCTGGGGGTGGGCGATCGTGCTGGCCTTCGCCATTGCCGCGCTGGTCGCGCTGGCATCGGTACTGCGCGGCATCTTCGTGGCACTGGGGCTGCGGCCCGGCGCCGCGCTGCGCGCATGACCGCGGCGCCGTGGACGTCGCTGCACGTCTTCATCCACGATTTCGCACGGCTGGACGGCTTCCTGTGCGACTGCCTGGCGTTGATGCCGCCGGAATTTCGCGCCGAGTCGTTCTTTATCCGCTACTGGCTGGGCGGTCCGCACGTGCGCATCCGGTTCCGCGACGCCGCCGCGGCGCCGATGCTGACGGAACGCGTGCGCGCCTACCTGGCCTGCAACGCGTTCGAGTCCACGCTGGAACCGGTCACCTATTACGAGCGCTTCGCCACGCAGCTGCACACGGAGCCGGTGCACTACTGGCACGGCAACGGCGAGATGCATCGCATCGCCTATGAGCCGGAAGTGGCGCGCTACGGCGGCCAGGCGGGGCTGGCGCTGTGCGAGCGCTTCTTTATCGACGACAGCAACGCGACGCTGACGCTGTTACGGGATCACGCCGCCGCGGCGATGGAGAAAATCCTGTTCGGCTATTGCCTGGTGCAGTACGAGGTGCTCGAACAGGCGGGCCTGTTCGAGCGCTATCTGCGCGACTGCCACGGCATCGCGGAACGGTCGGCGTTGCACGATGCGCTGCAGGCGCGTGCCGGCACTGCGCTGGAACGCGCCAGGCCCGGGCTGCTGGCGGCCGGTGCGGCCCATGCCGCGGGCGGCTACTATCCAGCCGCGCTGGGGGCCTACCGCGGCCGCCTCGAACGGATCAGCACCGCGCTGGCCGAGGTGGGCTCACCCGACCGGGCCGGCATCCTGCATGCGCTGCTGCACATGTCGTTCAACCGCGCCGGCATCATCCCGTTTCGCGAAAACACGATCCGGCTGTTCGCACTGGCGCTGCACAACGAAAGGATACCTGCATGAGTTTCCTGCAACTGCGCGTCAATTGCGCGGACAACAGCGCGCCGTTCTATCGGTCGGTCGCGGCGCCGCTGCAGAGCGCATTGGCGCGCCAGGGCTATACCCGCTGGACGCTGGCACGCGGCTGGCAGCATGGACCCCATTTTCTGCTGACGTTCGATACGGCCGCCCCCGGCCTGCATGCCGGCTGGCTGGATGAAGCGCAGGCGCTGGTGCGCGAATTCCTCGCCACGCATCCGTCCACCCCCGTCGATGCGGTGCGCTACCGGGCATTGCAGGCGCGCCTGAACGACGTCGAGGCGGCAGGGATCGATCCGGAACTCGTCGCGCCCAACGACACGCTGTCGGTCCATCCGACCGATGCGGCGCGGCTCGCGGCGAAATACGAATCGACGGCGCAGTGGCAGTCCGTGTTCGATACGGAAGCGCGGCTGCGCGAACTGGTGATCGGGCGCTGGCTGGAGGCCGAGCGGCACGAGCAGTTCGTCGCGCAGATGATGGTGCTGCTGGCGTGCGTCTATCCGCCGGTGCCGTCGGACGACCCGGCGCGGCCCGAGTATGACGGCTTCCTGTCGTTCCACTCCAACTTCGTGTTCTGGCGCCATTCGCTGCCGGCGCACCAGCGCGAGCAGATCGACGCGCGCTTCGACACCGACTACGCGGCCATGCTGGACGACTATCGCGGCTGGCTGGCGGAGCTGCCGGACGCCATGACGGGGCAGGCTGCATTGGGGCAGACGGCGCGGTTCATGACCGAGCGCTTCGCCGCGTTCCTGGCACTGGCCGGCGGCGACGTCATACACGCGCGCTCGCCCTTCGCCCGCCAGCAGACGGCGCAGCGCTCGTCCGTGTCGGATTTCCACAAGGCGTTTTTTTATAACGCCGACGGCAGCGCCTACCAGTTCAGCAAGGATTTCTGCGCCTACCGCTGGCTGCTCAATATCGTCTACAAGGCGCTGCCGCTGCTGAACATCGCGCCGCTGCGGCGCCAGCAATTCAACCAGGCCCTCGATCGCCTGCATCTTGCTTTCCCCGACGACATCAGCGCCATTCGCGCGGCGCTGCCGACAGGGGCGGCCTAAGGCCGGGGGGCATTGCCGAACTGCCGGTCCAGCCAGTCGTACGCCGTTTCCTGCGCCTCGCGCGGGAAGGCGTGGCCGCCGGGCAGGATGCGGGTCTCGAACTTGTCGGCGACGTGCCAGGCGGCCCAGACGCGCGCCATCTTCGCGTAGGCATCCTGCACGGCCGGCAGCGGGAACAGCGTGTCGGCGGCGCCGGCGAAGAACAGCGCGGGCTTCGGCGCGGCCAGGCTGGCCACGTCCGGAAAATCCAGGTGGCGCAGCAGGTCCGGATGCAGCATCTGGAAGGCCGACGAGCCGCGCAGCTGGTTGTTTTGCGGGACCATGAGGCCCTGCGTCGTCGCCATCCAGTTGACGGCGACGACGGCGGTGATCGCGTCCGACAGCGCCGCCACCTGCCAGGCGCGCAATGCGCCCATCGAAAAGCCCAGTGCCGCCACATGGCGCTGGTCGACCTCGGGCAGCGACGCCAGGAAGGCAGCGGCGCGCAGGTCTTCCAGCGCCATATTGCCCGCCAGCGAGCTGCCCAGGTTGAAGAAGTTGGCCGCCAGCGCCTGCTGGCCGTCGCCCGTCATCGGACCACGGTCGGCCCAGCCCAGGGCGTCCGTCACCAGCACCACATAGCCGCGCCGTGCCAGTTCGTCGCCGGGATAGCGGCCGGAAAAATACTTGTCGGCCCAGGCGCGCGATGCCGCGTGGCGGGCCGCGTCGCCCCACGGTTCGATCATCTTTTCCTTGCCGATGTCGAAGCGGCCGCCGTGATCGTGCAGCATCAGCGCGGCCGGATGCAGCCCCGCCGCTTTCGGCACCAGCAGCAGCGCGCGTACGCGGCTTTGCGCCGTCAGGTTGAAGACGACCTGCCGCGCCAGATAGCTGCCGCGGTCGATCTCGGCGATGACCTGCGGCGCGAACGGCGTGTCGTCGCGCTCCTGCAAGGTCAGCTCCCACAGTTTGGCCCGCCCCGCCGCGCGCCATGCCGGCAGGTCGTTTACCTGCGGCGTCCAGGCCATGGGGAATGTCAGCCGGGCCTTCAGCGCGGGCGCGAAGACGGGCAGGGCGCCGTCGATGGCGTGCTGCTGGTAGTCCTGGCCGATGGCGGCGCCGGCCAGCGCCAGCGCGCAGACGCAAAGCCATCGGATTGAATTGCTGCGGGGGGACTGGCGAGGCATGAATGGCTCCTGCGTTTCGGGCTGCGGCATTGTGCCATGAGCAGGACCGAACATGAAGATCGCATGAAGGTCAGCCACTAGGCAGGACGTGCGTTCTGCAATAGCATCGTGCCAGCTTCCTGCCTGATGCGCAGGGGGCGCCCCGTCAATCCAAAGGAGCCGTCGATGTTGATTCGTTCGATCACCGCAGTCTGCCTTGCCCTGTCCCTCGCTTCCGCCTGGGCCCAGACCGAACCGCCGGTCGCCGCCGCGTCCGAGGCGCAGGCCGAGCCGGAACAAATCCTTGTCGTGGGCCAGCGCCCCGGCCCCCGCCTGTGGAAGGTGTCGAAGGACGATCACGTGCTGTGGGTGTTCGGCACCTACTGGCCGCTGCCGAAGAAAATGGAATGGCGCTCGCAGCAGGTCGAAAGCATCGTCGCGCAGTCGCAGGAACTTCTCAAGGAGCCTGGCGCGTCGCTGGACTTCGGTTATCTGCGCACGATCACGCTGCTGCCCTTCATGATCGGCCTGGACAAGAGCCCCAACGGCGCCACGCTGCACGACCTGGTGCCCGCCGACGTGTATCAACGCTGGCTGGCGCTGCGCAAGAAATACCTGAAGGACGACGAGGGCTACGAGCGCAAGCGGCCCGTGTTCGCGGCCGAGGAGCTGTTCGACAAGGCGATGGACCAGAATGGCCTGTCGCACGGCCAGGAGATGCGCAAGCAGATCGTCAGGCTGGCGGAAAAGAACAAGCTGAAGGTTACATCGACGACGGTGGAACTGGGCGTGGACAGCCCCGTCAAGGCAATCCGCGAATTCAAGAAGGCGTCGATGGACGATGTGGCGTGCTTCAATACGACGATCACGCGGCTTGAAACGGATCTCGACGCGATGCGCGTGCGCGCCAACGCGTGGGCCAAGGGCGATATCGACGTGATCCGCCAGCTCGATTTTCCCGCGCACGAAAGCACCTGCACGGCCGCATTCGTCAGCAACGCCGTGCTGAAGGAACAGGCCGGGCTCGCGACGGTGCCCGAGCGCATGCGCTCGACGTGGCTGGCGGCGGCGGAGAAGGCGCTGGCCGCGAACAGGTCGACTTTGGCCATGCTGCAGATGAGTACTCTGCTCGATCCGAAAGGATATCTGGCCGACCTGCGCGCGAAGGGTTATACGGTGGAGCAGCCGGACTGACCGGTATGAGCTCACGGCTTGTCGGCAATAGGCAAAGTGACTGCGTGCACGCGCCCGGGGGACGTCGCGAACCATCGCAGCTGGCCGTTTTTGTTATGCGTTTGTTCTACCAGCCCGGATTTCATCAGCGATGTAATTGCCCGGTTGACTTCGTTCCTTGTCAATCTGGATTCGCTGGCGATACCTCCGATCGAGCGCATCGTGAATTGGTTCGTCACAAACGCTTGAAGCGATACCACTTCAGCGGGAGTCAGCGTCGTCGCACGCCCAAGCCGGGGAGAAGTTGGACCAGCCATCAAGTTGTGCCATTGGCAGGCTGTCGTCTCACCATAGCACCCGGCTCGCGCATTTGCCAGCAGTGCGCAGGACCGCAGCGTGCGGCGTCGGCGCTCGATTGCACAGGTTTTCGTTGATTGCTCAAAAAATAACAAAAATCGCTGTTGCGGGTGCTGTCTCGAAAGTGAGTGCCCACATACCGCCCGTCGGGTGATTGGAAGACGATTGTGGGATTTAAAATCAGCCGACGTGCCGCTTCCAGCTCTGTCTACCCTGCAACGTTGCCAGCGGCGCACAATCCCGCGTAGAATGCCCCGTACGCGGGTGTAGCTCAATGGTAGAGCAGGAGCTTCCCAAGCTTAAGACGAGGGTTCGATTCCCTTCACCCGCTCCAACTGACCGACTCCACGTGCCGCGATTGGCGTGGCATCTTTAACGATCGCCGACAGCTCCGCATGTCTTCACGCATCATCGTTCAACTGCTGTTGTCGCTGCTGCTGCTGGTTTCCCAGCAGCTGGCGCTGTCGCACGTCTATACGCACGTGCCGACGCCGGCGCGGCTGGCGGCGCTGCTGCAGGGCGACGACAGCGGCAGTGACGACACGAAGCGGGCGCTGGCCGCCGATCACCTGTGCGGCCTGTGCGTCTCCGGCGACCAGCTGGCGCATGCGCTGGGCGTGCCCGCTTACAGCTTCACTGCTGTCGCTCCCGAATACCTTCCCCTGGCCGCGGCCGATACACCTGCCGCCTGCCTGCGCACCGTCTGCGTCTTCCAGTCGCGCGCACCCCCTCTGGCCTGACCTGCCCGAAGTTCCCCAACTTTTTAACCGCCGCGCGCGCCGTGCGTGGCGGATGCTCGTCATTCCTATTGCCTGAGGTTTTACATGAATACGCAACGTACGCTGCTGGCCAGTGCCATCCTGGCCGCCCTGTCTCCTGTCGCTTTTGCCGCGCCTGTTATCGATGCGCCCGATGATGCGGTCGTTCCCAAGGTCGTCGTGACCGCCAGTCCTTTCCGCACCGCCGAAGGCGACCAGATACTGACGCCTGCCAAGGTCCTGCAGGGCGACGAACTGCGCGACAAGGCCGGCAGCTCGCTGGGCGAAACGCTGTCGCAGGAGCTGGGGGTGTCGGCGTCCGCGTTCGGGGCCGGCGCGTCGCGCCCCATCATTCGCGGCATGGAAGGGCCGCGCGTGAAGATGCTGGAGAACGGCATGTCGGTGTCCGACGTGTCCGGGCTGTCGAACGATCACGCCGTCGCGGCTGAAGGCGCGGTGGCGCACCAGATCGAAATCCTGCGCGGTCCTGCCGCGCTGCTGTACGGCTCCGGCGCCATTGGCGGCCTGGTGAACGTCGTCAACGAACGCATTCCGACGGCGCTGGAAGCGAAGCCCACGGGCCAGGTCGAGGCGCGTTACAGCACCGTCGATACGGGCAAGAACGCCTCCGGCACCGTCGATGCGGCGTTCGGCAAGGTGGCCGTGCACGTGGACGGCAATGCCCGCAATGCCGACGACTACAAGATCCCGGAAACGCGCGTGCTGAACGACCCGGACTCCGCGTCCGGCCGCCTGCTGCATTCGGATACGCGCGAGCGCAATGTCGGCGTGGGCGCATCGTTCGTCGACAGCTGGGGTTATGTCGGCGCATCCGTGTCGCACCTCACGAACCTGTACGGCATCCCCAGCGACGAAGGCTCGCGCATCGATCTGCAGCAGACGCGCTACGACATCGAAGGCCTCGTCAAGGCACCGTTCTCCGGTGTCGAGACGTTCAAGTTCAAGGCCGGCCACACCGACTACAAGCACGCCGAACTGGGCGACGACGGCGCGCCCGAAGTGCTGTTCAATAACCGCTCGACGGAAACGCGCTGGGAGCTGACGCACGCGCCGGTCGCCGGCTGGCACGGCACGTTCGGCATGCAGACGGAGAACACGCACTTCTCCGCCCTCAGCGCGCAAGGTGGTCCGGACACGGTGCCGACCACCCGTTCGACGTCAACGGCCGGCTTCCTGGTCGAGGAAAAGGATGTGGGACCCGTGCGCCTGTCGGCTGGCGCGCGCTTCGACGCCGTCAAGCGCGAGCCGGTCGCCGGCAAGGAGCGCACGTTCGACCTGAAATCCGGCTCCGTGGGCGCGATGTGGCCGTTCCTGCCGGGCTATGGCGCCGGCCTGACGCTGTCGTATGCGGAGCGGGCGCCGGCGACCGAGGAGCTGTATTCGTACGGCCCGCACGATGCCACGATCACGTTCGATATCGGCAACCCGGACTTCCGCAAGGAGACATCGCGCAACGTCGAAGTGTCGGTGCAGAAGAACACGGGCCTCGTGCGCTGGAAGGCGAACGTCTACCGCAACAAGTTCACCGACTTCATCTACGGCAATATCACGGGCACGATGGTGGACGCGGAGGGCAATGCCGGCGACGACCTGCGCCAGCGCATCTTCCTGCAGGGCGATGCCACGGTGCGCGGCGCCGAGGCGGAGCTGACGGTCAACGAAACGGGCGCAGGCTGGTCGGGCCGCCTGTTCGCCGACACGTCGCGCGGCAAGCTCGATGCGGGTGGCAGCCTGCCGCTGCAGCCGGCGGACCGCGTCGGCGCATCCGTCGGTTATCGGATGGATGCGCTGCGTGCCGGCCTGTCGCTGGTGCACGCGCGCGGCCAGGACCGCCTGGCATCGTTCGAGACCTCCGAGACGCCTGGCTACAACCAGCTCAGTGCGAACGTGTCGTACACGCAGAAGGTGGGCGACGTCGACCTGACGTATTTCGTGCTGGCCAAGAACCTGCTGAACGAGGACATCCGCGTGTCGACCTCGGTGTTGAAGGACATCTCGCCGCTGCCAGGACGTAACTTCGTCTTCGGCGTACGGGCGAAGTTCTAAGCCGCTGGTCAGAAACCGGGGACAGACCCCTGTTTTGAGGCATTGTTGCCTTAAACAGGGGACTGTCCCGGGTTTTTCTCAACGTGCGTGAACTAACTGACCGGCAACGCCTGTTGCGCGATTCTCAAGGCTACGACGTGTGTCGTGCTTCAGGAGAAAACGATGTCTGACAATCTGGAAAACCGCGGTGCGCAGGATCGCAGCCGCATCAATGTGAACGAACCTTGGGAACTGCGTTACTGGACGAAGGAGCTGGGCTTGTCGGAAGACGAGCTGCGCGCAGCCGTGAATGCAGCGGGGACCAGCGCCAGCGCCGTGCGCCAGCACCTGGGCAAGCCGCACTGAACGTAAATTGTTCGTGCACCCCAGTTCACTTTATTGATAGTATGATTGCACCAGCCGCAGGGTCGCCAGCGCATGCGCGACCCACCCGCGGCACGGCTTCGGCCCCCCAGCATGCGCGGTTTTGTTTTTTTGATGCAGTGGGCATGACTGAAGATATCTGGGTAAAAGGGTACGTCTATAGCGTGGATGTGGCGGAGGAGCCGGTCGGCAAATACCGCGGCCAGATCCTGATCAAATCGCATCGCTATTCCGGTCGCACGTTCGAGCCGCCTGTGGTGATCGAAACGCCGGCGTGTTTCAAACGGGAGCATGCCGCCGAGATCGAAGCGCGCGCACTGGCGCGCGAGCTGATCGACAGCGGCAACCTGGAAGACCGACTGCGCACGGCGCCGGCGGAAGCGGTGCCGCCAACGCACTAGCGACCGCTGCGCAGTCGTACTGCCACCGTTCTGTGCCGAGGCACTGCGCGTCCAGCTCGCGCAGCGCCACGGTCTTGCTTCCTTAAAAGTCGACCTTCAAGCGCGCGACCACGCTGCGCTGCGCTCCCGGCGTCACATACAGATTGCCCCACGACGAAGTGTAGAACGTGCGGTCGAACAGATTGTGTACGTCCACCGCCACGCGCGCCGCTTTCGTCACCTGCCACCAGGCCGTCAGCCTGGCCGTCGTGTAGGCGGGCAGTGCGTAGGTGTCGGCTGCGTTGCCCGCGCGTTCGCCCACGTAATTGACGCCGGCACCGATGCCGTAGCGGTTGCCGTTGGCAAACGTCGCCTCGCGCAGTGCCAGCAGGCCGGCGCTCCATTTCGGCACGTTGGTCAGGCGCGTGCCGGCGGGCAGCGTCCTGTCCTGCGTCACGCGGGCGTCATCCCATGACAGATTGCCGCTGATGCGCCAGTGCCGGTCGATCTGGCCGTACACGTCCGCCTCGAACCCGGTGCTCCTGATTTTCCCCGCCGCGACGGAGTAGCCGGGAATGTCGCTGGCCGTCAGCACATTGGTCTTGGCGATGTCGTAGATGGCGACATTCGCGCCCAGGCGTTCGTCCGTCGTCTCCAGCTTCCAGCCCGCTTCGTACGCCGTGGCGTGTTGCGGCTCGAACGGACGGCCCGCGATGTCCGTGCCGCTGTTGCCGCGGAACGATTTGCCGGCCGACAGATACAACGAACTCCAGGCGTTCGGCAGATACGTGATGCCGGCGCGCGGCGAAACGGCGCTCTGCTGCTTCGACGTGGTCGTCTTCGCGACGCGGTTTTCGACATCCTGGCTGAACTCGTCCCAGCGCAGTCCGCCCAGCAGCTTCCACTGCGCCGACAGGCTCAGCTGGTCCTGCACGAACACGGCTTTCACGCGCTGGCGCTCGTCCGAACTGGACGTGCGGTTCGTCAGCGCCGGCACGGGGGCGCCGTAGACGGGCCGATAGATATCGAGCGGCAGGTTCGCCGAACGCAGGATCTCCGTGTTCATCCACAGGCGCGACGCTTCCGCGCCCAGCAGCAGCGTGTGGCCGATGGTGCCCGTGTTGAACGTGCCCACCAGCTCGGCCTGCGCCGACACGTCGCGCGAAGGCAGCTGGCGCCACGTGGCCTGCCGGTTCAGGGTACGGTTGTCTGCCGCCAGCGACGTCGCTTCCGTGTAGTGGCCGTCGAACGTACTTTCCTTGTAGCTGGCGCCGAATTTGGCATGCCAGTTGTCCGCCAGCGCGTGTTCCAGCGTGGCCTGGTGCGTGTCGCTGGTGAGCGTCATGTTGCCGTCACCCGGTTCGTTCAGCACCCGGTCGCGCGGCAACGTGCCGAGGGTGCCGCGCACATTGATCAGGCCCCGGTCCAGCGGCGTATCGGCGCGCAGGAATTCGGCCTCGTAGTTCAGTGTGGTGCGGCTGTCGATCAGCCAGGTCAGCGCGGGCGCGACCAGGCTGCGGTTGTTGCCCAGCAGGTGGCTGCGGCTGTCGCCTTCTTCGACCATCGCGTTGATGCGGTAGGCCACGCTGCCGCCGAGCGCACCGGTGCTGTCGAACGTGGCGCGGCGCAGGCCGCGGCTGCCAATGCTCACTTCCGCCACATTGCGCTGGCTGAACTTCGGCTTCTTCGTGACGATATTGATCGTGCCACCCGGCTCGCTGCTGCCGTAGATGGCGGCAGCGGGGCCTTTCAGGAACTCGAAGCGTTCGACGGTGGCCGTGTCGCGCGGCGGATTGTAGCCGCGCGAGCCGGGGAAACCGTTAATGAGGAAACCCATGTCCGTGCTGGAGAAACCGCGGATGGCGAAGTTGTCCCAGGTGCCGCCGAAGTCGTTCAGTCGGGAGATGCCGCTGACGTAATCGACCGTGTCGGCCATGCGCAGCGCACCGATGTCGTCGATCTGCTGTGCGCCGATCACCCGCACTGATTGCGGCACTTCGCGGATGGGCGTGTCGGTGCGGGTCGCCCCGCGCGAGTTCTGTGGATTGTAGCTGCTGGTGGCGGGGCGCTCGCCGGCGACGGTGACCTGGGGCAGGGGGGCCTCGGCTTCGTCAACGGCAGCGTGGACGAACGGCGCGGCGGAACAGAGGCTCAGGGCGAGCCAGCGCCTCCTGGTGGACAACGGCATGGAGATTCCTTGCAAATCGAAAGCTCGACACTATAAATGAGAATCATTTGCATCTTTGAATGACCCTGTATCG
>Ga0307518_10003885_pt1 | contig 10750 bp, 8 predicted proteins | sample 25_EM_MG_FD_203889 | JGI IMG/M metagenome (GOLD analysis project Ga0307518, IMG submission 203889) | Populus trichocarpa ectomycorrhiza microbial communities from riparian zone in the Pacific Northwest, United States - 25_EM | ecosystem: Host-associated > Plants > Roots > Unclassified | place... | reverse complement strand
CTTACGAAGACCTGCGGCGGGCACTCACGTCACCCTGACGATCACTTCTGGCTCACCTTGGGTGTCATCGCGCGGTGATCCTCCAGCCGGTGGCGTCGAGCTGCCGCCGCCAGAACTCGGCGAAACGTCTTTGCGCCGCAAGGAGTTCTTCGACGGTGCCGGCTTCGGCGATCCGCCCGTCCTCGAGGAAGAGCACCCGGTCCGCGTGCCGGATCCCGGCGATCCGGTGGGTGACGATCACCCGCGTCCTCGGCACGGGGTCGGCGCTGAGCGAGCGGACCACCGCGTCCTCGTTCTCGGTGTCGAGCGCGCTGGTGGCCTCGTCGACGAGCAGCACGGGCGCCGGTTTGAGCAGCGCGCGGGCGATGGACACCCGCTGCCGCTCCCCGCCGGAGAGCGCGGTGCCCGCCTCGCCGACGGCCGTGTGTTCCATCAGTTCGCCGACCTTGGCGAGCCCGGCGACCTCGGCGACCCGCTCGTCGCTCGCCGAGGGATCCCCCGCGAGCACGTTGTCCCGCACCGATCCCTCGAACAGATACGGCTGCTGGAAGACGAAGGTGACAAGATCCCGGCGGAATTCCGCGACATCCGTGCCGTCGGCGAGCACGCGTCCGCTGGTGGGCCGGTACAGGCCGGCGAGCAGCGCGAGCACGGTGCTCTTGCCCGAACCCGACGGCCCGACGATCGCGGTCGTCGTCCCCGGTTCCAGGGTGACGTCGAAGTCCTCCAGCACGTTCTCGGTGCCCGGCGAATACCGGAAACCGACCTTCTCGAACCGGATCAGCGGCGCCTTGACCGGTGCCGCGGCCTCCCCCGCCGGGGCCACGGGCGCGGTGAGCACGGTGCGGATGCGGCCGAGCGTGGTGGCGGCGGTCTCGATACCGGGCGCGAGATCCCCGAGTGCGGTGAACGGTTCGAGGTACCGGGCGATCACGACGATCAGCGCGACGGCCTCGGGCACGCTCAGCGCGCCGCACGTGGCGAGCAGGACGGTCGTCCCCGCGAGCAGGACCAGCGCGAGCTGACCGGCGACGCCGAACAGCACTTGCCCCGGGATCTGCAGCCGGAGCAGCCGCACGGTCGCGCCGTGGTGCGCGGTGAGCGCCGCGCCGGCGTGACTGCGCGCGGGCTCGACGCGGCGGGCGGCACGCAACGTCTGCTGGGTGCGGGCGAACTCGACGATCCGTTCGGTCAGCGTGGTGTTCGCCTCCGCCGTCGCCCGGTCGGCGCGCCGGGTGATCCGCCCGGTCGCCCACAGCGCGCCCAGCAGGACCGGCACCCCGGCCAGCGCGGCGACGCCGAGCGGCCAGGCGATCGGCAGCAGGGCCAGCGCGATCGCGATCGGCAGGAGTACCGCGCCGATGAGCGGGGTGAGCAGATAGCCGACCAGGCCGACGAGGTCGGGCCCGGTGGCGGCGATGGCCTGACGGGCGGTTTGGGTGTGTTCACCGTCCAACCAGGACAGCCGGACGTCCGTCAGCCGCTCGGCGACGTCGTGCTGGGTGTGGTCCAACACCCCGAAGCCGAGTTCGAACCCGAGCCGCCCCACGACGGCGTCGACGGCCCAGCCCGCCGCGGTGACACCCGCGAGCGCCCCGAGCCAGGGCAACGCGTCCGACGGCTCCGCGCCGAACAAGGCACCCACCAGCGGCACTAGCAGGACGACACCGGCGGCGCGCAGGAGCACCGAAAGCACGGCGAGCACGACATAGCGCCGGAACGCCGGGCGTTTCGTCTCGGGGATCAGGCCCAGCAACGTGCGGATCACGCGGTCACCCCCGCACCGGCACCGGCCCGCCACAAGCGGGCGTACCGCCCTTCCGAGGCGAGAAGTTCTTCGTGGGTCCCGCTTTCCGCGATTTTCCCGCGGTCGAGGACGACGATCCGGTCGGCGCCGGTGACGGTGTGCAGGCGGTGGGCGATGACCAGGACCGTGCGGCCCGCGGTGAGCCGGTCGAGTGCTTGCTGCACGAGGTACTCCGACTCGGGATCGGCGAAGGCGGTCGCCTCGTCGAGGACGAGGACGGGGGCGTCGACGAGGATCGCGCGGGCGATGGCCACCCGCTGGCGTTCCCCGCCGGACAGCTGGGAACCGGCACCGAGGACGGTGTCGTAACCCTGGGGCAGCCGGAGGATCCGCTCGTGGATCTGCGCGTCACGGGCCGCGGCGACGACCTGCTCTTCGGTGGCGTCGGGGATGGCGAGGGCGATGTTCTCCCGCACGGTCCCCTGGACGAGCTGCGGATCCTGCAGCACGAAACCCACCCGGCCGTAGAGTTCGTCGGCGGCGAAGGAACGGACGTCCCGGCCGCCGACCCGGATGGCTCCCTCGGTGACGTCGTGGAACCGCGCGACGAGGGCGGCGAGCGTCGACTTCCCCGCTCCCGACGGGCCGACCAGCGCGGTCACCGTGCCGGGACGCAAGGTCAGGGAAACGTTCTCCAGCACGGGAACGCCGGTGCGGTAGGCGAAGCCGACCCGGTCCAGTTCCACGGTTCCCGGCTCGACGCCGTCACGGTCCGCTAGCTCCACTGTGGACAGTTCGGGTTCGTCGAGCACGACCTGGATCCGGCGCGCGGCCAGCATTCCCTCGCGAACGCCGCCGAGGCCGTAGCCGATCCCCAGCAACCGCGCGCCGAAAGTGGTGCCCAGCACCAGGAACGGGATCAGCGTCACCGGTTCCATCCCGCCGCCCACCACCATCGGCACGCCGGCGCCGGTGATCAGGAGCAGGAAGGTGGCGGGCCGGGTGGCGAAGTCCAGCATGGTCTTCTTGCCGGTGAACGGGCGCTGCCAGTCACCGAGGAAACCGATGTACTCGTCGAGCCGCCGCCGGAACGACGAAGCCGCGGCGCCGCCGAACACGCGGATCACCGGCTGCCCTTCCAGGTACGCGCCCGCTTCGCCCGCCATCCGCTCGGCCCAGCGGATCGCCTGGCCGGTCTTGGGTCCCGATTGGACGACCATGATCGACGTGGTGACGAGGTAGACGAGGATCGGGACGAGCAAGACGAGGGCCAGGCGCCAGTCCACCGCGAACAGGTACGCCAGCACCGCGATCGGCGCGACCACGGCCGCCACCGCGTCGGGCACGGCGTGCGTGACCAGGTAGTGGAGCGAGAGTGTGTCGCCCTGCACGAGTTTCGCGACCGTGCCCGAACCCCGGGCCGTGAACCAGCCCAGCGGCAGGCGCGCGAGCTTGCCCAGCAGGCGTTGCCGCAGGTCGCGGGCGAACCGCGCGTCGGCCGCGTGCAGCCAGAGCACGACCGCGGACTCCAGCAGGGTGCCCACGCCGAGCAGGACCAGCGCCGAGACACCGAGCGCCCACAACGATTCGCCGCTCGTGAGCAGCCGCCGGACCAGTTCCACCAGCAGCACGAAGGGCGCGAGGCCGATCAACGTCACGACGGCCTGGAGGATCCCGGCGAAGATCAGCGTCCGCCGGACCGGCGCGAGCAGCCGTCCGGCCGCCTGCGCCCGCCACGCCCCCTTCGGCGCCTGCTCAACGGGTTTCGGGACTTCCGCGGCCGGTTCTTCCTTCTCCCCGCGGAAAGCGCCCATGGCCCGGCCGTAATACCAGTACGCCCGGCCGTGCACCTCGGACTTGGGGAAGCCGAACGCCTCGCGCAACCGTGTCTTCAGATGTTTGAACGAACCGGCTTCCGTCGCGATCCACGCCTGCCAGTCCGACCAGTCCCGCGTCTCGATCGCCGCGGCCAGCGAAGTCGCGTCGAGGCGCGGCACCCAGCGCACGGTCAGCCGCGGGTGCGTGCCCAGCGGGATCAGCCTGTCGGTCTCGTCGTGCTCTTCGAGGTACAGCTCGATCGGGAGGTCGGCGGGGACCACCTCGAGGATCGCGTTGATCGCGGGGATCGAGGCGGAGTCGCCGATCAGCAGGTAACCGGCGGGAGGTTCGGCGGGGACCGAGAAGGACGAAGAACCCAGTGACATCACCGGAACCTTCGATCCGGGGCTCGCCTCACGCAGCCATCGCGACGCCGGACCGGCGGGCTCGTGCAGGACGACGTCGATCGCGAACGTGCCGGACTCCGGGTCGGCCTCGGTGAGCGTGTACGCGCGCTGGAACTCCGTCGTGCCGCCTTCCGGATCCGGGAACCAGAACCGGAGCCAGGCCGCCGGCTCCACGACGACGTCCTCGAACAACGTCGGCGAAACGAACCGCACCCGCACGAATCGCGGCGTGATCTCTTCGGTCTCGACGACGGTCGCTTCGTGGTCTCTGGCCCCGAAACCGCGCATCACCGCGCCTTGGAATCCGCGCGCCATCACAAACCCTCCCCCGTGGCCGCCAGATCGGCCACCATCTCGGCGACCGGCCTGCCCGGAGGGCAGGACCCGACCAGCCCGCGGATCGACGCGGTCAACAGCAGCCGCACGTACTCCGGCCGCGGCACCTGCGGCAGCGCGGCGGACGGTTCGGCGAGCCGGTCGTCACGGGACAACCGGTCGCGGACCGCCTGCCGCTCCCGGTCCAGCCCGGCGCCGTCGGCCTCCTCGGCGGCCGCGCTGTTCTCCTCGGACGCGGTCATCGCGATGGTCATCGACGCGACCGCGCCGCTGAGCACGATCGCCGCGCCGGGCTCGTAACCCCGGCGGACGAGAGCGTCGACCTCGACGTTCAGCAGGCGCTGACCGCCGTCGCCGCGCGGGAACAGCAGCTGCAGATAGCCGGCGAGGCCCGGGTGCTCCAGCATGAAGCCCCGCATCTGCAGCGCGAAGGACAGCAGATGCCGTTCGACGCCGTGCTGTGGGTCGTCCCGGAGCCGCAGCTCGGCGAGGATGCTCTCCCCGACCAGGCGCTCCAGCCCCCACCGGCCGTCGACGTGGCGATAGAGGGCGGTCGCGGTCACCCCCAGCCGGACCGCGACCGCCTTGACGCTGAGCCTGCGCATCCCCAGCTCGCGACCGGCCCGCACGATGTCGTCCACCGCGACCGTGGCCGGACGGCCACCGATGTTCGGCACGTCGCCCCCTTTGGGAAAGTTATAGGGGGAAACTAAGGGTGGGCTTACCTGATGTCAAGGCTGTCTCATGGAGGGGTTCCCGATGCGGCGAGAGCAGGCCTTCGGCCGGCGACCCACTCACGACCAGGGTCCCCAATGTCGCATCGGAGACACTCAGCGTCTCAAATGCGACATTGGGAACCCTCGAGCCCGAGACCGTTCAGCGCAGCAGGGCGGCGGCGATCGCCTTCCCGCGAAGAGCCGCATCCGGCGCGTTCTCGCGGACGGCCGTCACGATCGAGCCGTCCACGATCAGGACGAGCTGGGCGGCGAGTTCGCCCGCGTCGGCACGGCCCGCGTCGGCGAGCAGGCCGGCGAGGTATGCGGTCAGCGCGGCCTTGTGCTCGGCGGCGACGGCGTGCACGGGGCTCGCCGGATCCGCCGTCTCCACCATGGTGTTGATGAAGGCGCAACCGCGGAAGTCCTTGCGGGAGAAGCGTTCGAAGAGGGCGTCGAAGACCGCGAGCGTCCGATCCTCCGGAGCGAGACGGTAGCCGTCGACAGTGCTGGAGAGCCAGTCCCGCCAGGTGCGATCCCGTTCCCGCAGCACCGCTTCGACCAGTGCTTCCTTGCTCGGGAAATGCCGATAGAGCGACGCCTTGCCGACGCCGGACTCCTCCAGGATGCGATCGATGCCGACCGCACGGATGCCTTCGGCGTAGAACAGCTCTTCGGCCGTGCTCAGCAGCCGCTCGCGCGCTCGGGTTCCCACGGCCAAAACAGTACCACTCTGTACCGAATTGGTTGACCGCAGACGGTACAGCTCGGTACCGTCCTGTTCGGAACAGACCTGTACCGTTTGGAGAGACCGTGCCCCGCATCCCCCAGCTCACCGAGCATCCGTTGCTGACCGACGTCCGTGCCCAGCTCGGCCGGGTGCCCAACCTCTACGCCGCGATGGCCAACGGACCGGCGGCGTTGAGCGGCTACCTCGCCTTGCGCGACGCCCTCACGCAAGGCGAACTGACCGCGCGCGAGCGCGAGTTGCTCGCGCTGTTCACCGCGCAGCGCAACGAATGCGGCTACTGCCTCGCCGCGCACACCTTCCGCGGCGAGAAGATGCGCATCCCCGCCGACGAACTGGACAAGGCCCGCGAAGCGGAAAGTCCCGACCCGCACACCCGCGCGGTGCTCCGGCTGGCCGACGCCGTGATGACCCACCGCGGCCGGATCCCCGACGATCGGCTGGCCGAGGCCCGCGCCGGCGGCGTCACCGACGCACAGGTCGCCGAAGTGGTCGCGCATATCGCGCTCAACGTGCTGTCCAACTACTTCAATCACGTGGCCGAGCCCGACCTCGACTTCCCCGAGGTGTCCCGGTGAGACACGCGTCGCCGATCCTGCTGACCGCGGCGGGCGCGGGCGGGGTGGCCGCCGCGGGGATGGGCACCGGTGCCGGGGCGGCGGCGTCGGCCCCGCTCGCCGCCAGTCTCGCCCTGGTGCTGGCCAATCCGGCGCTCCCGTCCGCCCGGCCGGTCGCGGTCTTCGGCGGCCACGCGCTCGCCGTGCTGGCCGGGGTCGTCGCCGCGTTCGTGCTGCTGCCCGGTCCGGTGGCCATCGCGGTCGCGGCGGCCGCCGGATTCGGCGCCATGCTCCTCTTCCGGGTGGTGCACCCGCCCGCCGTCGCCTCCGGCTGCCTGATGGTCCTGCAGCCGTGGCCCACCGGCGTGTTCCTGATCGGCGCGGCGGCGGTGCTGGGCGTCGCGTTGCTCCTGCGCACCAGGTTCGGTCGCGACATCGGCGGGGCCGCCGAAAGCGACCCCGCCGATGGTTCCCTCCCCGCCCCTGCCGGCGAGTCTCAGTGATTTCAGAACGTGACGGTGAACCCGTCGATGCTGCCGGTGTCGAACCGGTAGACGTCCTGCGCGCTCAGCTTCCAGGTGCCGTTGGCCGTTTCGGCGGAGGCGTCGACGGTGAACGTCTGGTGCACGCCGCCGGCCGAGCCGACACCGCCGGAATCCTTGAGGCGGTAGGCCTTGCCACTCGGCCCGATCAGGTCGAGGACGAGGTCGGCGCTGTAGGTGTGCGAAACGTCCACCTTGACCGCCAACGACGCGGAAGCCTTGCCGTCACAGCCTTCCTGGGTCACGGAACTGGTCACGGCCGCCCCGGCGTCCGGAATGGACACCGGCGTGGTGTTCGACTTGGCACCGCACTGCGGGCCGGGGTTCCCGCTGCCGATGAACGACACGTTCAGCAGCTTGTTCGGCGTACCGCTGCCCGCGTTCTTGATGACGCCCGCGGTCGCGCCGTTCACCAGCGCGTCCCGCACCTGCTGCGGGGTGGCTCCCGGGTTGGCCGACAGGTAGAGCGCGGCCGCGCCGACGACGTGCGGCGTCGCCATCGAGGTCCCGTTCATCACCGCGGTACCGCCACTGCTCGGGCTCAGCGACGTGACGTTCGAGCCGGGCGCGAAGATGTCGGTGCAGCTTCCGTAGTTGGAGAACGAAGACCGGTTGTCGGCGGAGTCCGAGGCGTTGACCGTGATCGCCTCGGGCACCCGGGCCGGGCTCGTGTTGCACGCGTCGGTGGAAGCGTTGCCCGCCGCCACCCCGTACACGACGCCCGACGCGATCGACCGCTTCACCGCGTCGTCCCCGACACCGGGGGCGTCCATGGTCAGGCTCATGTTCGCCACGGCGGGCTTCTTCGCGTTGGCCGTCACCCAGTCGACAGCGTCGATGATGCCCGAATCCGGTCCGGAGTTGTTGCAGCCCAGCACCTTCAGCCCGACGATCTTGACCTTCTTCGCGACGCCGTAGGTCTTGCTGCCGATCGTGCCCGCGGTGTGGCTGCCGTGCCCGTGGCAGTCCGAGCCGTCCCCGCCCATGAAGTCCTTGCCGAGGCTGGCGCGGCCTTCGTACTCCGGGTTGGCCGGGTTGATGCCACTGTCGAGGTCGTACGCGGTGACACCCGCGCCGTCGTTGGGATAGTTGTAGGTCTTGTCGAGCGGAAGGCTCTTCTGGTCGACGCGGTCCAGGCCCCAGGTCGGGTTCTGCTGGGTGCCGGTGCCCCGTGCGGTGCCGTCTTCGTACACCGCCTTGACCGACGGGTCCGCGGCCAGCTTGCGCGCCTCGGCCGGGGTCATGCTCTTGGCCGAGAACCCGCGGAGGGCCGCCGTCCAGACCGAACGGACCTCCCCGCCGTACCGCTTGGCCAGGTCCGCGGACGCCGTCTGCCCGGCCGCCGCGACGTCGTGGAGGACGACGATGTACTGGTCCCCGTAGTGTTCCTTGGCCGGGATCACGACACCTTCGGCTTCGGCGGCGACGGCCGATCCGGCGCCGAGCGCGAGCAGCGGGCTCAGCAGACCGAGCGCCAGCAGCGTTTTCGTCTTGTCACGCATGGGAAATCACCTCTGTTTCGGCGAAGATCACTGGACGGTGAGGGTGTACGTGGTGGTCGCGGTCTTGCCGCCGCTGTCCTTCGCGGTCACCGTGACCGGGTACGTGCCCGCCTTGTACGGCGCGAAGACCTGCATGGTCGAAGTGCCGCCGCTCGAAACGCTCTGCGGCCAGAACATGGGGCTGACCGGAAGCCCGGAACCACTGGCGGACAACGTGATCGAACCCGTGCCGCCGGTCGCGGTGACGGTGGCGCTCACGAGCGCACCCACGCGGCCGGACCCGGAGGACGGGTTCACGGTCACCTTCAGATCACCGGCGGGAGGTTCGCCCGAGCCGACGGTGAGCGACAGTCCCGCGGTGGCCGTGTCGGTGGTCCCCTTCCCGGAAATCGTGACCTGATAAGCCTTTTCCGGGGTCCCGGCGGCGGTCTCGATGGTCAGCTTGGCGACCTCGCCCGCCTTGATCGTCGCGGGCTGGAACGTGGCCTTGGCACCTTCGGGCAGTCCCGACGCCGAAAGCGTGATGTCTTCGGCGCCGTTCTTGCCCGGTTTGCTCGTGACACTCGCCGACACGTACTTGCCCGGCAGGACCTTCACCGACGAGGGCGAGGCCGCGAGGGTGAAGGTGTCGCCCGGCTGCTCGCCGCCGATCTGTTCGGCGACCCAATCCCCCATGTCGTTGTTGAGCCTGCTGTAGACGCTGTACCAGCGGAAATCGCTGCGGCTCCAGGACGCGACGCCGACGACCTTCCCGTTGACGACGAACGGGCCGCCGCTGTCACCGGGCAGGATGGTCTTGCGGCCGTCGGAGTAGCCGGCACAGATCATCGTCTTCGGGTCGACGCCGTTCTCCACGCCGGTGCACTGGCTCGCGTTCACGATCGGCAGGGTCAGCTTGTGCAGCGTGACGTCCTGGGTGGAGTCGTTGATGTCCTTCTTGCCGTAGCCGAGGCTGAACCCCTCCTTGCCGGGCGTCTCCAGACCGGTGTCGGCGGAGGTGGCGACCTTCGCGTAACCGCCGGGTGGCACCGGGATGTCCCCGTCGACGGTGATCACCGCGACGTCGTAGCCGTACCAGGGCTGGGTGAACTTGGGATGCGTCTTGTAGTCGACGGCCTTCAGCTGGGTGCCGCCCGCGCTCTTCAGGTCGTCGAGTCCATAAAGGACACTCTTCTCGCCTGCCAGTTCCTTGCAGTGTGCCGCGACCAAGACCTTCCGCGGCGCGATGACGGAACCGGAACAGCTCTGGCCCTTCGGCCGCGAACCGCCTTCCCGCAGGGCGGCGATGACGTAAGGGTAGTCCTTCACCGACGCGGGCGAGCCACCGATGCTCTGACCGTGGACGCCTCCCGACGGCAAGGGCGCCACATCGGTCGGGGCGATGGCATCGAGGGTGCCCGCCGGTTCCGCGCCGGCGAGGCCCGCCGCCGGTGCCAGCGCGGCCAAGGTCAGGGCGACCACGCCTAAGATCCGTTTTCTGCTCACGGTGATTCCTTTCCGGGAAAGCGCGACTGCCCGACAACTGTCGTTCGACACCGGAAGCGGAACAATAGTGGAATACGGCGATGGCCCCACTATTTAAAGAAACCACCTCTCACCTGGGGTTTCTCACGCGATACCCAGCGAATCGACGAGTACGTGCCCTTAGGGAATGTCGCTGAGCAGATCGGCGGTCAGGACGGTACGCGAAGGCAGTCCCAATTTGCGCAGTGCCCGTCCGACGTGGATCTCGACCGTCCTCGGCGAAAGGAACAGCCGCTCGCCGATCTCCCGGTTCGTCAGGTTCTGGGCGGCGAGCCGGGCGACCTCGAGTTCCCTCGGGGACAACGCTTCGCCGTAACCCTTGCGGCCGCGCCGGGGCATCTCCGGATCGCAGCGTCGCAACGACCGCCGGCAGCGGAGCGCGTCCACGGCGGCGCCGAGGCTCGCGTACGTCGTCTCCGCGGTGGTGAAGGAAGCGACAGCACGCTCCCGCGCCCCGGCCTCGGAGAAGCAGCCCGCCGCGAGTTCGTCGGCGTAGGCGGCGAAATACGGGAGGGGCAGCGCGCTGTAGGCCTGCGCGGCGCCCAGCAGCAGATCACCGGCGGCGAGTGTCTCGCCACGCGCCTGCGTGAGCATGCCCCGGCACAGCAGCGCCGACGCGTTGGCGACCGGCGCGTCCTTGCCGTCGATGCCCTGCCGGTACTCCGCCAGCAGCTCTCGCGCCTCGACGTGTTGTCCCAGGCCGAGCATGGTGCGCACGGCGAACGGCATCAGCTCGGCCGCCCAGACCCAGTTGTTCTTGCGGCGCACGGTTTCCAGCCCGAATTCGGCCAGGCGCCGGGCGGCCTGCAGATCCTTGCCCGCCTGATGGACGGCCACCCGTCCCGCGTACGCCGAA
>Ga0307518_10003884_pt1 | contig 10751 bp, 6 predicted proteins | sample 25_EM_MG_FD_203889 | JGI IMG/M metagenome (GOLD analysis project Ga0307518, IMG submission 203889) | Populus trichocarpa ectomycorrhiza microbial communities from riparian zone in the Pacific Northwest, United States - 25_EM | ecosystem: Host-associated > Plants > Roots > Unclassified | place... | reverse complement strand
CTTTATATATATCTTTCCCCTTTAATTTTAGGGAGTTCCAGTTGATGTCATGGTCTTACAATGCTTAAAACAAATTGGGAAAAAAAACACCAAAATTACCCACAAAGATAGAATTACAAGCCAAAAAAACTCATAACAGCATGCCCTTTTCTTATAAAAGAAAAAACGGGAATTAATACACAACATACCTCCATGTACTGGTAAGTCTTCACAGCACATAAAGTACAGGAACCAGTGATTAATGGTGCAAACAACCAACTACGAAGGATACAGCGTACAAAGCCACTAGGCTAATTAACTTAATACCAAAATTACAACAACAAGACTTAACATCAAGGAAGAAAGGGGCAACATTTCTTATAATCAAGACATATAACACACCTTAAAGTATTTCCATTTTTAGTTTGCAAACTGTTCAACTGGAACCCACATGCCCATCGTCAGGTTTCTTTCAGCCGTGATACGATAACTCCTGACAACATTTCCCTCCACTTGCATAATCAACTTAACTCTATCTCCTTTCTTCAACCCTTTCTCATGAGCATAGCTCCCCCATTGGCCAGACATCCAAGGCTTCTTATATTTTCCCTCGTTGCGAGTGGAGACCTTGAATTCCCATGGCCGGTCTACCGTGTCCATTGCAACAAATTCGAAATAATTTTGACCATCAGGGATGGGGAAATTTCTAAGGCTTTCCATCGGAAGTTCCATTCGATTATTTGTTGCATCACTCTTGGACAATGGTTTTTCCATTGCCACCTGCTCCATTTCTAGTAAATTAAAAGGGCTGAGAAAAATTTATAAAAGAAAATTAGAAATCTATTTGCCAAATGATATGGAATCTTTTGTAGGGATTTGGGTATGAAAATAGAAGAGGTAGTGATATTTATTTATACTGACCAATGGGGCAATGTTGGAAGGTCCAAGTCCCTTTCTGGCCGCATTCACTTGGGTTTTGTGGATATCGTTCGAAAATCCCCAAATAATCCGAAGCGAAAAAAAAAAAGATAGAATTAAAACTTGATGATTTTTTATGGGAACTCCAATCCATTTTCTTCTTTGAAGAAAACATCAACGACGCTGATTGCTAGGATATAGATCTCTTGTCGTATAGTGGATATTTGTTTTTTATTAATTTAAAAAATGGTAAGTAGGCACATGAGCTTCAAAGACAAAAGGATAGAAGAGTTTGCAAACTTGTCGTGCGATATTAGGGTGATTGCCGCTCGCTCCAATGTAACTTTTCTTAATTGCGGTGCGACAATGTGCAAAATCTCACATAATTACATATTCGAATCTCACAAGTTTCATTTTCTATTTTATTTGAGATTAATTAATAACATAAGATGGTATTATATTAAAAAATAATATAAATTATATTAATCTGATTGATTCTACTACTGGTCTTTCGAAGCAAGATAACTCTGTCCGAAATTAAGAAAATGATATCACACCAACTCCCTAAAGAAAAGAACGTGCAAGTTTGGTCGTTTATTTGAGTAGGTCAAAGATAAATGGAAAGATATTTAATGTTTCATCTCCTTGGACACTGGCTAGAGCTGACGTTTGCTTACCAAAAGTGAACATATATCTCCCAATAATTGAAAGCAGTTGGAAGTGGTTTGGTAATATTCTTTCTTGGACTCGTAAAGTTTGACAAAGATAACCTGAAATTATACAACCTGAAAGAATGTTATTTGTGGGCCGCCTTATCAAACATTAATCTATCTTTTGTCTTTTGTTTTTTAGGAGCCAAAAGTGCTACCGATTTGTCACGTACGGACATTAGATTTAAAGAGATAGAGATAGAAGAGTTTGCAGGCTTCTCTTGTCATGATAGAGTGATTGTCGCTCGTTTACATCTAACTTTTCTTAGTTGTCGCGTGACAATGGGATTCTTCTATACTGTATACAAAAAGTTCAAAGAAAAGAAAAGCAAAGGTAATTTGAAATATCAGACCACCTAGCTCAGCAGTTCGTGTAATGTACTCCGGCTTAGAAAAATAAGTAGATTATACCTAATATTTGTAAAAATCACTCTAAAATTAACTTAAAAATTTGATTTGAGAAATCAAACTAAAAAAATAATTAGACAATTTTTAATAAAAAATCATTTCAGTTCCATATTAATTTAAAATTTAAAAAACAAGAAATAAAACTAGAAAAACTGAGATTATATATATAATTAACTACATTACACTAAACGACACCTTTTTTATCTAAAAAAAAAATGATGAAAATAGCTCATTTTTTTTTAATTAATTTAAACTTATTCAATTTTCATAAAAGTTAAACCAAACAATACTAATGATTTTAATTTTTTCATTTAGTTTAGTTTGATTTAATATTTTATAAAAATATTTCAATTTGATTGGATTCTTTTATCCAGCCTAACCAAACCTATTGATGTTCACTTCTAATATAAGTCCGTGATTATATACCATCCAATTAGTTTTTTATATATATAGTAATCAAAGAGATTTTATTAAGATTCCAAAGCCATAAAAAAGATGACAAACTGGCAAACAAATAATAAATAGTCTTAGTTAAATGAAAATATAAAATAACTGAAACCCATACAAATAAAGTTAGCTCTATAGTCTTCGAAGATAGAGCAAGATGATAAAAAATTAATTTGAAGGTAGAATCTTAATATGGTAATTGATCCTCAAACACCAATTTATTTCTAACTAGCCACATACCCCATAATATTTTATAGCCTTAATTTATCGATTTTAAATTTTTTCTTTCACAGTATCATTTTACTAAATTAACATCTAATTATTATTAGTCGACATGTATCATCCAACACCTAACCAATTCAAGAACCTGCTTTGTAATATCCAAATATGTATGCAATGAAGAAAAAGATATCCAATTGGTTTGTATTCATTAGAGAATTGGAAAATTAAATGTCATCTCCCTGTACACTTGAACTAAAGATCGTTTATGATTCTATATATCTTTCTTGGAAAAGATAAACTGAAAACTAACTGAGAAGTCATTGTCAATAAGAAGAAAATTTGCTCAAATCTTACATCGATTGCGGCTAATCTTACATAATTTATATGTTGCTTATGATGTTAGGGTGGCTGTCATACTCTAAATTAAGTTTGACTGTTCTTGAATAAGCAACAAAGTTGAAGCACTGAATGATGTTGGATCCGCCGTCTTAGCCGACATTAATTAGGACCATTGCTAACCAACAATTTCTTTGACTTAATGGATATTCATAAGAGAAACCAATCAACATTATCTTTGTCCCAATGGATGTTCATAAGAAGTAACAATCAACATTACCTTTAACCAAATGCTTAAAAATTATGGTGAGTGGTATATTCTTATCTTTATATAACCCTTATATTATTTTGTTAATCCATACAAAATTGACCTAACACATATAAATCAAAAGTTGTGATGGATTAAATCTTATATGGAAGCCAAGAGTTGGCATATGGATTAGATAATGCGTGACTTGGGACAACCAAATGCCACCAAGATACAATTGCAAAAAAAAACCTTAAAAATAGAAGTTGAAACTAGATTTAGAGGCAAAAAATGTTTTTTTTTACCCAAAAATATGAGAAAATGCCGGAAACTAAAAACCATACACACATACAAGAATTTCTTTTATATAATATAAATTCGAAGTGAAGATACAAGAATCATCCTTGTTGGGGATGTCTACAAAGGCACAGTAGAACAAACCTAGTCAAAGATGTTGGAACTGTATCCACTCCAACAGACACAAAGCACATCTCACATAAATAAGCATAATACCCAAAACAAAATACAACAATGACAGAACACCAAGGCAGAGTATTGAAGGAAACAAATTCATAGGGACAATTGTTCTTACGACTAGCTAGGACTTACCTTCTGCAAGACAGACACATATTGTATTTTGACCTAACTCATTACACAACCAGAGTGAACTCCAGACAGATCCAAAAGATAGTTTCTACTTGCCTGCCACACTAAACATGAGCCCAGCCTCATGCTTTGATTTATGGAGAGCTATTACTGTTGATCATCAATTGAATACCAGAAACCAAAATGCTTTCTTTCAGCTCTGATACGATAAATTCTTTCACCATTCTCTTCCTCATCCATAGTCAAGATAACTTTATCTCCTTTCTTGAGCCCTTTCTGATGAACATAGTCATGCCATTCGCCCTTTAGCCAAGGTTTCGGATACCTACCTTCATTGCGGATGGAGACCTTAAGACTCCATTGTTGTTCTTGCATGTCAAATGCCACAAATTGGACCGAGTTCTGACCATCTGGCATGGGGAAGGCTGAGAGACTCCTAGCCGGAAATTCGAGTCGCTTATTTGTTGCATCGCTCTCGGATAGTATTTTGTTCATCACCTCCATTTTTTGTTACAATCAAACGGGTTGAGCAAATGGTTCGAAGGATTAAAGTTCAAAGCAGGGTTAGTGGTGTGAGAGTTCAAGCAAGATATTGATATATATATATAGTAAAGATCATATGAACATCTGAGAATTAAAAAATTAGAGAAGTCTTAATCATAGTGTGATGTTAAGGTGGTGATCGAAAGTTTACATGTAATGTTTTGTTAATCATCGCTCGACAATCACCAGCTTCTAGATTGTGATATATGATGCGTGCAATGCTAGAATATTCAAAAGGCCGGCACTAGTGATACTTCCGATCATTTGACTTGGAAAATTATTTTATATTTTGATATTGATTAAAGCTAAAAGGCATGTTTAAAAAGTGGATGATAGGTGAAGATAAAAGGGGAGATGTGAGTACTCGTTCATGAAAAGCAATCAACTATCATTGGTCTTTGACAATTATATATGATCTGATTTTGTTATAAAGAATAAAAATCATATCACACCAACTCACTCCTAAGTTCGTAAAGTTAGTATCATCTTATGCACACTTCAGCGGGTATTTGCTTACGATACCTGACCAAGAAAGTCAGGATCTGCCTTTCGTGCGATATTAGGGTGATTGCCGCTCGCTCCAATGTAACTTTTCTTAATTGTGGTGCGACGACAATGTGCAAAATGCCGTCCTCTTGTCTCTCTTGTTGAGATTTTGGATTTTAATATCTTTATAAATTTGGATTTTAGACCTTTGGAAGGTGTTGTTTTTATAGATTTCATACAGTGTCTATTTTAATTTGCTTCTAATATCTGATAATATTTGTTCTTAAATTTAATAAGAAATTGAAGACTTCTTTACCTAAAGCATTTCAAATTTAATTATTTTTGCAACTTGTAAATTAACTCATTAGATAAAATATGTAAGTAAAAACACACGTTGATAAGAGTGGTTTAGAAAGAAATTGGTTGTAAGTTTGATTAATGTCATTTTAAATCATAGTTTTAAAACTTGGCCGGGGCCGGCGGGTCGATCCGGGACCCAGCCGACTCGGGGCTGGAACCGGGCCGGGTTGAAGAAAAAACAGGAGAAAGAAAAAAACCCGGTATGAACCGGCTGGCCCGGCCAATTGACCCGGCAAGACCCCGTCAAAAACCCGGTTGCCATCGTTGAATTTTGTTTTTTTTTTTTTCTAAAACGACATCATATTGATTTTTTAAAAAAACAAATTGACCAAGACGACCCGGTAACCCGGTCAAAACTCGGAACCCGGGTCTTGGACCAGACCGGCCACTGGGCCGGGTCTAAAAATTATGTTTTAAATGCTTGATTAGTTGCATATGTTGGTCTATGATCAGTATTAGAGAATAATTTAAATTTAGGGTCTCATTTAAAAAATTATATTTTTTAATTGAGATGATTTTTTAATAATATATCAAAGATTTAATTATCATATGGTTACAAATTCGAATCTCACAAATTTGATTTTTTTTATTTGAAATTAATTAATATCACAAAAAAAATAGGGTTGTATTAAAGTTCCAAGCATAAAAAACTTTTGTTTTAAATATTATATTAAAAAATAATATAAATTATATTAAATTAACTTATTTTACTGGTATTTAAAAGCAAGATAACTCTATATGAAATTAAAAAAATGATATATCACACCAACTCCCTATAGAAAAGGCCGCGCGAGGTTGGTCGTTTATTTGAGTAGTCGAGAAGTAAATGGAAAGATATTTAATGTTTCATCTCCTTGGACACTGGCTAGAGCTGACGTTTGCTTACCAAAAGTGAACATATATCTCCCAATAATTAAAAGGAATTGGAAGTGGTTTGGTAATATTCTTTCTTGGACTCGTAAAGTTTGACAAAGATAACCTGAAATTAATGTCGTCGCCAGGAAGAATATATGTTAGATGTTGGCCGGCTTATCAAACATTAATTTGTCTTTTGTCTTTTGGTTTTTATGAGCCAAAAGTGCAACCGATTTGTGACGTAGGGACATGAGATTTAAAGAGATACTGGAAACTTATCTAGTCATGTTAGGGTGACTGTCGCTCGTTTACATCTAACTTTTCTTAATTGTCGCGTGACTAACCGATTATATCCAACCTAACCAAACCGATTAATGTTTCATCTCCTTAGACACTGGCCAGTGCCTGACGTTTTCTTGCCATAAGTGATTGAAAAGTCATTGTGAGAGAGAATCTTATCTATTGGCGGCTAATCGAACCTCAATTTTTCTTTTATTTTTTATGTTGTCTTTTACGAACCAAAATTGCAACTGATTTCTATTAAATTTTAGCATTCTAATCGATAAATTCATGTTAAAAACTTCATATAAAAATTAAATTTTACTATGGCTAGGTTTAGTGCAAGAATCAAGAGGAAAAAAAAAACCTTGATGATCTATTAATCACACACGTGTCGCCAAAACATAAAGAGGACGTTAGGCACTTTCTAACACTGTCCTAGAATCTAGGCTATTTGGCTAATAGGCAATGCAAAACATGTCGTCCAAGACCCATGAACACACCCAAGCACTAACGTATATAATGCACATGTTAACCATCATTTTTTAATAATATTTTAATATACTCCGTAGCTCATGTGATTAAAAAAAAAAAAACATAATAAAAATACATGACAACAAGTTTATGATTTTTTTTCTATCATGGGTAATTTTATTATTTTATTGTTTTTAAAAAAGGTTAAAGGACTAGGCAGTCCCTGAACCTTTTTGGCCACTTCCGATTAATTATTTGTGCAACTATGCTGCACATGGCACGCATGGCATGGGATTTCTCTTCTCTCGTACACGTGGATCACTTAGCTTGCTTAGACCATCTTGTCATTCTAATGTTTCGTAAAGTTTGCCAGTTTCATTTCCTAAAAAAAAAGTCAAAGAGAACCTGTCTTATAAGATTATTTTTTTCAAAATGATTTAATTGATAATGATCTGTAGAATTTATATAAATGATATCTGACTTGAAATATTAATTAAGGAAGGCCTTAAATTGATAGTTAAGGAAGACATTGAATCGGGAAAGTGATCTCAATATATTCTCCAAATAAAATATTTTCTCAATTGAATTAAAAAGCCTAATGTAGCTAAATTTGTATCCTAATAATTAATTAATTGGTTAAAAACCTAGACATATGATTTGACCAATGTTTCTCTTTTTAATTTATTTGAAGAACAAACAATTTATTAATTATTTGTATACTCGTGATTAAGACTACTTTCAGTCCAAGTGATATAAAACAATTCAAAGGGAGTCTAACACATTATGCTCACAAACTTACGAAATCGATTAGTTCTCATGGTGGGTGAAGATCTCTCTCTCTCTCTCTCTCTCTCTCTAATTTTCTCTTTGAATACGGGGATTTTCGAACGATATCCATAGTATAATCTAGCACACACCACATTTCGGACAGGGATTTGAAGCTGCCAACATTAATTGCTCCATTAATTAATTTCTTGGACGACGATGATGATTACATCTAAACGATAAAGAGGATAATTTTTTAAAAAAGAAAAGGACGTTGATGAATTCTCTTTAGAACTGATCCAATCAACAAAGCTGGTCGGTCGCCAGGATATATGCCTTGGTCGTAGGTAAGCGAGCGCATGGGATTAAGAGAGAAAAAGATACAAGTGTTTGTAAACTTATCTTGTGATATTAGGGTGATTGTCGCTCGTTTACAGGTAACTTTTCTTAATTGTCGAGCGACGATGGCCTTCTATATTGTATTCAGTACTGTGAAAGATCAGAAATAATCGATTACATAATTAGCTTACCACTATATTATGGTTCGACATATAATACATAGACAAGTCACATCTTCGTCTAACTTTTTGACCATTCAATATCTTGTCACTCATATTACAAAGTGTGAAACATTTTTAATTCCATCACAAGACCATAAAAAATACCCTTTTTAAAACAATTTAGGATGAAAAAGATTAATTCAAACAATTTATTATTTTATTAAACAATACCAAATGACCAATTGAATCGAATTAAAAATAATATTTTACAAATTAAAGAAAATAAAAATTCTCTACAAATAATTTTGAGATACATTTCCAAAACATAAAAATATACATCTTCCTTTAATCTCGTGGCCTACATTTGAGCAATGAACACATCCAACATTCTTCTATCAATCTCCATAACTGTACAGGGATCACTACAAGATTTAACAGTTTTATCGACGAACATATTCTGTCGGTATATTTATTTACCGACGTCATCACCGATGGACTACAGCCGTCGGCTTTTCTTTCATCGGTAATACCATAGTCTGTTGCTATATCATTTGGAAAAATAAAAAAAAAATTGCTGATGGTTTTATAGACGGAAATTGCGCGCCAAAAAAAAATTCTCACTTGAAATATATCGACGGATTTTAGCCGTCGATGATAGTGTGACATACCGACAGTTTAAAACCGTCGGTAAAATTGTCGGTGAATGTTTGGAATACCGACTGAAGATCTCCGTCTGTAAATTCATCGGTCGTTGTGGCAGGCACTATAAAATACCGTCGGATTATGTCCATCGGTAAAGTTGTCGGTGAGTCTACTGTCAAATGTCAACGGATATATTCCGTCGGTAAAACCCTCTGTGATTATTTTTAAATATGTTTTTAAAAAATTATTCATAATACATAATATAAAATTATATAAATTAATGGTAATAAAAAACCAATTATGCAAATAAATTTTTTATTAAACATCAAAAACAAAAGAAATAAAATTAAATAATATTCATTACAAACTGAATGTGTTTATAAAAAAATGTTAAATTAACTATTAAAGTTAAATAATATTCATTACAAATTAACATAATGGTGGAGCTGGAGGAGGAGGAGGAGGCTGGTTGTTATACGGCCAAAAAGAAGTAGGTGCTGATGTATCACCACTCTGTGATGCCATGTTCATGACAAATTTGTGAAGCTGGTCATGCTCCTATTTTTGTTGTGCATAATGTTGTGCATGCTCCGCTTTGAGTTATGCATACCGTTGTGCATGCTCCGCTTTGAGTTGTGCATGCTCCGCTGATAGGTGGTCGTATTTTTCGGTGAGATGAGTCGTGTGTTGCCGCAAGGCCACGAACTCCTTAGATTGGGTGCTCGATACTGATTGGGAGCTCCCAACAGTTGAAACACTACGGGCCGCCCACAAGTTCTCGGCCGCAGTGTTGGAGAGCCCGTAAACCTAATTTTTATCGGGTCCACCGGACGATCCAACCTCCATTCACAAATCCGGATTGAATTCCGAAAGGGTCAAAGGATCATCCCCATATCTCTCCCTCGACCGGCTATTATAGGTGTCCTGAAAATAAAAAAGTAATCATCATATTCAATTCAATAAAAATAATAACTTACAAAATAAAATGGTTGAACAAACATACCACGAAGTGTTGAGCACGGTTGTCAACGAACTGTTGTGCCCCCTTTTGGCGGTCTTGACTCCGCACGTGCGTCTCCACAAACAGCTCCATCGGGCTCGGCTCACATCCAAGAGACGTAGCCTATAATGAAAAAAGATTAATTAACAAAAAATTAATCCAACGATATATTTCTTTTAAATTAATCTTACCATCCGTTTCGTATGTGCAGCAAACGAAACGGAGCCGCCAGTGTGCGTTGTCACCGAGCCATGAATTGATCGATTCTGGTTGCCAGCACCGGACTATGAGCGTCGTGTGAACCGCTCAGACGTCACGTGCTCAAGATAGTGCGGCCATATATCTTTCGGGATGTATATTGGTTTGAAATCCCTCCAAACCGCCACGTCGTTCCAGCCTTGGAAACCCCTATCTCTCGCGGTTTGTTTTGCCTTTTTTTGTGATTCATACCAAAAATCACGCAACCTACTTCCACAACGAGAAATTAGAAGTTGAAACATAAATTTTTTTTATAAAAAAATCTTGTATTGTTTTCGATGTTACCTAATTGCCGCGTGATTTTCCCACACCCTCCTCACAACTTTGTCATGCGCCCTGTCCCAGACGAATTTGTGCTGTGTATAAATAATTAGATAAATAAAAATAATAATTTAGTTACAATTATATTAATAAATTATTAGATATAAGGTGGAAATTAGAAATTAACACCAACCTCAAATCTGCTAAACCATGCATCGATTTGAGTTATCCATTCAGGATGTGTGGATAACTGACTCCATTGAAATAATGGAATCTCCATCGACGATTTAAACGCCGATGATATTACTCGGGCGGCCTCAATGTTTGTGAACCTGAAAATAAATTAAATTCATGACATATTGATTAGTTGTTCATAAATTATTTTATAATTTAAAAGAAAAAACTAAAACCTTAACAAACTTACATTGAAAGGTCGTCCTTCCACTGTGCCTCGT
>Ga0307518_10003882_pt1 | contig 10758 bp, 8 predicted proteins | sample 25_EM_MG_FD_203889 | JGI IMG/M metagenome (GOLD analysis project Ga0307518, IMG submission 203889) | Populus trichocarpa ectomycorrhiza microbial communities from riparian zone in the Pacific Northwest, United States - 25_EM | ecosystem: Host-associated > Plants > Roots > Unclassified | place... | reverse complement strand
TTGAGCCAGCCGCCGGGGTCGGGCGGGATCGTCAACGTCCCGGCCATCGTCGTCGTGCTGCTCGCCATGTTCCTGTTGCTGTCGGGCGCGAAGGAGAGCGCGCGGGCCAACGCGATCATGGTCGTGATCAAGGTCGGCACGCTGGTGCTGTTCTGCGCGATCGCGTTCTCGGCGGTGCGAGCGGCGAACTTCACCCCGTTCCTGCCGCTCGGCCTGGCCGGGCTGAGCGCCGGCGCCGCGAAACTCTTCTTCTCCTACATCGGTTTCGACGCCGCGTCCACGGCGGGCGAGGAGGCGAAGAACCCGCAGCGCGACCTGCCGAGGGCGATCCTGCTCTCGCTCGCCATCGTCACCGTGCTGTACTGCCTGGTCGCGGTGGCCGCGGTCGGCGCGCTGCCGTGGCAGGAGTTCGACGGCCAGGAAGCCGCGCTCTCCCATGTGCTCGGCGTCGTGGCGGACAACCCGTTGTGGGCCGGACTGCTCGCGGTCGGCGCGATCGTGGCGATCTCCAGTGTGGTGCTGACCGTCCTCTACGGACAGACGCGCATCCTGTTCTCGATGTCGCGCGACGGCCTCGTGCCCGCCGCACTGTCCAAAGTGGATCCCAAAAGCGGCACGCCCCGGATCAACACCCTGGTGGTTTCCGGTTTCGTCGCGGCGCTGGCCGCGTTCATCCCGCTCGGGAAGCTGGCGGACGCCACCAGCATCGGCACGCTCTTCGCCTTCGGGCTGGTGAACGTCGCCGTCCTGCTGCTGCGACGGCGGCAGCCGGAGGCACCGCGTTCGTTCCGGGTGCCGTTCTCCCCCGTCACACCGATCCTCGGGGTGCTGTGCTGCGGCTACATGATGCTCAGCCTCGACGGCGCCACCTGGATCGTGTTCGCCGGCTGGATGGCGCTCGGCCTGCTGATCTACTTCGGTTACAGCATGCGCCGATCCCGGCTGGCCACGGAATAGCCCGTTCGCCGCCATAATTCCTAGCCTGTCCAGCCGCAGTACCGGCCGGATCGTTGAAGTGACGGTGATCGGTAGGGGACACTTCCGTCCGACCACGGAAAACCCTACCGTGAACCGAGGAATTCATGCGCCGAAATCGCATTACCGTGCTGACCGCGTGCCTCGTCCTGTCCCTCTCCCCATTCCCCGTCACCGCGGCCGCCGCTCAAGAGACGGCGGCACCCTTCTGTTATGAAGAACCCGTCCAGCCGAAAGCCGATGTGAGTGACATAAAGGCCGGTTTCCAGTCCACGAAGTGGCTTCAGACGATCCAGGCCGTGTACAAGCGGCGCTGGCCCAGCGGCGAAGGCCTCGCGATCGCCCAGGCCAAGGACAAGTACTTCAGCCAGTTCGTGAACAAGACCAGCTTCAACGCGCTCGCCGAATCGCTGATGGTGGCGATCCACGAAGAGACCCACATGTGGGATCTGGATCCGTCGAGAACCTCGTGGGACGTCTACGTCTCCGCGTGGATCGACGCTTCCCGCAAAGCGATGAAGGTCCCGATCCACGGCGGATTCCCCCGCCGCGAAATACTCCCGCTGATCACCGACGATCTCACGCGGTCGATGGACGACATCTACCTGCGCGACCAGCAGCAGGGGTCGTACCGGATCCAAGGTGTCATCGCGGAACTCAACGCCGGGCTCATGGGATTGCCCGCGGCGACCGTCGTCGCCGAGTACATCCAAGGAGTGGGCGCGAGCAATTCCCGTGACATCGCGGCGACGAACATGCGCTATCTGCAGCTGTACCTGCGCGTCGCCAAGACGAAGCATCCCGATTACTGGGCCAAGATCAAGGCGCAGCCCGAATTACGCGAATTCGTGCTCATCGAGTTCCTTCGGACGGCCTACTGGCTGGATCAATCCGCGCCCCACGCCGCCAAACTCGGCAGTGCGGACGTGGCCAAGATCGTCGCCAAGAGCTACGCCCCGGAGAACATCGCGATCATCGAGGAGTTCACCGGCGCCAAGGTGAACACCGGCACGGCCAGGAACTGCACGGTCTGACGTCGTACCCGGCTCGCCGGTGACGGGCCCCGTCACCGGCGGGCCGACCCGTCACGGTACGAACACCGGCTGGTCGAGCGCCCAGAGCCAGGATCCGTCCGGCTGACGGCGGGCGACCTCGACGGTCATCTCGCCGGTGGTCAGCGTGGACGCCGTGAGCGCGAGGTCCCCGCTCACCAGCGCCGGGTGCTGCCTGCCCGGCAGGAGTTCCGGCGCGGCCGCGACGAACTCCTCGTACACCTTGCGGATCTCCGCGTGCCCGGTCGCGACGTTGCCCGGCGGGAACGCCAGCACCGCCCCGGGTTCGTACAACGCCACCAGCCCGTCGACATCGCCCGCGTTGCCCCGTTCGATGAAGAATCTGCCCAGATCGTTCGGCTCGGTGGCCACAGTCCTGCTTGTCATGGGGATGAGCTTCGCAGCGAATACACGACATCCTGTGTCGTGTATTCCGCTAGAGTTTTCCCGTGCGCGCCGACCGGCTGGTCTCCCTGGTGTTGCTGTTGCGGCACCGGGGACGGCTGTCCGCGACCACGCTCGCCCGCGAGCTGGAGGTCTCCACCCGCACCGTGCTGCGCGACATCGAGGCGCTGTCGGCGGCGGGCGTGCCGGTGTACGCCGAACGCGGCAGGCACGGCGGTTTCGCGTTGCTGCCCGGTTTCCAGACGGAACTCACCGGGCTGAACCACGACGAGGCGCTCGCGCTGCTGATCGCGGGGTCGCGGCGTGGGGCGCAGGCGTTCGGCCTCGGTTCCGCGCTCGCCTCGGCCATGCTCAAGGTGATCGACGCGTTGCCGGAAGGCCAGCGGGACACCGCGGCGGGGGCGGCCCGGCGTCTGCTCATCGACCCGGAGACCGATCTCCTCTCGCGCCGGGTGACCGGCGAAGAGGTGTCCGACGCCATCGTCGCCGAGGTCCGGCGCGCGGTGTTCTCCGGGCACAAGCTGCGCATTCACTACGCGGCGTCAGGGCAGGCGGCGCGGTGGCGCACGGTGGACCCGATCGGCCTGGTCACCGTGCGGGATCAGGGGTACTTGCTGGCCACGAGATCCGGCGAGGACCGTACTTACCGGCTTTCCCGGCTGCGGGCCGCCGAGGAACTCCCCGAGCCGGCGGAACGACCGGAGCGCGTCGATCTGGACCGGACCTGGCAGGAACGCAGCACGAGATTCCGGACCGGCGGGGACCAGGTCGCGGTCGAGGTGCGGGTGGATCCGGCACGGCGGGACCAGCTGGTGGGCACGGCGCTGGCCGTCCTCGCGGAGGAAACCGACGAGGACGGCACGCTGCGGATGGAGGTGACCTTCCAGGACGCGCGGCACGCCGAATGGGCGCTGTGGCAGCTCGCCGCGGACGCGGAAGCCCTTGCCCCGCCTTGGTTACGCGATTCCTTGCGGGACCGGGCGGCCGCGATCACCACCCGGTACCTCGCCGAGCCCGCCGATCGGGACGGGATAATCCGGTCATGACGAACGCCGCCCTGGAAGGGGCGAGTTTCAGGGTGCTGCTGAAGGGTTACCGCGTCCGCGCCGATCTCACGCAGGAGGAGCTCGCCGAGGGGTCCGGGGTGAGCGTCCGGGCCATCAGCGACATGGAGCGAGGGATCGCGAAAAGCCCGCAACGCCGGACGATCGAAGCACTGGCCGCGCCGCTGTCGTTGACCGACGAAGAGCTGACCGGGCTGCAGAAAGCCGCGAGGCAGGGCCGTACTCCCTCGCCCGAAATCCACCAGACCTGCCTGATCGGTCTTCTCCCGGCGGACGTCGAGGACCTCACCGGACGGGAGAGCGATCTCGACGCGTTGCGTGCCCTTTCCGCCGATCTGCGCGACGGACGGCGCCGGTCGGGGCGGGTCGCGATCCTGAGCGGACCGCCAGGGACCGGCAAGACCACCCTCGCGGTCCGCGCGGCGCACGACCTCGCCGGGGAATTCCCCGACGGGAGGCTTTTCCTGAAGCTGCGCGGCATGTCCGCCGAGCCGGCGAACCCGGCGGACGTGCTGCATCTTATCCTGCGCTCGCTGGGCGTCGACGCCGTGCGCATCCCCGCCGACCCGGAGGACCGGGCGGGCCTGTGCCGGTCTCTCCTGCAGGATCGGGCCGTCCTGATCGTCTTGGACGACGCGGCCGGCGAAGCCCAGGTCCGCCCGCTGCTGGTCGGCGGGCCGCGATGTCTCACCCTGGTCACCGGCCGTCAGATGCTGGTGGGGCTGGAATGCGCGAGCAGGCTCCCCCTCGACGTGTTCGGTGAGCACGACGCGATCGCCCTGCTGTCGGCGATCGTCGGGGCGGACCGCGTCGCGCGCGAACGGCGAGCGGCGCACGAACTGGTCGAACTGTGCGGCAGGTTGCCGCTGGCGCTGCGGATCGCGGGCAACCGGCTGGCGAGCCGTCCGACGTGGCCGCTGTCGCGTCTGGTGGACCAGCTCCGCGACCGTGGCCGACGGCTGACCACGCTGACCGCGGGCGATCTCGACGTGCGCAGCGTGTTCGAACTGTCGTACCGCCAGCTCAGCCCGAACGCCGCGGCGGTGTTCCGGCGGCTGTCACTCGTCCCGGCGGCGGACTTCTCGGTGGGTGCCGCGATGACCCTCGTCGAAGCCTCCGACGAGGACGACGCCGCCGTCTTCCTGGAGGAGCTGGCCGACGCGAGCCTGCTGCAGACGTCCCAGGAGAACGGGCGATACCAGTTCCACGACCTCCTGCGGGTCTTCGCGACCGAACGGCTCGCCCTGGAGGAATCCCCCGAAGTCGTCGCCGCGGCGGAGAAACGGCTGGCCGACTGGCTGGTGCGCACCGCGACGGCGGCGGGCCGCTACTTCCACCCGACCGACGGGGTCAGCCCGCTCCCGGTCGCCACGCCGTCGTTCGGTGACCACACCGGCGCGGGCAGATGGCTCGAAGTCGAGCTGAAGAACTGGCTCGCCGCGGTCAAGAGTGTCGCCGCGCGCGGTGACCACCGGCCGGTCCTCGACCTCGCCGAGTCGATGCACTGGTATTCGGAGATCGGCGGGACCGCGAGCGTCTGGTACGACGTGTTCGACCTCGCCGTGAAGTCGGCCATCGCGCTCGGCAGCAAACGGGACGAGGCGGTGCACAGGAACTATCTGTCCTGGGTGCAGGCTTCGCTGCGCGACCGGGCGGAGGAGTCGATCCGGATGGCCAGGCTGGCGTGGGACGCCGCGGTGGAGGCTGGCGACCGTCGCGAACAGGGCTGGGCGCGTGTGTATCTGACGAGCGCCCATGCCCGCGACACGTCACCGAAACTCTTCGACGAGGCGGCGCGCCTGTTCGAAGAGGCGGGCTACCCGCTCGGAGTCCACGTGGCACGGACGATGCGGGCCTCGTACTGGTACTGGAACGGCCAGTTCGCCGACGCCGCCACGGAGTTCGACGTCTGTGTCCGCTACTTCGCGCAGGAACACGGCGGCACACGGACCCCGGTGGACGACACCAACTACGCGTACGTGCTGCTGCGTTCGGCGCAGAACCTGGCCGCGCTCGACGCGCCCGATCGGGCGCTCACCCAATGCGAAACGGCACTCGGCCTGTTCCGCCGGCACGGAGCGGCCATGGGCCAGGCCCGCGCGCTGCAGGAGACCGGACGGTTGCTGCGCCGCCAAGGCGACCACGCGAACGCGCACCGCCGCCTGTCCGAGGCCGAGGAACTCTACGAACGCATCGGGCTGACCCAGGCCCAGATCGACACACTCGGCGAACGAGCGGCTCTGGCCGACGAGAGAGGTGATCCGGCGTCGGCACGCGCGGACCGGGAACGCGCTCGTGGTCTCGGTGACCGGCTCGGCGGGCTTCCGTGAGGTGTGTGCCTGGGTTTCGGCGTTCCTTCCGGTTCGGAGCCCGATGGCCGTGTCCGAGTGACCATCGGGCTCCGTGTTGCCGCTGAGCGACTGGCACAAACCTAGGCCGATGGGAGGGTGGGGGCCAGGCAGGTTTTCCGGCAGAACTGGACGGGGTTTTCTGCTGGTTTCGGGGTTACCGCGGGCTGGGCTGTCCGATGGTTGTTGTCAACCGGGGAGGGGGCGCCGAGAGTGAGTTGCCAGTGGATCCCTATAGCGGAGCGGGATGAACGCCGCCAGACCCTCGACGGCCACGCTTCCTAACGCCAAGCGTGGTCCGAAGCCTCAAAGCAGTGACGGAGTGCTCCTTGATGTACCCGTCGCGACTCCGGGCATGCCGAGGGGCCCGTCGCCGGCGTGGCCGACGGGCTCCTCGGTGTTCAGACCTTATGCAGGGTGTTGCGCCGGGGTATTCGGAGCGGATCCCGGTACTGGGGCGGGATGAACTCCGGTAGGCCGTCGGCCGCCATCCGCACTTCCCAATCACCGTGGTGAATCAGGCGATGGTGGAAACCGCACAGCAGTGTTAAGTTCCGGAGATCCGTCGGTCCACCATCCACCCAGTGGTGAATGTGATGAGCGTGGCAATTCTTCGGTTTCCGATGACAGCCAGGGAAGGCGCAACCACCGTCGCGGATGTTCAGGGCGCGTCGCTGGCCCGGGGTGACGAACCGCCGGAGTCGTCCCATGTCCAGCGGTTCACCCGAGGCACCCATCACCACCGGCAACATCAGACAGTCGCAGGCGGCGAGGCGGGCTTCCCTGGCGGTCATCGTCCCCACGAAATCCAGGCACGCGGTCCCGAGCCCGGACTTCAACTCCTCAAGCCCGATAGTCACATGCACCAAAGTGCGGTAACCGCTGGTACCCGGCTGGTCCGGGCAGGCGATGGCCAGGTCGAGCAGGTCGACCCACGCGTCGCCCATGCGTTCGCATTTCATCCGCAGGTCCGCCTGACCGAACTCGTCCACCGGCCGCGGCTGGGCATGCGCTTCCAGTGCGGCGGCGGTGCGAGCCCCGGTCTCGTCATCGAGGAGACCGGTCAGCTTCCAGAACCCGTCCTTACGGCGTTCCAGGGTGATCTCGCGGCGGGGCTCTTTGGGTTCGGGGTCTTTGGGTTCTTTGCCGTCAGGGTCCAGCCAGTCGAGCAGTTTCGCTTCGGCTTTGGTGAGTTGTGCGGGTCCGGCGTTCGGGGCCAGCTCGGCGAGGATCTTCTCCGCCTCCGCGCGATCCTCAGCCGATGTGTCGGCGGGGAGTCTTTTCAGGATCTCCAGGATCTGATCGATCCGCTCATCGCCGACCAGCCCTTCCGCGGCGACTGCGGCGGTGGCGGGAGCGAGAGGCGGAACCTCGGTGCCGTCCAAGGCGCGGGTGGGGTTCAGGGCGAGAGCCCGTTTCACCACCGCACCCGCCTCACCGCGCGACAACCCCGCCATCTCCGCAAGCCAGCTCGCCGTACTGCCATGCCCGTACAAGTCTTTGACGCCCCGAGACTCGATCTCCGCCAGGAACCGCCCCAGACCGGCGGTCGCCATCCGGATCACCTGCAGGGCCTGCTGCACGCCATGGGCAAGCTCCAGCTTGCCGGCGCGCCACAGCTCCTGCGGCAGTTCGGGGAGGAAGGTCTCGGACACGGCTCCATAATACCACATCTTTGTCGAACAGGTGTTCGTACTTTGCTGAATGCTTCGATGAGTTTGAGCCATCCCAGTTCGTCCTGTGAGTACACGAACAAGTCGGTTCCCTTGGGAAGATACTGGCGCAGCAGCCCATTAGCATTCTCATTGCTGCCGCGTTGCCAGGGTGAGCGCGGGTTGCAAAAATACACTGGTGTTCATCGTGGCTGCCAGTCGTGGCGCCACGTTCTCGGCCGTGCGGTTGTATGGGAATACGCGCCAGCATGACGAATCGGGTACTCCGCTCGGCCAAGGTCGCGATCTGGGACCGATTATTCGCACCCACGATCAGATCGCCTTCCCAGAAACCCGGCACGGCACGATCCTCGGCCTCGGCCGGCCGGTCGCTGATCAGGACCATGTCCTTGACCTTGCCCCGCAGCTCCGCCCCTCGCGACCGGGCCCGCAGCAATCAGCTCCCATGCCGCCCAGGCGCCGCGCTACCGGTGTACTCCCCAAGCCCGGCAACCAACTCGGCCACATCCGGCACGTTCTCGAACCGCCTCCTATGCACGTCGGCGAGCTTCGCGCCGATCTCCGGATCCGGATCGTCGGTGACGTCGTACGACACGAACCGGTCGATCAGTGGCAATCCGGCCCGGTCCATCGCGAGATGCGCGGGGTGATTCATGTACTGCTCATACGCGTCGATGTCTTCGAGAACAGTGACGGCGCCGTACTCGAATTCACCGCCGAAATCGGGACCGACGACGCGTGCTTTGATCGCGGGAATCGCGTTGATGTGCTCGCCCATCTGCGCGAGTCCCGCCGCTTTCTCCTCCTCGGAGACTTCAGGTTTGAGAGTGAACCGGATGCAGTGGTAGATCATCGGACGTCCTCGAAGGCGGCGGCGTGGTCGCGGGCGAAGTCGGTGACGTCACGCGCGGGTTTCCCGGTCAGGTCGGCGACGGCCGTGTGCACTTCGGCGGCTTCGCCTCGGGCGTAGTGGGCGTAGTCCTCGATGAGACCCTCGAGCTGCCACGGCGGGAGCAGACCGCTCAGCGCGGCGGCGAACTGATCGGCGGACGTGTCGTGGAAGACGACGCTCCGTCCCATGACCTCGGAAAGTGCGTGGGCGATCTCGGTGTGGGTCACGGCACGCGGGCCGGTCAGCGTGTAGGTCCGTCCGGTGTGTCCCGCAGCGGTCAGCACGACCGCGGCGGCGTCCGCGATGTCCCTGGTGTCGATCGCGCTGACGGCGGCGTCGCCGATGGGCGCGGCGATGAAGCCCTGCGCGATGGTGCGGGAGAAGGCGAGCAGCGCCTGCAGGTACAGGTTGGGGCGCAGCACGGTGTGGTCGATCCCGAGTTTTCGGACGTATTCCTCGACTTCCGCGTGCCAGCGCAGGAATCGTACCGGCGAGTCGGCGTTCGCCGCGTACTGCGAGAGCAGCACGAGCCGGTTCACGCCGGCGTCCCGGGCCAGGTCGGCGAACCGGATCTGGTTCGCGGCGGCGTCGGCCGCGGACGGGCTGTTGAGGAAGGCCGCGTCGACGCCTTTCAGTGCCGCGGCGACGGATTCCGGATCACGCAGATCGGCGACGACGGTCTCGGCGCCGGGAACGGAGCGGCCGGGGTTCCGGGTCATGGCGCGGACGGTGACTCCGCGCGCTCGAAGGGCGGGGATCAAAGCGGATCCGACGGTTCCGGTCGCGCCGGTCACCAATACTGTGTCCATTGTGGAGTGTCCTTTCAACGTTTGGCTGAGGTGAGCGACACCGCGAGGGCGATGGCGACGAAGGCGGCCTCGCCGAGGAAAGCGGTCGTGAACGAGATGTCGCCGTGTGTTCCGGCGGCGCCGATGGCGATTCCGGCGAGCGCGGCGAGCCCGACCGCGCCGCCCAGTTGCTGCGCGGCGTTGACCAGTCCGCTGAGCAGACCCGCTTCGCCGTCCGCGCTGTCGCGGACCGCCATCGCGGTGGCGTTGACGGCGCCCAGCCCGAGCCCGGTGCCGATCAGCAGGAACGCGCCCAGCAGGCTGACCGAGAAGCCGCTGGTCGTCGGATCCCAGGCCAGCCAAAGGAAACCGGCGAGCAGGACGGTGAGGGCGGTCGGCAGCGCACGGCCGGGCCCGACGCGTTTCGCCAGCAGCGGCGCGAGGACACTGCCGACGATGATCATGACGGCGAGCGGGAGCTGGGCCATCCCGGTCGCCAGCGGGCTCATCCCGAGCACGTCCTGCTGATACTGGGGCAGGAAGAAGAACAGGCTCGTCAGGGTGCCGCCGATCAGCACCATCACCAGGTTCGCGGTGACCACCGGTTTCCGGCGGAACACCCCCAGCGGGACCAGGGGCCGCGCGGAACGCCGCTCGACGGCCACGAACGCCGCCAGCGAAACGAGTCCCGCGGCGAGCCCGATGATCGTGCCGGGCGCGGTCCAGCCGGCGTCCGAGGCGGAGACCATGCCCAGCGCGAGCCCGGAGATCCCGATGGTGATCGTGACGGCGCCCAGCGCGTCGAACCGGCCCGGCCTTCCGGGCACCGGCGGCACGGCGCGCCACACGGCGAACGCGCCAAGGAGACCGAACGGCACCGGGGTCACGAACACCGCCTGCCAGCCGAGCAGTTCGGTCAGCGTTCCGCCGAGGAAGACGCCGGTGAGGCTGCCCGCCCCCGCGACCGCGCCCCAGATCCCCATCGCCCGGGTGCGTTCCGCCGGCGACGAGTAGAGGCCGAGCACGAGCGAAAGCGCGGCGGGCATCAGGACCGCGGCCCCGACCCCCTGCCCGATCCGCCCGGCGATCAGCATCCCGCCGCCGGTGGCCAGTGCGCAGAAGGCCGTCGCCGCGAGATAGCCCGCCATTCCGGCCAGGAACACCTTCCTGGCCCCGAGCACGTCGGCGAGTCGGCCGCCGAGCAGCAGCAGACCGGCGAAGGTCACCAGATAGCTGTCCACGACCACCGTGAGCTCGGCGGCGCTGAGCCCCAAGCCCTGCCGGATCCTGGATCCGGCGAGGTTGACCATCGCGGCGTCGAGGATGACCAGGAACATGGCGCTCGCCAGGCCGGCCATCGCCACGCCGCGCGAGATCCGTTTCGTCTCTCGGACTGTCATGCCGCAACGATCGCGCGGGCCCGCCTCCGCTCGCGTCGGCGACAATCACCTAGTTCGCCTCGCTAGGGTTCGGAGCATGTCCACGACGTCCTCACGTCCGCTCGTCGGCAGGCGTGACGAGATCGATCGCCTCCTCGCCCTGGTCCGCGCGGCCGCCCGGA
>Ga0307518_10003881_pt1 | contig 10761 bp, 8 predicted proteins | sample 25_EM_MG_FD_203889 | JGI IMG/M metagenome (GOLD analysis project Ga0307518, IMG submission 203889) | Populus trichocarpa ectomycorrhiza microbial communities from riparian zone in the Pacific Northwest, United States - 25_EM | ecosystem: Host-associated > Plants > Roots > Unclassified | place... | reverse complement strand
CAGCATCTCGATGCGGAGTCAAAGGCACTGCTGGGTTGCGAGCTGTAAAGCTCCGGAATTGGCTTACAGAAGCCGGAGGTTGCCTGCGGTTAGACAGGGCTTGTTGGGCGGCAGAGAGGTGGAGGTCGTCTACTGCACCTGCTTCCTCAGCAAGTGCTGCAGCGGTATGAGCGCGAGAGCGCGTGGTCATAGTCATAAGGGAATCGAACAGGGTATGTGTACGGGGTTTGGGACAGTGAACCCACACAAGTGTGAGTCTGAAATACTGTCAAGTCCGGGTCTACTCCGGTAAGGGGTCCGGTCAAGTCCGGACAGAAACGGATGAAGGAGAAGGGCAGAGGCTGGACAAGGGTTTAGTCCAGCTGGAGTTGGGACCGATTGGATTCAACGACAAGGGGATCGAGCGTTGATCCCTTGCGTAGGTTCCGGTCAGGCGGAGACAGAGGCGGAGACAGACGGAACAGGAGTAGAGACTAAGTTGATTTCAGACTGAGGTATACAGGACGGAGTACAGGGTACTTATACTATGGAGAACTAGGGACGAGTATTTACGGTGACAAGTAAACATCCTAAAGGGCGGACAAGGGATGACCGGAGTTGGGACTAGGTCAGGTCCGATGAAAATAAGTAAGGTCCGGAGAAAATACTACAAGGTAGAAGATACAAACGGAGCACGGAGAACTCACGGTACAACAGGGTAGATGGGGAAGTGTGGACACGACTGGATTGGGTCTAATGCAAAGGGTCGCACTTAGCGGAAGGGTATGTGCGCGTCCGGGACCGGAGTAATGCGCAGAGGTCCGGAGTTGAGCTACAGTGCTGCGATGTGACCGGAGTAACCGGATAAGAGTCCGGAGTTGGACATGGTCTTGACATGTGGCCACAGTCATGCCATGGATGCAGTCTTGCCATGGCCGCAGTCTTGCCATGGCCACAGTCTTGTCATGGCCGCAGTCCTGCTTTGGCTGCAGCCATGGCATCTTGCCATGGACACAGTCTTGCCATGGCCACAGTCTTGCTGCTGCTGCAGTAGTGCCATGGCCGCTGTCTTGCTGTGGCCGCAGTAGTGCCTTAGCTGCAGTCATGCCGTGGCCACATTCATGCCGTGGCTGCAGTCATGCCTTGGCCGCAGTCATGCTGTGGCTGCAGTAGTGCCATGGCTGCAGTCTTGCCATGGCCGCAGTCATGCCGTGGCCGCAGTAGTGGCATGGCCACAGTCATGCCATGGCCGCAGTAGTGCTGTGGCTGCAGTCTTGCCATGGCCACAGTAGTTCCATGGCCGCAGTTGTGCCGTGGCCACAGTCTTGCTGCCGCTGCAGTAGTGCCATGGCCACAGTCATGCCATGGACACAGTCTTGCCATGGCTGCAGTAGTGCCGTGGCTGCAGTCTTGCCATGGCTGCAGTAGTGCCGTGGCTGCAGTCTTGCCATGGCTGCAGTAGTAGTGCCATGGCTGCAGTCTTGCCATGGCCGCAGTCTTGCTGTGGCCGCAGTCATGCCATGGCCGCAGTCATGCCGTGGCCGCAGTAGTGGCATGGCCACAGTAGTGCTGTGGCCGCAGTGTTGCCATGGCCGCAGTAGTAGTGCCATGGCCGCAGTCTTGCCATGGCTGCAATCTTGCCCTGGCTGCAGTCATGCCCTGGCCGCAGTCTTACCATGGCCGCAGTCATGCCGTGGCCACAGTCTTGCTGCCACTGCAGTAGTGCCATGGACACAGTCTTGCTATGGCCACAGTCTTGCTGTGGCTGCAGTAGTGCCGTGGCTGCAGTCATGCTGTGGCCGCAGTCATGCCGTGGCCGCAGTAGTGCCGTGGCCGCAGTAGTGCCGTGGCCACAGTCATGCCATGGCCGCAGTAGTGCTGTGGCCGCAGTCTTGCCGTGGCTGCAATCTTGCCATGGCTGCAGTCATGCCGTGGCCGCAGTAGTGCCATGGCCGCAGTAGTAGTGCCATGGCCGCAGTCTTGCCATGGCCACAGTCAAGTTTGCCGGCATGTTGACCATGCTGCAATGCTGATTGACTGGCTCGCTATGGTGTAATTACTGCCATCAGATTTCCGCCACAATGCAGTACTGCCTCTATTGCGCACTGGCTCACTTATTGTATTGGTATGCTACTCCTCTCAGCCCGAGTATTTTCATGAAGACCCCCATTTGTCCGGCTTAAGACTTTCACCCTACCCCATGGTGACAACAGAGCCATGGGCCCACCATTGTCACTTGGTGACAATGCTTTTGGTGGCTGACCCATGTTATACAGGAAAGCCCCAGTCATAAGCCTCACTTCTGCTAGCCCGTGTAGCACGGCCGATTGTCATTGTCTGCTGACTGTATAACACGGCCTACACAGGTGCATGGGCTCGGTAAGAGGGGTGAGATGGTCCAAGGGGACCAAGGACTGGGGAAGATCAAGGAGGGTCAGAGTGCAACTCTTCAACGTGCTGCAGTGTGGCCTCAAAATGGAAAGGATTGATTCTGAAGGCCTTCTCGGGGTCAACCTCACTGGAGGAAGACGAATCAACATCAATGGGGTTGGCAGGGCTGCCAGGAGGGGAAGGGTTGGTGTGCTGTCTAGTTCCAGTGAGGGGAACTTCAAAGACGACAGAGCAGGAGCGGGCACGTCAAGGGGCATGCACACAAACAGGAAGGGGGGCAGACAAGTCGGAGGAAGAGGCAGACTCTCCCCCACTAGGACGAGTGGTGGGATTGGTGTGAGCATTCCTGATATTATAGATGAGGTCTGCACCTCCGAGTTGGTTGAACAACTGCATCAAGTCGGGAACGAGTTCCATGGCGATGGTCTTCAGAATGGTTTTGGTAAGATGAAGGTTGGGTTCACTTTCGTCAAGGTATTTGGCCACATTCTCAACCCGGAAGGATTGAAGGGCAGCACGATAAACGAGGTAAAGGGGGGAGTCAGGGTCAAGGGCCAGGAAGAGGGGGCTGGCGTGTAAAGAGTCGTCAAGGAAGAGTTTGTGGGTCCAAAGGACTTGTTCATGGGTGGGCTGTCTGAGGTGACGAGCAAAGGGGGTAGTGTGGGTGGCAGGCATGTCTAGTGAGATGCAGTTTATGGAGACAGTGGAGGTTGTAGTTCTGGGGGAGAACGTTTTGGGGTGACATCTTTTATATGCAGCGAGGAGGTCAGCGGCATGTACAAGGTGTGTTTCAGGTTCCCAGGAGTCATCAGCTGATGAATACCCCTTCCATCGCACGAGGTATGATCTGTTCCTAGCGGAACCCTGATGGGAGAGTATTGCCTTGACTTCATATTCTTCTTCTCCTTTGATCAGGTCAGGTGATGGCCTCATGTAATTGGGGCCATGTATGTTGTTTTCATGATAGGGTGATAAGAGGGAACGTGTTGTGAATCTGTCAAGTCCGGGTCTACTCCGGTAGGGGGTCCGGTCAAGTCCGGATGAAAGTGGACGAAGGAGAAGGGCAGAGGGCTGGACAAGGGATTAGTCCGGCCGGAGTTGAGACCAATTGGATTCAACGACTAAGGACAACGAGCGTTGATCCCTTGCGTAGGTTCCAGTCAAGAAGCTAGAGACGGAAATGGAGACAGAGACAGAGACAGACAGAAACTGGAGTAGTGACTATGGTTGATTTCAGACTGAGGAGTACAGGATGGAGTACAGGGTACTTATACTAAGGAGAACTAGGGTCGAGTATTTACAGTGACAAGTAAACATCCTAGAGGACAGACAAGGAGAGACCGGAGTTGGGACTAGGTCAGGTCCGATGAAAATAAGTAAGGTCCGGAGAAAATACTACAAGGTAGAAGATATAAACTGGGCACGGAGAACTCACGGTACAACAGGGTGGACGGGGAAGTGTGGTAACAACTGGATTGAGTCTAATGCAAAGGGTCGCACTTAGCGGAAGGATATGTGCGCGTCCGGGACCGGAGTGATGCGCAGAGGACCGGAGTTGAGTTACAGTGCTGCGATGAGTCCGGAGTAACCGGATAAGAGTCCGGAGTTGGACATGGTCTTGACAGTATCCCCCTCTTAGGGGCCGAACCCATGAGGCCCGCCATGAGGCTGCTGTGTGGTCGCTTAGGACAATGCGGAGTCCGGAGTCCATTGTCTGAGTGCGAAATGGAGATCTATAAGAACAGACCGGTTTTTGGTTTCCACCCCCAACTTTCTTACTCTCTCGTTACCATGTCTGCACCCACGCAAACCACCACCCCCACTGCCAGCACAACCGGGTCCAGAGACTGGACAAGAGCACGGTCAGAGGAGCTCCAGGCTCTGACGGATGACGAGGACGACGTAGCGAACGCGAAGAGGGCGGAGAAGAGAAGGCGCAAGCAGGCGAAGGCGGAGGCGGAGGAGCGAGCACGCCAGGAGCGTGAAGAGGCAGCAAGGCGGGCGCGCGAAGAGGCGGAGAAGAGAGCGAGGGCGGAGGCGGAGCAGAAGGCCAAAGAGGAGGCAGAGAAAAAAGCTCGCAAAGAGTTCGCGAAGCTCCAAGCAGAGCACCAGTGCATACTCGAGGAGAAGGCACGCCTGATGGCGGAGGACAAATGCAAGGCAGAGGCGGAGCGCCGGGCGGAGGTGGCTGCTGGGAAGCAGAAGGCAGGAGAGCCGGCGAAGAAGAGGGCGAGAGAGGAGCTGGTCGCCGGTTCTAGCGGCGTCCAGGTCGTCGACCTCCGGTAAGTGTTTTTATTTTAGCTTTTATATGCACCTATGTTGACTTTGTTGAAGCTGTGTGCGCTGCGCCAAGTTTGGGGTGCAGTGCATACAAGACCCGGAGAAACCGAAACAGCGCGCCTGCAAGAGGTGTGCTGGCCTCAAAGAAAAGTGCGAGCGACCAGAGGTGGAGAACGGCGATGCCGGGTCCGGAGTCGACAAGGGCAAGAGCAAGGCCATCAAGACTTCGCCTCGAGGAGGTGAGAAGCGCAAGAAGGTCAAGAAGTCGGCGGCGGTCGTGGTTGACAACAAGATTCAAGAGGTGGCAGGGCCATCGAAGTCCGGGTCCGGAGGGTCCGGGAACCAAGCGTTCCTGGACCGGATGGATCGACTTGTAGAGTCGATGGGAGAGTTGACCAGAGAGGTACGCCGGATGAGGCAGGCGCAGCGTTCCATTGCACGATCTAACAACCGGGTGGGCCGTACCCTCTGTTTCTCGAGGAGTGCCACTGGTTCAACAGACCGCACAACGAGCCGGGGATGGACCTGGAGAGCAACGAGGAAGTGGATCTGGAAGAGATCGACCGGGAGGTAGAGGGCCTCGAACAGGAGATGGAGGGGGCCGGCGACGAGTTACTGTCGCACCACACCCCTCCTCGCGTGTGAACCGGTGCGGTCCGGACTTTGTAAATAAAAAATGTAATTAGTATTGCTTTGTTTATAAAGAACTGGATTAGAACTGAGAGTGAGTGATATTAAGAGTGAAAATGAAAACAAAGAGGAGAGACTGATAGGGGAAACAGATAAAGGAAACAGAGAGCGAGAGTACTGTTACATGGACGCGAGTGGTCCGGGTTTGTCTGGGTACTGGACATGGTAATCTTCTAGTAGTTCCATAGCGTTGCCTAGTTCAGTGGCGAGAAGCCAAGATGTTTCTTCGTCAGTCCCTTCGTAACCGGACCAACATACCAAGTAAAGCAACTTGCACGTTCTGCGTCGATGGTCAACCTTGGAGTCAAGGATCTCGGAGATCTCGAACTCCGGTTCACCATCTACTTCGACCGGTGGCGGAGGAGGCTGTATCTGGTCCGGTATGGTGTTGGGTATGGCCGGTTCGAGTTGGGAGACATGGAAGACGGGGTGAACTGCGCACATGGAATCTGGAAGGCGGAGCGTAAAAGAGAGGGAGCCTACTTGCGCTATGATAGCGTAGGGACCCAAGTTCTTCTCTGATAGCTTTTTGGATGGTCGAGTGGACTGGAAGTATTTGGCTTTAACGTATACTTGATCGCCTACTTTGAAGTCTGGTGCCGGAGTACGTTTGGCATCAGCCGGACCTTGGTAGCGAAGTTGTGCGTTGGCCATTTCTTCTCGAAGGTATTGGTGCAGCGACTCAAGGTCGACTGTGTAGTCACGAGCCCTGGCGGAGGTCATATCGCGTTCCAGGTAGACAGAGATATTAGGGTGGTAGCCCTTATTAGCAAAGAACGCCGAGACCCCTGTGGTAGCACTAGGTGCGTTGTTGTACATGAACTCCGCCAATGGGAGTAGGTCCGCCCAGTTGTCCTGCTGGTAGTTGCAGTAGATCCGGAGGTACTGTTCAAGGGTCTGGTTAGAACGCTCAGTCTGGCTGTCGCCCTCCGGGTGGTACCTGGAGGTGAAGTGGAGACACATGTCGAGGGCCTTCCCAAGTGACCAGAAGAAGTGAGAAACAAACTCTGTACCACGATCTGAAGTGACATGGGCAGGGACACTGTGCTTGGAGAATACATGGAGCATGAAGAGTTTTGCAAGCTCCGGGCTAGTGATAGTGTCGTGAGTAGGAATGAAGATGGCTTGTTTAGAGAGCCTATCTACTACGACCAGGATGGCTGTGAAGCCAGTGGATGAAGGGAGTTGCTCGATGAAATCCATGGAGATGGAATTCCAGGGCTTCTCCGGTACGGGGAGCTGTTTCAGCAGTCCATAGGGTCTATGGTGCGGTGTCTTAGCTCTTGCGCAAGAGGTACAGGACTGGACGTAGTCCTTGACAAAGGTCCAGAGACCAGGCCAAGTATATTCACGCCGGATTAGTTCTAGAGTCCGGTTTTGCCCAAAGTGACCAGCGAGTGGGTGGTCGTGTCGATACCGGAGTACCCGGAGACGGAGGTCATCCAAGTCCGGTACGTATATACGACCGTCTAGTCGAAGGAATCCAGCCTCGTCGGTGGACCAATGAGAGTCCGGTGGATCTGCAAGGTGGACCTGGGCAATGGAATCAGAGGGTAGTGCAGAAAGGATGTCGCTATGGAGTGTTTCCACGTCCATGATTGTGACTGCACGGAGAACCAGAAACTCTAAATAAGTAGCGCGAAGAGAATTAGAGAGCTGTTCTTGAGTGAACACTGGCCTAAGATTTTGGGGGTTAACCTGGGCATAGCCACTATCCCCCTCTTTGGGGTAGACATCCCATCGTCTAGTGAGAGCGTCAGGCTTGGCACCGAGCTTACCAGGGCGGAAGCAAATGACAAGATTAAATTGTGATAAAAACTCGGACCACCGGGCTTGCCAGCGGGAGAGTACTTTTGAAGTCGAGAAGTACTTGAGATTCTTGTGGTCCGTGACGACGTCTATAGGAGAGGCGGAGCCTTCAAGGTAGTGGCGCCAGTTCCGGAATGCCTTGAAGCTGGCAAGGAGTTCCTTATCGTGGGTGTCATAGTTCAACTCCGGAGTGGTCAAAGTCCGGGAGTAGTACGCGACCGGACGAATCTCTCCGTCGGCGCAGGTGATAGACAAGATGCCAGCGACAGCGTAGTTGGAGGCGTCAGTTTCCACAATGATAGGGGCGTCCGGAATGAAGTGAGTGAGGATGGGCGCAGTAGTGAAGGCGTGCTTGAGAGCGTTGAAGGAACGTCGACAGTCCTCGGAGAAGTTCCAAGGAGCGTCTTTCCAGGTGAGCTGGGTAAGAGGGACCACAATGTCCGAGTAGTTGAATATAAACCGGTGGTAGAAGTTGGCAAAGCCTAGGAAGGACTGGATGTCCTTTACCTTTCGTGGTTCAGGCCAGTCAGAGATGGTCTGGATTTTGTCCGGAGACATAGTCAGGCCGTCAGGGGAGAGGCGATAGCCAAGGTACTCTACCGAGTCCGAGTGGAACTCACATTTCTCTGGTTTGGCAAAGAGGCCATGCAACCGGAGATGGCGGAGCACTTCCCGGACGTGCTGCTGGTGGGACTCCATATCCTCGGAGTAAATGAGGATGTCGTCGAGGTACACGATGACGCAGACATCCAGCATGTCAGCAAAGATAGTGTTGACAAACCGCTGGAATGCTGCAGGGGCGTTAGTGAGGCCAAAGGGCATTACTAACCACTCGTAGGACCCATAGCACGTACGGAAGGCAGTTTTCCACTCATCACCTGGAGCAATCCGGACGAGGTGGTAGGCATGCCGGAGGTCAATCTTGGAGTAGATCTTGGCACAGCTGAGAGTCCAAAAGGTCGGAGATGAGGGGGAGTGGATAGCGATCCTTTTTGGTGATTTTGTTTAGACCTTGGAAGTCAACGCAGAGGCGGAGTGAGCCGTCCTTCTTTTTTACGAAGAGGACCGGAGCAGTGTGGGAGGAAGTGGTAGGACGGATGAACCCTGTATTAAGATTCTCATCGATGAACGTCCGGAGAGCGGAGAGCTCAACCAGAGACAGTGAGTAGAGAGTTCCCAAAGGAGGAGAGGTACCTTCTTCTAGGTCGATCTTCAGATCGTAGTCGCAATGCGGGGGCAGTTCAGAGGCTTTCGCCTTGCTGAATACGTCCGCATAACCGCGATACTCCGGAGGGACAATATCCAGGTCCGGTGGAGTAGAGGCGGAGGAAGAGTGAGCCTTCGCTGAGTCAGAGGGACGCAGCTGAAGTTGGTACTTGGTGGATCCCTCTAACTTGCACGCACGCACGAATGCGGCTGCGTTGATTAGAGAGATGTGCGGAGGGGTGCAAACCAGAGTGTCGACAGATGGTGCTGGGCCTGGGGTAGACTGGCTGGAGAGGCCGGAGTCAGGGTTACCAGACTGAACCGGAGAGGGAGTTGACGGGGGCACTAGCAAACTTGGTGCAGGGGTCCGGAATGTTAAACTACTCAGTACCCAATCAATCAACGGATTGTAGCGGGTGAGCCAGTTATGTCCGAGAACGATAATGCATTCAGAATCCAGCGGAGTTAGGTAAAAGGTCATGGGGGTGACATCACCAGTAGCGGGGAACTGCACTGATAGATCGACAGCTTCTGTGATTACGAAGTTTGAAGAGCCGTCAAAAAGCCGGAGTACAATCGGAGTTACGGAATAGGTTGTAAATTTGTTTTTGTGCACGAATTTTATGTCTACAAAACAATGGGTGGACCCGGAGTCCACAAGTGTGTGAATTTTAGGTAAGTCCAAAGATAAGAGGGAAACATGGGGCATAAGGGAGTTAGGATCGTAAAGAGCGGATGCGTTGAGGCGAGCCTCCTTGGGTGCACTGCTGGAGTCAATGCAGCTCACCAGTTGTGCGGAGGGCCGGGAGCTGCTTACTCTTTTTTTGACTCGGAGTTGGCACCTGAGTTGGAGTCCGTCTTACCAGACTCAGCAGCGATGGCCGCAGCACGAGCTTTGGCCTTTTTGGTCTTCTTTGGACAGTTGTCTGCGAAATGACCGGTACCTCCGCAGAACATGCAGAGGTTATTGTCGAGCCACCGTTTGCGCTCATCAGCGGTCAGCTTCCCGTCCTTACCAAGCTTGTTGGTTAAGTCTGGTCTGGAACCGGAGGAGGACTGGTTGCTGGTTGTCTTGGACGAGCCAGAGTTGGCAGAGCTGGGGGAGTTACCGGTCTTGGATTTCTCCTGACTGGAGTTAGATGAGTTGCCTCTGGAGTTGGAGGGCTTGGTAGGGGATGAGGTGGACTGGGTCTTCGTCATACGAGAGATCTCGTCTTTGCACTCCCAATAGCGTGTGTCGATCTCTTGACAAAGGTATAGAAAGGTGGTGGTCTGCACAGGCAAGGTCTAGCCTGAAGAGAAGGGATAAGGAGAGCTGTAGTGTAACCTCAGTAGTCTGGCAAGCTACTGTATATTAGTATATACCTGTAGGTAACTACAAGGTATCAGTAAGTATGAAGTGGTTAGTAGGAATGTACTCACCCTCAGTAGTCTGGCAAGCTACTGAGGGAACTATGGTACTAGGAACTCTACTCTAGTGCGATGCATGCTTATGTAAGTAGGTAAACATACCACAACAAACCTGTTTATACTCCAACAAAAGGGCCCTAAGCCCATGCAGAGTCAGGGGTTTCCCAACTCGAGCTATCTCATCTTTTAGGCGGTCCGGGAGACCGGAGTAGAACAGGCGGCGGAGTGCACCGTCTCCGTAGTCCTGGACCTGGGAGGCAAGTCAGTTGAAGTCTACGATATACCACGTAATGCGGTGAGCATCCTTCATCCGGAGATGCTCTAATTGATGCTCTGCATCAGTGATAGGGTCGTGAGGTCCAAAGGTACTCTGGAGCTCAGCGACAAAATGGACCCAGCTGTCCATCCAACGTGGACGGTCAGCCGGATCACCGGAGTTGAGGAGGTCCGGTTCGAACCACTCTAGTGTCATTCCTTTTAGGTATGACTGAGCGAAAGTTACCTTTGCTCTGTCAAGGCGGAATGCCTTGGCTCGATCCTGGAAGCATAACTCACACTGGACCAAGAAGGTCCGGAGTTTTTTGGGGTCCGTGCCATCGAAGGTATCCGGTTCGCGGACCTTGGCTCGGGAGGAAGAGGAGTCGTTGGTACGACGAGAGGAGCGGGAGAGGCGGTTGACGGAGACGGCGAGATTGTGGAAGACAGCCAGACTAGGGTCTAGTTCTTCCGTGGCGTCGAGAAATTCGTCGTCGTCATCGTTGTTGTTGTTGTCATCTCCGGGGTCGTCCGGGTCATCTCCGGGACCATCCTCAGGGCCGAACCATTGGAAACGACCGGGTTCGCGATGCTCCGGGGTGGTGTCGCGATGATAGGGAAACCGATCACCAGAGACAGATTCATGGTGACCTAAGTCTGCAGAACCACGAAGGCTCTGAGACGCAGCATCTCGACGCGGAGTCACAGACGCTGTGGGGTTTCGAGCTGTGAAGCTCCGGA
>Ga0307518_10003880_pt1 | contig 10764 bp, 4 predicted proteins | sample 25_EM_MG_FD_203889 | JGI IMG/M metagenome (GOLD analysis project Ga0307518, IMG submission 203889) | Populus trichocarpa ectomycorrhiza microbial communities from riparian zone in the Pacific Northwest, United States - 25_EM | ecosystem: Host-associated > Plants > Roots > Unclassified | place... | reverse complement strand
TTTAAAAAAAGGTGTGTTGAATTAAATTTATGTTTTGGATGCTTTGTGCACAGATTCTGGTGTATAGATGCATGCATATATACATGCAAGCACACACTTGTGGTTGTGTTGTTTCATTGTGGCATATAGAGCTTTCATGGTCTTAATTGTTGATGTCCATACACACTCGCAAACACTGTTTTAGTTGTGTTGTTGCATAACTCTGGCGTTTAGAGCTTCGTGATCTTAATTGTAGATATTCATAGCAAACACACTTTTCTAGCTATAATTCTGATGGTTGTCTTTTAAATGTGTTTCTGAGGCATTATGAACCCATTGGTTGTGGACTAGAAGTTTTAGCCTTGCTGATGTTAATAAATGGGTCTTTTATATCTTGATCTTGGGATCGTCGAACCTCATTTTCTGTCGTGTCACTCGTTGAGCTTACAGATAGGTAAAATGATTCCATATAATGTCATTTCCTGGCAGAGTCAGATTGAGAATATGTCTAAAATGATGCACTCTTCTTTTTCTACATGTACATGGGTCTTTTAGGATTATTTTTCCGCAAGAATAAGTTTCCATTAAAATTGGTACTTGGAGTGGAAGATGATAAATAACCTACAGCCACTCATATAAAGAGAGAGGAAGAAAGGATTTGAATAAGTAGTAGATATCAATAATTAAAAGCGCCAACAAAACTTTCAAGAGTTCTCTCACTTTGTTTTGACAACTCCTGGGCTGCATCTTTTGCAGAGGGCTGAAGACTGAATGAAAGTGGCTGGTGAGAACATAAGAGAGAATTTGATTCTCACCTCCTCAAAAGATTTGTTGCAAATAATTCTAGGAAAAGATGAATGTACCTATTCAGTGCGCAATATTCTAGGAAAATCAATAATTGGATTTCTCAGGCTGAAAAGCACAGAAACCACAAAGTAGGCCATTTTCAGGAGAAGCTGTTCAATATTGGCCAAGCAAAACTACTTTGAGTTCGCATGAAATCTTGAAAACGCACGAGGATTCAGCTTCGATAGGTTACAAAGTGACAGGCTAACTTCTTATATCCCGGGCACTTCTCTAGATTCTGTTATTTAAGGTTTTAACCAATAGATCTTGAGCTATCAGCTCCTTGTCTGAACATTGGCTAACCACTCTTCTTCCTCTTAGTTCATGATTGTATGGAGTTCATCTGTACATAGTAGTCGGTCAATCTCTCTGAATATTTGGGCTGATCAAGAAATATTCCTGAAAACCATATGATTAAGAAATTTTCAATCCGGCTTTTTACAAGGAAAAAATGCCCTGTAAGCTATGGAATCAGAAGGCTTTGTTTTCTAGTGAATTTAAAATCTGTACGCGGATAGGAAATTTATTTCCAACTCCATAAGAAACAAGCACACCTTAGGTTTGTAAAAGTAATTTCTGTTAAGATCAGGTCTAATGAGGCTGCCTCTTGGCACTTGAATAACTTTACGCCTCCAAAGTACGGTATCCTGTTAATTGATCTACGTAGTTAGTTGAAGCTAGTGTCATATAAGATCACTATTTTAAATGGTAACATTATGATTCGAAGCTGTCTTTAAAACCAAAACTATCATTTTTCTTAAGCACGTTGACACTCTTGCACACATGCATGTAAAGAGACACATTTGCATTGTGTTATGGGAAACTTTCATCTCTTGCACTTTAAAGTATTGGACTTGGAAAATGTTTGAAAATGACTATTCTTATGATAGTACCACAGGGCTTCTATGTCAGAATCAGTGTTTCTGTGCTTCTTTTCTGAGTGCGTCCCTAAATGTGTTTGTTTGTTTGTTTGTTTATCTGCTAGCGTGGTTGCCGACACTTGTATTTCTATGGATGAGTGGGTTCAGAACCCCACTGCCAAAACAGCATTGGATGATATAATCCCATGTGTGGACAACGCAACTGCTCAAGAAACCTTGAGGCAGACCAAGGAGACAACCTATCAACTTGTCAATGTTGTTGACTATGTAGTTAGCAATGTCTCCAACCGAAATTTTCCACCCCAAGCTGGAGATCTATATTACAATCAATCTGGCCCACTGATGCCTGTTCTTTGCAACCCATTCAATTCTGATTTTACAGATCGTAAATGTGCTGCTGGTGAAGTGGACTTGAGCAATGCTACCCAGGTAATATATGTGAACATGAAAAGTGTAAATAGAAGGGCTGAAAGGCATTTTATTTTATAGACTGGATTTGCTGAAGATTAAGCTACCAATAATCCATCTCACTAGCAGATGCCATATTAGATTCAGTTGCTAGTTATAATCATTGCCCGGAATGTATGTTTGTCAACATCATCCTATTTTAGATGATGTTTAAATTTCCCAGTCGTGCAAAATCCAAAATCTTACTTGGCCTTCTCTGTTTAACTTGTGGTGCCAGATTTTTAAAGTGAGATTTTGGGGGCAATTTTCTTGTTTCAGTATATTTATGTGCTTTTCAATTTTGATTAAGATTATAAAATCAGTTCACGACCTCCTCCTTAGTCAGCTTCTGCTTACCAATTTTACCTGATTCGTAATGTATTTAGAGTATGATTCAGAAAGGCTTACTGCTTTTGTTTTCTGTATCGAGCAGGTGTGGAAGAATTATATCTGTCAGGTTTCATCATCTGAGATTTGTATTACACCCGGTCGGCTTACACCCAGCTTGTACAATCAGATGGAATCTGCAGTAAACCTAAGTTATGGGTTGAATCGTTATGGTCCATTCTTGGTTAACCTGGAAGACTGCACTTTTGTGCGAGAAACATTCACCAAGATCAGCCATTCTTATTGTCCTGATTTGCGGCGATACTCACAATGGATATACATTGGGCTAGTAATTGTATCTGCGGCAGTAATGCTGTCACTGATCTTCTGGGTAATTTACGCAAGAGAGAGAAGGCATCGTGTATATACCAAGCAGTTCATGTCCTCATTGGAAGGCCCTGGCAAGGCATCGTGAAGATGCCCTAATCTAGTTATAAGGTTGCTAATTATTTCTAGTCCATATCCTGGATCGCTTGCTATGCGGATATTCTTGTGCATTATGCTAAGCATCCTTAGGCTGGAGTATCGTTAGTGCGTTACTAAGTACAGATCCTTTTCTCATGACTTGTAGTTTCCTGCCTTTTTTATTTTCGCTTGTTCTAATGGAATCTCTCTTGTGGAGACTGTTTTTTTGCGTAGTGTCCTGTTTTAACTTAATACAGACCGAGCAAGCAGATGTAAAGATAAGTTACTTTTGCCTGAGCTGGCAAGTCCTTCAGCCTTTTCAAGTCGAGAGGCCCAAGCCATCATTTCTTGCACAACTGGAATATTGAAAGTCTTGGGGTCATGTCTTTAAATAGCTGCAAGATACAGGAAAACCATGCCATCATTTCTTGCACAACTGGAACTCATTTCCTTGACAAGATAAGAAGAAGACACCATGGGAAGGATCACTGACCTCTGTGCATTCTATCTATATCTCAAAGCCGTTCAATCAATGATCCCCAGCTCGAATTCATTTCCTTGACAAAAAATCAGTAGAAGCTAAGATCGAAAAAATCAGGACATAACTTAACACCACTACTATATTGCCCTATGGACTAACGAATCAACATCAATGAAAGCTTTTGATCTATCCCCTTGCTGGTACTACCACCCCCACACACAAGCACACTTGTAAGACTCTGAGTGAAAGTAAAAAAGTGGGGTCCTTAAGCCATGCCCATCATCATCGTAAATAACAAATTATAGAGACTCGTGAACAAGTTTTTTCGTGACGCTTTGTTACGTGTCTGAATTCTGTGATGCTTGCTAAATAAGGACGGTAGGTGTGGTAGCAACTGGCTAGGCAGGTCCCTGCTGGGATTAATCGACATGGCTGGATTGCCTTGCTCTTGTTGCTGGGGCACATTGCCGACATCGATTTGCTGTGTGTGTGAACCCACACGACCGACGTAAAGCATGCATAGTCAAGTTTAGAAGTTAAAACCAATTCTTGTCTGGCCAAATTTGCTGCTGCTGCTGCTCCGTGTGAACTGGTTTAGAAACGGTTGTATGAAGGCCTAAAGCTGGCTTATGGCATGGGGCTTCATATCGTTATGGTGCCAAATGCAAGATAGTACTGATTGCAAAAAGCATGTATCAAAATTGAAATCTCAGTTGAGAAGGCAATTTAATTCGCTAGAGATTCCTTGCTTCCCAGCCAAGTCTAATTCGTATTCAATGGTCTGGACCGCAAGACCAATCTTGTACCCTAAACCTTCATAATTGCAGCAAAACAATCAAAAGGACAAGAGGAGTGGTTGTTTTGGCTTTTGAAGTGACAATAACAGCGCCTGAGACTTGAATTTGAAGTTTGTTCCCTCTCCAGAATAAGAGTGATTTTTTTCAATTATATTTAATATTTATTTGGTATTGTGACGTAGTGTATTTTTAAATTGAAAATAATTTTTCTTTTATGGCCTGGAAAGCTTAGGATGGAATAGGATCCGGTCAGGTGAACCAAGCGTTTTAGTATCAAAATATACATTTTTAGGATTTCTTTTTTATTTCTTACACTAAATATATTAAGACTATTCAAAAACTCCTAAAATAGCATTAATTTAATATTTATTCAGAAAAAAAAATACTTTGTAAAGTAGATTGCAACTCAAAACAAACACATCCTTGTAAAAATAGTAGAATGAAAGAAAGTTTTAACCTCAATTCTTCACCGCTTATATTCATATTTAAATTTTATTATTTTTTGTGCATTTAAAGAAATTTACCAGTTATATGTTGGAATCTATATTTAAAATAAAAGATAAAGCATTATTATTATAATATAGTTATATCATAATTAATTGTTGTGAAAGATGAAAAGAATAAGGACAAAAATAAATTCACAAACTTAGATCATTCATTTTATAATCCATTGAAGGAAAAAGATCATCATATTATTTTTCTAATTTGATTATCACATTATTTTTGGATTTAATCTTTTTATTTAATTAATTTTGTAATCCATATCTGTAAAATTTTAATATGTGTGGAGAGTACGGATCAAGAGCTGGGAACACAATCCTATTTTTTATTTGTTCAATAAGAATTTCGCTTGGATTTTGAATTACACAGCGCAACACACTTTTATATATATATATATATATATATATATACTGTTTTGAAAGTAACTTTTTAAAAAAAAAACGTTAAATTAATAATTTTTTAAGAGATTTTAGTTTGATATTATCTATAATTTATATAAAAATATAAACTATAATTATTTGACAATTAGAATTAAAAGTTCTAGATTTAAGTGATGTGATTTTTTTTAAAAATATTTTTGTTTGAAAATATATTAAAATAATATTTTTATTATTATTTTTAAAATTTTATTTTTAACATAAACAAATTAAAATGATTTAAAAATAATAAAAAATATTAAAATTAAATTATTTTTAATATTCACACGTTAAAATAATCTAAAAATACAAAAAATAAAAATAAAAAAATTCTTTTTTAAAAAATACTTTTAAAATACAATATAAACATGGTATTAATATCTATTACGTTCTAATCAGGAATTTCCTGTGAGTTGCCGTGGAGTAATTGTTTGGAAAAACTGACGGACTCATCCAAATGTCATGTATTAGCCAATGGATTAAGGGGTTGATTAGTAACACTAAGATATATCTTCTCTTTCTACAATACCCAACAACATCTTACGTTATTACACTAAGTAACACTTAACCAGGTTGTCATTAGTACCAAATCAAAGGTCATTAAGTCCAAAGGAGGCTATAAAAGTGGCCATAAATCCTTCCATAGGTTAGCTTACCTCACAGGAGACAGGATCCTAACAGATTCGAAAGAAACTATCTTATATTACATTATTACATGCATGGCATCTAGAAGTGGTCCTTGTCCTAAGTCACATACACAGCAAGAAACCAGGACATGCCTGTGTTCACCCACCACACATCCCGGATCATTCAGGTGTGGTCTGCACCGGGATTCCCTTAGGGTGCCTGCCAGATCAAGAATCGGTCGTGCTGGGTCGAATAACAAGGGGGGATTGGCTTTGATTGCCAAAGCAAATTCATTCAAGGCTATCTTGTTACAGATTATCAAGCCGTCTAGTCATGATCTTCACAGGAGGAGGGATTTCCAGCCAAGGCTTACCAGGTTTTGCCTAATGAATGCCAGTAGAGATAGGGTTGCTTGTTCTTGATCTTAGTTTTGTTAGATTCAAGAAATTTGGTAGTTTTTTTGTAAATTTTGTTTAGATTAAGATCAGGAGATTTTGCAGTTGTTCTGGTATGTATGTATATATGTATGTATGTATGTATGTATGCGGATTTATGTACTCAAGGTTAATTAATTGTGTGTCAAGGAGTCTGATGCATCAGGAATTTATTAAAAATATGGAGCTCTAAGATTCGTACCAGAATTAATAAAAATACATACGCATAAGTCCACGCATTTATCAAACGAAAGCAGTTTAAAGGACTGTCTGTTTATATATTTTTTATAAGTGTTTTTTAAAAAATTAAATTTTTTTTTTGTTTGAAATTAATATTTTTGATATTTTTATATCATTTTAATGTGCTGATGGCAAAAATATTTTTTTAAAATAAAATAAAAATTATTTTGATGTATTTCCAAGAGAAAAGCACTTTAAAAAACAATAGTTACCATACTTCTAAATACCCCTAAAAATATTTAAGTTTATGTAGAATCTTTGATTCGTTAATTTATTGGGTGTATAGTAGAGTTTGGTTAGTGTTCTAAGATAAATTAATAAACAAAGATAAAAATGTTTTTGATTGGAAAAACAAAGATTAAAATATAAAATAAATGTAAACGAGATATTAATAAAAAAATACATGGGATATACAATCCATCTTTTTTATATATCTTGAAATATTAATCAAACATCAACTCACATATATATTCTAATATTATTAATTAATCAATTAATACATAATGAGACTTTTATAAGTGTAATGAAGATAGAGTTAACAGCATGACAATTGAGTTAATTAATAGCAATCCTTGTCCTCATTAGGATTGTATAAATCACAGTTGGAAGATTCAACTTGCATGCCAAAATACCTGCAGGAATTGACCGACCTCTTACACTTGCAATTCTAACCCTAATATATTGGAATTGGTATCGATTCACTGGGGTTCTGATGAACATCATTCATTGGGAAATTCAATAAACCATTTCCAACCATCTAATTCAGATAGAGTAAATATTGAAAATTATAGAAACAGAAGAGTGAAAGAGAGATTAAAAGGGAAATATGCCAAATTTATCTACATACAGGTAACTTAGATCTCCAGAAACTTTCACCTCTCTCACAATACAAGTTTTATTTTCATGGGCACGGGGTATATATCGTTTAAACACGATACATATCTCCATACATGAAATTAAGCTTGAAATAGAGCTTGTAAATCTTTGATTTTTCATTAGATCGAGCTTGGGCGTATCACATGGAGTACTCTTCAAAAACGAGTATCATCAATTTAGTCCCTTGTAGATGATGATGGACCATCAAGGCCAAATTAAGTATCCACTATCAAATTGTACTTGGTTATTTGAAATTCTATAAATTAATAAACCGAATCCTGAATGACGTTCTTACACTTGAATACATTATCTCTTATCAAACCTGGCTTGCTCGCCTTCAACTATGATGGCAAAACATGCATGCATTCATTAAATGAGGATAGCCATACATATCTTCTAGAGATTGATGATGTTATCATCGATAGTCATATAGAATCTCAAAACCCAGAACTTATAAGATATTTTTTTATAGTGATATGTTGTCATTTTGATCTTTTTTTTATCTCCAAATAGTCCAAAACTGTAGATAGTAAGCACGGCGATCATCATATCCTTGCATGAACACGCTTTGCATGAACACGCTTTCATGAATTCATATTCTTTTTTAGATGAAGTCGAAGGCTTGATTTTCTTTTTCTTATTCAAATCTAAATATTCTCTGCAGTTAGATAAATACATACATAATCTCACAAAACTCTCATCGGTACCAAAAGTCACCAGCTTTTTTTAAAAAAAAAAACACCTTATTTTTGTAGATGTTACAACCATGTAAGCCCAACCTCCCGTGCCTTCTAACCTATAACAATATTAAGAAAATCATAATTTTTTTTAAGGATTTTCAACTATCTCATCACATTTGATTGATTGTTTTTTGGTAGGAAAAGGTGTGGTACTAAGTTCCATTTTAAGTGAGATTTTTTCATGATACTCCGTCGGGCTACAGAACCCTAATGTCCCACACTCGCACTTGATCCTTTGATGACAGCTAAAAATGTGCTGTCTAAGGGCTACCATTGATTTAAAATGCTTAAGAAAATAGCCCTACAGTCACTAATTTGGAAAGGCAAGAAATTACTTGGAATTAGAGGTTTCAAAAGGGGGCAAATTTCATTTTAAGAAAAAAAATAGTGACTTATAAGGTTATAACGAGAGATCCAATTAATGAAATCCTTTTTATTATATAAATATATAGTATAAAAAAATATAACCTTGAATATACAATTTATATGGACCAATTCTACTATATTATAGTGATTTATTATACATTTATGAAAAAGATATTGAAATTTATTGCACATACGAAAAAGTGTTTTTTATATTGAAACATCATTTTCTGGAATTTTTATTTTTTCTCTTTTGATTTCATATGTTTACATGGTTGAAAAAGTCTTCATTCCCATTTGCTGTATTTTCCATGTCAGGGCGGGATTGGCTGCCGAAATCAAAACTATGGCTTCCTTAAAAACTGTACGCTGTCCCAAACTATGGTTATATTTTATAAAAAGTGTAGCAGCCACATTAAATAAGGCCCTACACATGGCTCAAAAAGAGTACCAAGGACTAGTTCTCTTCCACAATAAATATTCAGGGTCAAAAAGTCAGATTGATTTAAAGTTTGACCATTGAAATGTTAGAGAGGAAGCATCGAGTGACAAGCTAGATATTAAGAGACGTTTGATAATGAAATAATGTTCGTTTTTAAACCTTTTTTTTAATATATATTAAATTTATTATTTTTATTTTTTTAAAATTTATTTTTAACATCAACAAATTAAAATAATTTAAAAACATAAAAAAATTAAAAAACATAAAAAAATTAATTTGAAGTAAGAAAAAATAAATAAATAATTTTTTTTCAAAAACATTTTTAAAATCCTTATCTGCTTTAAAGAATTCATTTGTTTTTATATTTTAAAATTTATTTTAAAAAATATAAAAATCATTTATTTTATTTTAAATTGATTTTTTTGTGATTTTAAATTGTTTTGATATTGAAAACAAATATATAAGGCAGTAAAAACCTCCAAAAATCATGGGCTTCCACACCGTGTGGAAGAATATCACTCTTCTTCTTATGAATGCAGATGCTGTAGTTTTCAAAACTAGTTGCTGATGCTTGCGAGCAGATTTTTTAAGTTTCCTGCCAAGGACCACAGCTAGCACAAGTGGGATGGTTGCGTGGCATTTGCGTGGATGTTAAACTATTCCATTTCTAGACAATATATTTGCCATCTGCATAAAAGTTAAGAGAACTACGTACTAGCTCCTTCAAGTTGTTAAAAAATCATCTTTAATTGCTTATTTACTCTATAATAAATAATAAAAAAAAGTGTCTTGAGTTACAAGAAATATACTCACAAATTGATTTTTTTAGAATTATGATGATTATCGGCACCTATATGCGATGATCAAGGCCACTACAGTGATTAAGACAACCTTAGAATCTACGAAGACTTATATAATTATTAACTTTAGGACTTGTAAGATTAGTCGAGCTGCACACAAGTTTGTTCGAATATCCATGTTAATAAAAAAAACCTAAAGAAATGTTCAAATAAATATGATAGAAGAATTAGGAAGACTTGTTAAAGAAGTGAAAACAAACAAACCAATATTATTAATTTGGTAACATAATATGAAGCTAAATCAAATTATCTTGATCATGTCCAAAACTTCAGTAACAAGTGGCATGATTAGAGAAGGGATATTCTCGACGCGTTTTTGCAAAGTATCTTGCATTCACTCATGGACGGTTGTATCTTGTCAAACAAGCTGAATTGAAAGGGAAAGAAGGAGAAATATCTATACCAGAGGAAACAGGCGCATATGTTTGACCCTATTTCTAGTTTTTATATGCATGGATTCCCCTCGTTAATTAAGTCTTCAATGGCTCCAGTGGTCTAATTTGGCACATATATATATATATATTGGAAGAAATCAAACTAATAATTAATATATATTGAGGAAAGGAAAAGGGCAGTTCAGTGTGGGTGGCTGCTGAGGGGAGTTGCTTTACGACTGGTCTTGCTGGTCCACCCATGATGAAAGATGGTTCTATATTGACGCTGGTCAAGACCCACATGGTGCATGCAATTCTTCAATTTTATTTTCTTTTTATCAATTGAAAAAATATTTCTGTTTTCGAATCACATACAGCCTTAATTACTAGCTAGTAAACTTCTTATCCCCTTTTTACGAGCTCTTTTCATATAAGAATTATTTTTATGCTTCTTTAAACGTGACCAAATCCCTTCAAATCTTCTGGATGGTATGCATTTGGAGGATGGAGATGAGTTTTAATTAATTAGGTTAAAAGTATCCTTCTCCATGAAGTTCGTTTTCCTTTCGATTCCCTCAATATTATTCTTTTGAGGCACTTTACAAGTTGTGATGGAGCACTTGATGAATCCAAGAGATAAGATTTCCCATCACTTTTTTAAATATATA
>Ga0307518_10003879_pt1 | contig 10764 bp, 15 predicted proteins | sample 25_EM_MG_FD_203889 | JGI IMG/M metagenome (GOLD analysis project Ga0307518, IMG submission 203889) | Populus trichocarpa ectomycorrhiza microbial communities from riparian zone in the Pacific Northwest, United States - 25_EM | ecosystem: Host-associated > Plants > Roots > Unclassified | place... | reverse complement strand
TGTTCTTCTTTGGTAGCCGCCTCCATCTTTTCGTGATCAACAATGACACAGGAGCTAGGGTTTTAGAGTTCCCCTTTGCGCTCTGAGGGAAAAGGAAAAGGAAAAAAAACAAGTTCTGCTCTTCTCTTGAGCACAGTGTCATATAAAATCTGGGTCAAATAGTGGGGCTCTTACTGATATGGGCCTCTGTTATTATCGGTCTGCTGTGCTATAATGGGCTTCTAAATTGAAATTGGATAAATATTAAAATAATAATTTTAAATTTTTAAAAATTATTTTAAAAATATAAAAATAATTAAAATAAAAGCATGAATACATGAAATTTATTTAAAAATTTATTTTTAATATAAAAGCATGAAAACTATTTAAAAATATAAAAAGTAATTAATTTGAAAAAAAATAAAAATAAAAAACACTAATAGTCTGTTCCTCTATCTTCAGTCTTTAAAATCTTCTCCAAACAATCCAACCAGGAAGGGCACAGGCGTTTGGCATAAAATCTCCATGAACGAGACGATGTTTGTTTCCCTAGGGAAATCCCAGCTACACCACTACACACCTGATTAAAATCATCAAATCAAAACGAAAAAGAAAAAATTTGAACAGGCCTCTATTTCTATTTTTATGTGTGTGTGTGTGTAATCAGCGAGCGTCTCACGGATCGGATCAACACTTGTATAAATAATTAAAAAGAAAAAACGAACGCGACCAACACGAGTTGCTACTTGTTATCAATTGACTCGCTAAATGGAAAAAAAGAAATGCGAAGAAATTTAGCTTTTCTAGGGTTTCGATTGTGATGCATTCGTGGTGGGTTGTGTCACGACTAGAACCTAAGAATTGGTTAACTAAACTCTTAGGCTTTGATTATGAGATAGAGTACATGAAGGGCAAAGATAACTTGGCAGCAAATGCCTTTTCCAGGATCTCAAGTACTGAATTGAGTGCCTTAACACTATCCTCGATTTCCACCAACATCATGGAGGAAATCAGACAGACTTAGGCAGCTGATCCAAACCTATAGAAAATCACTGAGGAATTGAGAAAGGATGCCAACTTGCATCCTGTCTATGCATGGGTCAATAACACTCTCATTCGAAAGGGAAGGGTAGTTATGGGTAGAGATTCACAACTACAAACTAAGCTCACTACCTTTTACCATGACTCTGCAGCTGGAGGGCATTCAGGAGCAACTGTCACTACAAAGAGACTCGGTCAGGTGTTTTATTGGCAAAAGCTGCAGAAAATAGTAAGGTAATATGCCCGAGAATGCTCCATTTACTAACAAAACAAGACTGAGAATGTGAAGCTTCCAAGAATTTTACAACCTCTACCCATCCCTATTACCCCCTTCATTGACATCAGCATGAACTTCATTGAAGGCCTACCCAAATCAGAAGGGAAGGAAGTCATCCTGGTAGTAGTCGATCGGTTTAACAAATATGCACACCTCATGGCTCTCTCCCACCCCTACTCTGCCCTTACAGTAGCTAAAGTCTTCATGGAGCATGTCTACAAACTCCATGGAATGCCAGCCACTATCATGAGCGACAGGGACATCATTTTTCTCAGTCAATTTTGGAAGGAATTGTTCAAACACCAGGGCGTTAACCTGCAATACTCTACCGCCTATCATCCCCAATCGGATGGGCAAACAGAAGTGGTTAACAAGTGTATAGAAGGATACCTACGGTGCATGACAGGGACTGCCCCAACTTTATGGGGAAAATGGTTAAGTGCTTGCGAGTAGTGGTATAACACCAACTACCATACTTCAATAAAGAAGACGCCTTATGAGATACTCTATGGCATGGTGCCTCCAATTCACATTCCCTACACTCACAAGGACTCTCCAGTAGAGGCCGTGGATCACTATCTCACACAACAGGAGGAAATGTTCAAAGAAATCAGAAGTAATCTCCTACAATCTCAACACCGGATGACCCAACAAGAAAAGAAGCGAAAGAAGTTTTTCAGTGGGAGATTCAGTCTATGTCAAACTATAACCCTACAGACAGCACTCAGTTCACAAGAGAGTTTCCCACAAGCTATTAGCAAAATACTATGGTCCCTATACAGTCACTAAGAAAATTGGCACCGTAGCATATGAATTACAATTACCTGCCACAACGGCTATTCACCCCGTCTTCCACGTCTCTTAGTTGAAGAAACACGTGGGCCATCATGCAGTCCAATCCGATCTTCCCACTCCTCATCATCGATCCCTGCTGCAGCCTTTACAGATCATCAAGAGAAGAATGGTTAAAAGAGGAAATACAACAGTCACTCAATTATTAGTTTTATGGAAGGACCTACCCCTGACAGAAGCCACCTCGAAAAATATTGATGATTTCTGCTTCAGATTTCCTGAGTTTCACCTTGAGGACAAGGTGGTGATCATAAAGGGGGCATTGCCACAACTGGAACCTAAGAAGATGAGGGCTAACGCAGAAGAAGAGGGATTTAATTCAAATCAAGCATAAACGACAGCGTTGGGAGGAAGCGGCAAGGAATTTAAACATTAGTTAAACGGTTGTGTTTCATACAGCCCAGATGATTCTAAATAAAATTAGTTGAAGCCACGTGTAAAGGCTAGGTGAAATATAGAAGCAAAGGAACGTTTTGGGTTATGTTAAATACCCTGAGAATGTAACATATAGTACACAATTAATATAATAGAATTCAGTATTCCCTCCTACTTTCTCTCGTTCTCCTTCAGTGTGTTAGGGGAAAAAACCCATGCAGGACACATGACACGTTCTTCCTCCCTTCTTCTAAACTTCTTCTCTTCTTCCATGGTATTCTAATCATCCTCTAGAAACGAACTCACAGCAGGTTGTGACATGAAATTATGGCGCAGAGAGATTGCTGTATTTGAATTTTATATTTGGATAATTTAAAGGTTTTGAAGTCGAGAAATTACGAAAATGGCAGCCTCGCCTGTCAAGTTTCTCTTCCCTTTCTTGTTTCTTTACATCACATTGTGGTTGCTCATCATGTATGTCTCTCGATTATTTAAGATCGTTTTTATCGATATTTTATTTGATTGCGTCAAGACTTGGATTGATGATCGTTGGCGTAAATGAGTTGAAATGGTTGGTAATTCAGGCGCGTGAATGAATGTAGTTTATGACGATGGAAGCAAGGAAGATACCTCTGACATGAATGACATTGATCAGAAAAAAGAATATCCCTGGAACTCCTAGTAGCTTGTCTGATGCAAATATACCATCCTCCATGACATGGTATTGGGTGATTCAAGGGCTTGATGTTCATATCTTGCTGCCATACAGATTGCAGTTGCGCGCCATTGATGATTCCATTGAGGATATATTGCGAGGTTTGAAGCTTATAACTGCTGCTAAAACTGCACTGATATTTCCTATGAAGAAAGAAAGCTCAAAGCCCAAAAAGCCTAGTTCAACAAAATTTGGAAGTGTAAAGTTTTGTATACGCAAGCTTACAACTGATATTGAGGAAGAGCCAAAGCAGGGTTGGCTTGATGAACACTATCGTCTGATGAAGAATGAGGCATCTGAGCTCACTGTCAGGTTGAAATTCTTTGATGAATTTATTTCCAAACTAAACAATGGTCCCAAAGCTGCTGAAACAATTGATTTTAGTCAATAAAGAAAGGTTTGTGTAATGGAGTTGAGATTGATCTACAAAACCCTTCAAATATTCAGGAAATGCGAGAAGGAATAAACAATCATTTAGATTGTATTACCATGCATGTCAAAAGCTAGTAACATCAGAAGGTTCAGGCGCCTGTGTGGAAGGATTTCAGGCTGGTTTCAAGCCCAGCACTGCTAGGGCTTCTCTTCTTTCTATTTCTGCTAGAGTTAAGAAGAGCTTGACAAGAATTGATGGTGGAGAAGCTGGGATGATAGAGGATCTAAAGAAACTTGATCCTATTTTCTCAACTTTATGGGAGTAATATTTTATTGTGTACATGGACTCTAGCTGTTCATTTAAGAAATTACACGTTTCCTCTTTTTGCTGCTACTTCTGGTAAATGTGAAGGCTGGATTGTGCTGGTACAGTAGGTAACATTCGAAGCTGCTTTCCACACCCTTCTTCTCCTTCCTCCCTACTCCATGATGCTTCAAGTTTTCTTCTCGAGTCCATGCTCATTTACTTTGTCTAGCTTTTCTCCATTACCATATTGAAAGAAAAATGGAAATGAAATTGACTAGCAATCACTTATTTGTGTCATGCCACGAGTTTGAATTCTAAAAATAAGATTTATCACAATACTGAGCAGATCTCAACTTGTTTTCTTGGAAGTTTAGTTGGTTGCCATAGTTGAGATTAGATAGATTAGCTGTCCTGTTGAAGTGACAGTACCAAACCAAAAACATTGTGATGTATGTTGACAAATAACTACTCTTAAAAAAGGTCCAGTTATTTAAATGTACGTGGATAGAGAAATGGCATGCTTTGGAAAGAGGCTATTCCTTTAACTAAAATACCCCTGGTATTAACTGTAACTAGTTCGAAGGCATCATCCGACAATCTAACCTATAATGATACTGATAAGCCAAGAAGATCTCAACTAATGCCTATCAAGAATCCCAGGTTCATAGAGTTATGAAGATCTAATGGAGTGGAATTAGTCACTGTGGTATGTGCACACACAAGAAGAAGAAGTCAAGTATGATTTGTTGTGTTTGAATAAATGCCAGCTATTTAGTAGGAATCAATTGCTAGACTCCTGATTTTATATAGTTGTGCTAGTATTTTTAGGAAGAGCCTGTTATTCATTAATGTATTTAAACTCTGGAATTATACAGAGAAGGATAATTTGTTATTAATAAAAAATACATGTGGTATATTCTCACCCAAAAAAGAATTCAATTTGTATAATACTAACAACTTTGATTGGAACCTATTAATTGGTATCATAGCTGGTACATAATGGAAACCAACAAGGAATGAATTGAAAATCTTGAAGTGAGGCTTGGAGGACTTCAGGATGGTATGAGTCGAATGGAGCTTAGCATTGTTGGTAGGTTCCACCAAATAAAAAGCACCATTAACAAGCTAACAAAGGCTTTACTATCAAACAAAGAGGGGTCCAGTAGCAACACCAATGATCGTAGCGGACGAACTCGTCATAATAGAGAAGAATTCATGGAGAAAATAGAATGGGAAGACAAATGTTCTCATCCAAATTGGCAAAACTTGAGTTTTCAATATACTTGGGGAATGGTTCAACAGAGTAAATCAATTTTTTAAGTACCAAATCACTAGTGAAGCGTAAAAGGTGTCATTGGCATCTTTCCATATCCAAAGCGAAGCAAACCAGTGGTGGAAATGATTGCGACGTGCTTACAAAGAAGATGATAGGGAAGTGACGTGGGCAATTTTTTAGGAAGAATTATGGGCACGATTTGGACGGACAGAGTGTGAAAATTTTGATGAAGCTCTATTAAGGATGAAACAATAGGGCTCATTACGTGACCATCAAAAAGAATTTGAGAGACTAGGGGATCAGGTGCAAGGGTGGACCCAAAAGGCATTAGTGGGGACATTTATGGGAGGCCTGAAACCAGAAATTGCAGAAGGAATAAGGATGTTCAAACCGAAATCATTGAATGAGGCAATAAGTCTAGCACGAATGCGGAATGATCAATTAACTCACCAGCGAGGAATCACAAAGCCATTACCCTTCAATCATAATCAAATTACTCTCGCTTCTCCAACGAAAACACCAGCCGCCATGCTCATGAAACGTCTTGCTTGGGATGAAATGCAAAAAAGGCAAGCTCAAGGCCTCTACTTTAATTGTGATGACAAATTCACTTCAGGCCATAAGTGTTACAGGCCCCCAGATCCTGTTACCGAAAGAGGACTATGATTTGAACATGGTAGATGACAAGGACCTCGTAGTTGATGAACCTGAAACATCACTACATTCTCCCTTACTCTTTATGCCTTACCACTAATCGGGTTGGACTTGGTTTTAGGAGTTCAATGGTTAGAGCAATTGGGGACAGTGACTTGTGAATGGAAAAAAATGACCATGGAGTTCCGATGGAATAATCAAGTCTAGAAGCTACAAGGGATGGATGCTCAACCCATTCAATTTGCATCTCTAAAGGATGTCTCAAAGGAATTACACCAGGGCAAATCCATTTGCTATTTGTTTGCAAATCAAAGCTGAGTTGCTAGTAAATAAGGTTGAGTCAGAAATGTAGCAGCTGTTGAAAGTTTTTGAAGATATTTTTCAAGAGCCAGAACAATTACCTCCAGTAGGAGAGATTAACAACTCGTATCACTCTTAAAAAAGGAACTGAGCTTGTCAATGTGAAACTCTATAGGTATGCCTATTTTCAAAAAGCTGAAATTGAAAACAAGTCCAAGACATGTTAAAATTAGGACTTATAAGATCAAGCACTAGCCCTTTTTCATCTCTTGTCTTTTTAGTTAAAAAAAAGATGGCACATTATATTTCTACACCGACTATAGAGCCCTTAACATTGTAACCATTAAAGACTGATTTTTTATCCCTACTATAAATGATATGTTAGATGAACTATATAGGGAAATTTTTTTTACTAAACTAGATTTGATTACTAGTTACCATCAGGTTAGGGTATATCCACCCAATATTCATAAAAATTGCATTTCGTACTCATAATGGTCATTATGAATATTTAGCCATGCCCTTTAGTCTTTGTAATGCTCCTTCCACTTTTCAAACCATTATGAATTCAATATTTTGCTTCTATCTTTGCAAATTTGTATTAGTATTATTTGATGACATCTTGATTTATAATCCTAATTGGACCATGCATCTTGAACATGTTTGCAAGGCTTTTGAAATTTTAAGGTAGCACCAATTTTTTGTTAAATTGAAGAAATGTGCATTTTATCAACATGAATTTGGGTACTTGGGTCATATTATTACTCTTAAAGGAGTAACGGTGGACCAAGAAAAAATAAAAGCAATGTTAAATTGGCCAAGGCCAACTAATATCTCTGAGTTGCATGGATTTCCAGGCCTTACAAGTTACTACAGGTAATTTGTCCAGGATTATGGGATTCTAGCTCGACCACTTACAACTCTATGAAGAAAAGGACAATTCGGCTAGAATGATGAAGCAGAAACAACCTTTGAAGGCCTTAAAAAAGCCATGACTTCCACACCAACACTTGCAACACCTAGCTTTGATGAGCCCTTTGTTATTGAGTCTGATGCTTCCAGGGATAGAATTTGTGCGGTTCTAACTCAACAGGGAAGGCCCATAGCCTTTATGAGCCGAACTTTAGGGCTGTCAAAAAGAACTTGGTCAACATATGCAAGAGAGATGTTGGCCATTGTTGTAGCTTTCCAAACTTAGAGGCCATACTTGTTGGGCCGTAAATTCTTAATCCAAACAGACCAGCGAAATCTAAAATATCTATTGGAGCAGCGCATCACTACTCCAGAACAATAAAAATGGGTGTCAAAGCTATTGAGGTATGAGTATGAGATAGTGTACAAGCTTGGCAAGGAAAACTCTCAGTTGCAGATGCTCTCTCAGGCATAACAAGAAGTCCATACCTTAATACTTTATATGTCCCACAAACTCTGGTATGGATTAAGATCAAAGAAGAGGTTGTTTCTCATCCTTGCATGCAGAAAATTAGCAAGATGGCAACTGAGACCCCGGACAACCCCTATACATGGCGAAATGGGCTAGTTCCTTACAAGAACCGAGTGGTGGTACGCCCTAATTCAAACATCATTCAGCAACTATTGTGAGAATTTCATGACTCACAACTTGGGGTCATTCAGGGTGCTTCACACTTGCAAGAATCCCAGGTTCATAAAGTTATGAAGATCTAATGGAGTGGAATTAGTCACTGTGGTATCCTGTGCACATACAAGAAGAAGGAATCAAGTCTGTTTTGTTATGTTTGAATAAATGACAGCTATTTGGTAGGAATCAGTTGCTAGAGTCCGGATTCCATGTAGTTGTGCTAGTATTTTTAGGAAGAGTGTGTTATTCATTAATGTATTTAAACTTGGAATTATACAAAGAAGGACAATTCATTATTAATAATAACAAATACATGTGGTATATTCTCACCCATAAAAGAATTCTATTTGCATAATCCTAATAGCTTTGACTGGAGCTGTCAGATACATAATAGAGTTTGGAAGGAAAAACTTTTGTGATTCATGAATTTCAGGATATCCCTTAAACAGCATTTCCGACTGATCATATGTCTGCGTGAATAACTTATTTGCTAAGATAGATCACTGATTATGACCAGAATATTTCGTTTAGGGCCTTGTGCCACTTTTTATTCAGTTATTTGGATCATTATCTGCTGCTCTCTTTTTCTTGAAACAATGACATCCCAGCACTCTTCATAGTATTTGCTTGAAACATTCTTACGAAAAGAGTTAAAATTCTATGGTACAGGCTTTGTTTTGCTGCATACGGTATTTGAAAATGGAAGGGACTAATAAGTCGGTGACATGGATTTTCCCAAATGCTGGAGGTGTATCTAAATATTGCTGTAGAAGTGCGGTGGCGATATTGTTTTTCCACTGCCATTTATATGATGACTGGCTAAACGTCCTATTTTTAGGATTAATGAATTAAACACAAGAACTGGTATCTGTTTTTATTTATTTGCATTTCTATTCATCTGTGATATTAGCTCTTGATTCCCCACCCCCTCTCGCTCTGATTATAACTTTTCTCCATTGAATCAGGCAACAAGTTTTCAGCCCCGAATTTACCAAGATGTCTCTTTATAGGGAGATGGAGAAAGGTGTGCATGCTCCGTTCTGCTAGTGGCACAACTCCTCCAGTTAAATCGTACTTTGATTTACCTTTACAATTTCAAAAAGGAGAAGTGTCATTTGGAGTGGGTTATGAACTATCCTTTTTCTGATGTAAGCTATGATTTTTGCTGTGGCTCTTCGTAGAGCTAATCTTAGTGTTAGGAACTCTGGTGCTCCACAAGTTCAACCACCAAAAAAGCAGCGTAGCTTACCATGGTGGGATGAAGCGAGAAACTACTTTCATGGAAATATCACCTTATTCTTTTCTGAAACTAGATGGCACGTTCTTGCAACAAGTGACCCTTACGAAAAGCTTGATCAACTTCAGTTTGTATCTGGTTTGATGGAGATCCAGCAATCAGATGGTCATGTTTATGTGTCTGCACAGGATTTTAAGATTTTAATAAGCAGTTTGGAGAAACTGGCAAGCAGCTGTGGCTTAAAACTTCCTTCTGGTGCTTTACTTGAAGTCCCAGTCTTTACTCTTGAAGTCACAATGGAATGGGAATGTGATTCTGGAACTCCACTGAATCATTATTTGTTTGCACTTCCAATTGAAGGGAAGCTTCATGAAAAAGTTTTTGATCTCTTCAGGTCTACATCTCTGTCCCTCCGATGGAATTTCTCTTTTAGGCCCTCCCCTCCCTCATGTGAGAGTCAATCACCTTCTTCCTCTGCAGAAGATAGCAAAGTTGTAGATGGAACTGTCTATGATCCTCCTTACAAGCCAGAACATGTTTCAATCGTTACCCCGACATTGAATGTTGGTGCTCATGATTTAACGTGGTTAATTAAGTTCTGGAACGTGAACTATCTTCCTCCACACAAAGTACGCTCCGTCTCTCGGTGGCCTCGCTTTGGAATCACAAGAGCTACCAGATCGGGACAATTGTCATTTGACAAGGTGATGACAGAATTTTTTTCTTCGCATTGATGTTACACTTATCTGTATAAAACACGTGACTTTAGATGTTGATGATCCAGCAAAAGGACTAACATTTAATATGACAAAGAAGAAATATGAACTCTGTTATAGTCGGGGCAAGCAAAAGTACATCTTTGAATGCAATCGTGATCCTCTTGATATTGTTTACCAAGGTCTCGACCTTTACATGCCCAAGGCTATCTTAGATAGAGGGACTCTAACAGTGTGCCAGAAGCAGTTAAAATGTCCAGGAAAAACTCTCAATCTTCAGCTTTTGATAGAATCCCCAGTGAGAAACACAATAACATGGGTGGTTGCACTGAGAAGCGCCGTGATGATGGATTTCTTTTGTCATGTGATTATTTTACAATCAGAAGGCAGTCACGAAAGGCCGATGCTAACAGGTTAATTATCAGCATGGCAAGAGGCTGGGAGAAGAAACCTCAAGATGACATGCGTGAGGTCTGAGTTTGAAAACGGGAGTGGGAATGATGATCGCACAAGATCTGACCCAAGTGATGATGATGGATACAATGTGGTAATAGCTGACAACTGCCAGCGAGTTTTTGTTAATGGCCTCAAGCTTTTATGGACTATTGAGAATAGGGATGCTGTTTGGTCCTGGGTTGGTGGAATATCCAAAGCATTTGAACCCCCTGAGCCTTCTTCATCTCAGCAGGATGCACAGAGGAAATTGCATGAAGAGAACCAGATAGATGCTGAAGAGCTGCTTCAAGATGATATCTCAAATCTCCCTTCTACCAATCATAAACTACATTCCCCTTCTCATCACGCGGAGACATCAGGAACTCTTTCATCTCCATCAGACTCAGCAGAATTAGTAAAGAATTCATCATTTCCTTCAATTGGTATGTCAGCAATACACCTTGTGATTTCGGTTTTAAAGGATCCAACTTGGGAGTAATTTTTTTTTTTTTTTATCAAACTAGCAACATTTCAGAAGTCATACTGTTTTTTTTGGTGTGATGTAATGCGATTCGGCATCATTAAAACTCTTTTAGTTATGTTTGATCATTGTAATCTCAATTTTCTA
>Ga0307518_10003878_pt1 | contig 10764 bp, 5 predicted proteins | sample 25_EM_MG_FD_203889 | JGI IMG/M metagenome (GOLD analysis project Ga0307518, IMG submission 203889) | Populus trichocarpa ectomycorrhiza microbial communities from riparian zone in the Pacific Northwest, United States - 25_EM | ecosystem: Host-associated > Plants > Roots > Unclassified | place... | reverse complement strand
ATGAGTTGGATGCCGGAGGCATTGGGTTCTGATTTTGCCATTTTAAACGTTGGCAGAAGAAAGAATAACCCCAAAGGATTTTGACTCAACTCTATTAATAGGAAATTAATTATTTTGGAATTAAAAAGACAAGTACATGAAATTGATCCACTCTTTTAAAAAGATGAGAAACAAAGGATTTCTTGGAGCAATCCCTCGGAGCCAACCTTTCCATATTTGTAATTGTACGAGTATATATGTCGATTAGAAGCCACGCGTAAGTGCATATATACAGGTAAATAATTGGCTCGGAATTAATATGTCAATATTTATAAAAAAAATAAATATAAACATAAAAATAAGAAGAAAAAAAAGATGTAATTTTCTCTAACACATTTCTATCTTCTCTTTATATCTATTTCTATTCTTTTTACATCTATTTCTCTACTAATATTGTAAATATTAAAAGTTTTTCTTTGTCAAATATTAGCAAGGATATTATAATTCCATAGATTACTAGCTATCGGGAGAGCATGTAAAATGCCAAATCTTTTGATGTTAATTTACTAATTATTCAAAGTAACTGATTTTTTATTTGTTTTTCACTTTAAATTTTTTATTAGTGTTTTTAGATCATTTCGATGTGCTAATATTAAAAATAAATTTTAAAAAATTAAAAAAAATATTATTTTGATATATTTTCAAACAAAAATCATTTTAAAAAACAAATTAGACCACACTTCCAAATAGACACGAAATATTATTTTCCATGGCCACATATATATGGGGAAAAAAGAAGCTAATTATCTCAGCACCAATTCCATGCATAATTATTTATTAATCTTGTCAATCAATAAATACTCTCTATGTTGTTGTAAATTTCCCCTTTTCGATCCCTCATTTGTACGTAGCTAATTGTAGCTTAATTGACACTCATATATATCCCCTAAATAAGAAAAAGTCCCAAGTTGGAATCTCTAGTTTGTAACAAGAAAAATCATTAATCACTTGTATAATTATTTAAATTTAAGTTAAAAAAGATACCCCTAAATGGATTTAATTAGCTCCTCTTAAATTAGCACTAACATAATCTATTATGTTAGATAAATTCATATCGTTGATATTTTTGAAATCAATATAGTTATGATTTTTTATTAAATGTTTTTTTGCTAATTTTAAAAAAATTGTAACCATTCACTAATGTAGTGAAATAAAATCACAACCCTCAATTTTAATATGAATTTACCTAATATAATAATCATATTAATTACCTCTGACCTGAGAAGACTCAATCCTCCATGAATGCATGGTATGAGAATTGAAAACATGCATGAGCACTGCACGTCTGAATGTATATAGAGTGAATAAAAACTAAAGACGACAATGCTATATAGATTTTTGAAATTATTAATTGTTCTTAATCATTATTTGTAACTTACAGCACAGTACCGCACGACGCAGGCAGGAAGTGATGAGATTAATACAAATTAAGAGAAGCTGCAGGAAATTGAGAGGCGACAAAACAATACACTAATGGAAGCTTAAATGGTCAGCTGATGATGCAATAATATTCCTGATGGATGGAGCCATGATCATCAGAGAGCAAGAGTTTGGCGTTCTGGGTCTGAAACCCTAGTTGCATAGAACCTTGCTATGAAGGCTGAGGCCTTCCCATCAATCCCTGGTTCTCCTACCCACCGTCTTCCATCTTCATCACTTGGACATGCTCTCCTTACATAATACCCATCTTCACTCATGTCATCGCTGCCACTTGAGTAACAACAAGACTTGAATATGCTGAATATAGAGAATAAGCACGATGAAGATTTCCTCTGCCTGCTGTACCCTCCCATGATTAATTATATACCTGTCCTAATTACTTAACTTGTAGTAACTAAGCTTACTGTGTACTAGCTAGCTCGCTCGTTTTCTAAACAGCTAGCTACAGCAATGGTGGTGGTGGCTGTTTTGTGCTTACACGATCGGTTTGATCTGAAGAACTAAAAGATGATGCAATGGCAGCAAACCTCCCCCCTGCATTTATAGTACTAATTAACAGGAGGATGGGGACTCCACCCTGTTTTTGTGTAATTAACTGGACGGTCTAGATTCGTTGAAAAGACAAGCTAAAGCGTGCTCTAATTGGTTGTTTAACTAAGATAAAGCATAAGTGTTAGTGTCCTCTGCTTTTGATTGACCCAACATGCAGCCGTAGGTCTGCATGCACTACTACTAACTCTTTCTTTTGTGCCTAATCTCCTGCTTTACCTTCCTTTCTTTTGCCTTCGAAATATCCCATCTTAATTAATTAATAATTAACTCGTCTTTAAATTAAAATATTAATGCCTGCGGGCCAAGTTGGCTTCTGCTCCTTAGAATTGCTGTTCTTTACGGTGATTGTTCGACGGACAGGATGGGTAATAAACACGCAAAAATAAAATAAATTGTGAATTATTTACTTAGTAACAACAAGTTTCGGTGAAGTATCACACTTTTTATATATATATGTTACGATCGAGAACCACGATTCTTAAATAATGTCATTATATATTCAAATATTGCGTTTCGCCAAAACTTTTTAGAATGTGTTATTCAATCATAATTTAAGAATAATTGTGCTAATTTTACAATTTATTTGTGATTGTTCTCCTCTTTGGAAAATTTTTAGCTTTAGTTATATATGGGTTTCACCCTTCTTATGGTTTTAGTGTTGAGGTTATACATACACTACTACCTTGTTTTTTAATAATATTGTTAGTGTCCGGATTAACTTGCGCGTACTTCGACATTAATTCCACGACCCTTGAAGTTAACGATCATGTAAGTCTCCAGTTGCCCTGAGGTTTGTGAAACTCAAACCGATGAACTCTAGGGAGTAAATTTAGGGTCTGAATAGTTGAGTTACACCTCTTAGAATTAACAATATTGTTTTACTTGAAAACACAGGTTGTGGAAATCATTTCCATCAAATTATTAAATTTCTTTTTTTCAAAGTTATTAAATTCGAGCCACCAAGGATAATAGTTTAGAGCAATTAGCTCATGTAACATGCTTACAATTACACTAATTAAGAGCATTTCGCTCACGATTTTTTTTTTCCATCAAATTAATGTACCGTCTTTTTAATGCTATATTATTATTATTATTATTATTATTTTTAATGCTATATATACTGGATATATTCGCTCATATCCAGCTCAAGCTGCTCACATTCCTTTTTGTATCTGGTATATATGGAGATGCTGTGGGTGTACTGATATGCTTGCTATATATAACTAGTAATTAATTAAACGCAAACAGCTCAATGTAAACTCACATTCGATCCTTCTGATCTCAGGACAGCTTTTGGCTTTTGCTTTTATTAATTTCTCCATGGTAATGATTAAACAACATTACAAAGAGAGAGATTATGTACGTATTATTACATAATCAAGAGTATTCAATAGACTATGGGAATGATTAAACAAGGAGATTTAGGCTAAGATTCTTGAGATTTGGTTGCTGTGTGTACACATGTACGTATATATATCTTTGATTATGAAGTATAAAGTTGCACCGCGTACGTTGTACTTGACAAGTCTCTTTAAAAAGAAAAGGGCCATTACAGGATTTGTGGGGTTAGGGCAACGTTTTGTATCTTTACTCTTTTTATTATTATTATTATTATTTATTTATAGATTCTGTCATTTTACAAGAGGTTTCCTTAATTAGGAATTTTCACCCTTTTATAATTTAGTCATGTTATATTGGATCTATCATGTCAATTAGAACTCTATACATCAAGGTATAAGAAAATTAATTAACAGTGAAAATTTAATAAATGGACAAAAAGATAGAGAAAAATCCCAAATTAACTGAATCTACATACCATTTATTTGATATTAATACGATTTATAATATGATCAAAAGCAAGCTTTATAGCTCTCTAGTCTAGGTGCATGGTAATGAAGTGGTCTTAATTGGCAATGCTTTTGGAGAAAGCAATGGCTGTGACGGGCCATTCTGATCAGAAAGTCGCCATAGATGCTGCTGTGCTGCCCTTCCCCTGCTGCTGATCTCTCCCATCTTGCAGTGCATTCAAGCTGTCTACCTTTTAGGCTGCTAAGAATATCTGCTCTGTACTGTACACCGCGCATCTCCTCTTTAATTTAATCACCACAATTCTCATCCTTAATTAATATTTGCAATTGCATCCTTTCTGCTCTTTTTTATTGGATCGCATAGAAAAGGAGAGATACTGCAGCTAGATCAACCCCTATATATATATATATGGGAATTATATTGTAAGAGCCCAACCTTGACACGTGTCAGCCTATATACACATATAATGCAATGAACGGTTTGGTAAGCTGCCACGAACCTAGCTTAATTGTGAGGCTTTGCATCAATCAATAATTATAGCTAGCAGTATTCCTTCCATCGTAAGGTAGCAAATACAGAAGTCTGTTTCACACTGAGTTTAGCTTTTATGGGCCTGTCAGGTTTATGTATACGTCAGATCTTACGTAGACTGCCGGACAATTGTTAAGTACAAACAAAAATGTAGATAAAATTTTTCTGTTGGTTTTTTATGATAACATTTATTGACATTCTATCAGTAAATATTAATAGAAAAATCATCTTGGTATATATATCAAGAGAGAATTATAATAGAAAAATAAAAAATGAAAAAAAAATCAAACAATATGATGATGTGTGACTTTTACAGACGATATTATCGACAGAATTAACCAGATAATAAATTACATCCATAAATATGTAGAAGAAAAAAATCTCTCGGTATACACCGAGGGAATTACGGAGCGTATTACAGTGGGATTCAAAGAAAACAAATTGTACGGTGCCGTGATATTTTTACCGACAAGATGACCGACAGAGTTACTAGTAGAACGTGTATGTTGGTATATTCCAGTGACTATGACAATTGTTCCCCTTCTTCCTAACATTGTTCATGGTGTTCATTATATATGAAATTAAGCACGTCATTAAGGTAAGAATTTTCCATTTTTTTTTCTTCATTTTTTTGTTTTGTTTTTTTGTCATTATTTTTCTTCAATTCTGTGTTCTTGATAATTTTATGAATTAATAAACGTGTGATAAATGAAAATAAAAAAATATGTTTGAGGTTTTAATATCTCACATGCAAAACTTAAGAAACAATCGATATGGATATAGGCTATAAAAAATAAATGTGAGACATGAAGTGTAGTATAGTTATCACACATCAAAAAGTTAACAAACAATTCATGTGGATGTATGTTATATATAGTTGTAAATTTAGAAAAAAAAATTATAAATTTAGGATTAAAGATATTATTACGTAGAAAATTTTTATTTTCTACGAAATTAAATTATGCTAAATTTCTAGAAGAAATTGAATAAAATCAATTGATTTGTTACATATATGTTGTTTATTTATAGGTTTAAAACCTTTTGGTAGTCTCTCATATATGGGAGGTGTTGCCGAATTTTTTTAAAGAATAGGAATAATTTAATTTGTGTAGATACTTGGGGAAAAGCTATTGCACATCGTGAGGACATGATCGTTGTTAGTTCTTATAACAGCGATGCTAACAACCACAAGTCATTAGGTGTCGACCAAGAACAGACATTTGAGACACATGCATCTACTTACAATGCGGGCTTGTCAAGCGTGATGCCACAACATTGATTGAGTTTTGCTTTTTCATGGTTAAGCTTGATTGAGTTAGGTAAGGGTTTGAAATTGTAGCATGCTGAATTTTTTTCTAGCCAAATTAGGTTTTGAACGGGGTGGGGTGGTCGAGTTGTGATTGGGCTCCTTTTTCAAATGGCACACATCAAGCCAACTCTAACACAATTAGATTTAGAACCCAGGCTATCCAATGGCCTATGACATAGGTCAACATTAGACAAATAAAAAGCAAATGAACTATATTAGCAAATTATTTTGTTTTTGAATCAAATTTTATTTTTTGCTCGCAAAACAAAATAACAAATAATTAAATAAATATTATGAATAACATGTCATGTCATGAAATTGTATTTCCTTATCTGTATCCATCACTTGATGTTTCAATCCAATTTTTATATGTCATTAACGACTCCTTTTAGCATTTTACGAGATGACATGCCCGCGCGCTGCGCGGGCTTATAAAACAAATTTATTTGATAGTGTTATAATTGTGACGCTAGATAAGTAATAGAAATTAAAGGTATGATGGAGCAAATATTTCATGACGAAAAAAAAAGTTGTGTTGGTGATCAAAAACTTAGAGACTAAACAAAATGATTTGTAGCAATCTACAATGTTTTGTGAGAAAAGATACAGTGCTTTCGCCACATGATTTAACTTTTTAGTTAATTAAAAAAAAATTACAAAGCTAAATTCTCTATCAACATAATATTAAAAAAAAAACTAACAAAGATAATTTTGGAAGGAAAAAAACCCATGAGAAAAAACGTTGTAGCAATTGACTATGTTTTGTGAGGAAAACTATAGCGTTTTTCCCAATAAAATAAAATAAAAAACCATTTAGAGAAATATTGTAGCAATCCACAGTGTTTTGTGAGAAAAACTACAACGCTTTCCTCATATAATTTAGCTTTATTGTAATTATAATTCTTAACCAACTCAATATTAAAAAAAAATCGACAAAGATAATTTTGGAAAAAATCATTAAAAAATCACATGGAAAAACACTGCAACAATTCACAGTGTTTTAAAGAAAAAAGATTACAAAGCTAAATTCTTAATCAGCTCAATATTATAAAAAAAAATCGACAGAGACAATTTTAGAAAAACAATAACAAAACAAACACCAAAAAAAGGAAAAAAAATCATGTTGGAAACACTGTAGCAATTCACAGTGTTTTGTGATGAAAGCTACAGTGCTTCCCCACATGATTTAGTCTTATTTGTAATGACTTGTAATTGTAATTCACAAACAACTCAATATTAAAAAAAAAAAAAATTAAAAAAGATAATTTGAAAAAAATTATAACAAAAAAAACCATGCGGAGAGACACTGTAGCAATCCACAATGTTTTATGAGCAAAGCTACAATGCTTTCCCCACATGATTAAGCTTTATTACAAAGTTAAATTCTAACCAACTCAATATTAAAAAAAAAAAATTCAACGAAGATAATTTTGGAAAAAAAATATCACAAAAAAAGAAAACACAAAAGAAACTAGAAAAAAACCATGTAAGGAAAAACTGTATCAATCCATAGTGTTTTGTGAGGAAAAACTTGTATTTACTTGTAATTGCAATTCTTAACCAGCTTAATATTTAAAAAATAAAATTGACAAAGATAATTTTAGGGAAAAATATAACAAAAGCAGAAAAAAACCATGTGGGAAAAAACACTATAGCAATCAACAGTAATTTTTTAGGAAAGTTACAGTGCTTTCCTCACATATTGTAACTGTAATTTTTAACCAGCTCAATATTAAAAAATAAAATAAAAAAAGATAATTTCAGAGAAAATCATAAAAAAACCACGCGGAGAAACACTGTAGCAATCAACAATGTTTTAAAGAAAAAAAAATTACAAAACTAAATTCTCAATCAGCTCAATATTAAAAAAAATCGACAAATATAATTTTGAAAAATAAAGAAATAAAATATAAAAACTATGTGGAAAAACATTGCAGCAATCCACAGTATTTTAAAGAAAAAAATTACAAAGCAAAAATTTTAACCAGGTCAATATTTTTAAAAAGTAAAATCAATAAAAATAATTTTGGAAAAAAAATAAAAAAATAGGAAAGTTGAAAAAAAAAATAATTTAAAAAAAAAAGAAAAAAAAAGAAAATGAAAAGTTAGCAAAAAAAAAGAAAGAAAGAGGAAAGCACTGTGGATTACTGTTGTAATCCACAGTGCTTTGGGGTGTGGGAGAACAGTGATTTCCGCACACCCTTTAGTTATATGTATAATGTACATATAATTTTCAATTAGTTTTATTTAACACATTGATCAAGCTTTCAATATGTATTTTAGATTTTTTATCATCAACTTAAAATTTAATATCATCCACATTTTTTTATGATTGAACCAATTTTTGATTCAACCCGTAGCGTTGCACGGGCACCTAGACTACTAGTTTCTATTGCATGTTAAATCAAACAATCTATTTACCCCTAAACCCCCACCATTAGTATAAAAGAAGCTCACATGCTAGCTATTATTAGGCCATGAAGATTTGGTACATAAATGGACTTTAATATTTACACAATCCTTATTATAGTGTGGGTATAGTTATTAAACCTAGCCCAGAGGTTAACCTGACTAAGGGGCCGAGTCTCAGGTCAACCCGAAAAAATAAAAAAATATGTTTGAGGTTTTAATATCTCACATGCAGAACTTATGAAACAATCGATATGGTTATAAGCTATAAAAAATAAATGTGAGACATGAAGTGTAGTATATTTATCACACATCGAAAAGTTAATAAACAATTAATGTGGATGTATGTTATATATAGTTGTTCCATATCAAAAAGTTAAGAAACAATCTATGTGGATATAAGCTATAAAAAAGGATATGTAAGGCTAAGTATTCATAAATTAATTTTATATTTTTCGGGTTTATTAAAAATTATAAGAAAATAAAAAGTTAGGTCTCACCCGGGTTACGCTGGGTCACTCAGGTTTGATCCTACTAATTGCACCTCTGGTTTTTGTTGTTTGAGACCCGACCAAAACCCGGAGTCGCCTTGGTCCTCGGTCAACCCACTAGTCGGGGTCAAGTTTTATAACTATGAGTATGGGTCCAATTGGGACACAAAGAGGGCTTTGTTTGGCCTTACATGTGAAAGACATGATGAAGATATGGTTTCAACTACATCATTATCCAGCGCTACGTTTCAGTTTTAATCAATTTTTTATTTAATGTAAAAAAATATTATATATTCAAGCATTGCTAATGTATTTTTTAGTGGAAAAAAAATTAAATCATGTGAAGGTTACCTGATATAATCTTGTCGACTTGGCAAGTCCAAAAGCAACTTAGATTAAAAGTAAAAACATAGTTTGACCTAAAAAAAACACTTCAGAACAATATTTTAAAAAAAAATTATTGAGATTACACTATATTGGATCGACATGAGCTAACTTATTAAATTTGCTATCTAGATCATAAGACCATAATAACTCCATAGAAAACATTTCAAAACAAATCATGAATTCCAATTCTCAAACAACTCAATATTGAAAGTTAAAATTGAAAAAAGAATCCAAGTCAACCAGGATTAACTTGCCTAACCCGTAACCTTGATCATGAGATGACCTCATATAAAATAAATTAAAAAAATGATGAAACTCAATTCTTAATGAATCCAATGTTGAAGAATGAAATTGAAAAAAAAATCAATTAAAAAAATGATGCAAAAAAGGACCAAGGTTTACCGATCAAAGCTACAACCTAGTCATGAAATTGGGATAACCTCATAAAACACAAATCAAAATAAATCATGAAGCCCTGTTTTCAATTAACCAAATGTTGAATGATGAATTTCTTTTAAAAAATTCAATTATAAAAAGAATAAAAAAACTCAAGTTGGTCAACCAAACCTGCAACATGAGTTATGGGATCGGGATAATCTTGTAAAATATAAATTAAAACAAATTGTGATACTCAATCTTTAATAAACTCAATATTAAAAGATAAATGATTTAAAAAAAAATTTAAAAAAATATTATTATTGTTTTGATAAACAGTATTTTTACGAAGAGGTGGATGATGAATTCAACTTTTGTTTTTTAGTTTTTGTTAATATAGAATAATTGAAAAATATACATACTGGCACGTGTAAAGAAAGTCACGAGCGATAAAAGAGGGTTAGTTGGGCACCGAAACATAGGGGTCCAAGATGGGAGTGTCGCTGTCTTTTATTTTCAGGGCCCCACCAACCAAAGAATACATAGCCACGAGGGGAAAAAAGTACCCTTCGGTATCTATAAAAAGAGAACACCCAATTAGTTAGACAAAGGATACCTGCCCGTCAGATTTTTTAATATTTATGTTTTATTTATTATAAAAAAATTATATACCAATAAGCTATTCATCAAGATTTAGGTATAAAAAATAACCTATTATCTATTATTATTTATTAATTAATAAATAATTAAATAATTAAAATATATTTAAAATATGCTACAATCACCCGACACAGCAGTTCTTACCTACCCAATTCCATCTATCCATCTGCCCTTCTCCTCATTCTATTTGCGTTGCTTTGAAACTGAGATCGTTTTTTACTGCGGTTATGGTTGTGATTGCGGTTGTTTTTTAAATAAATTTTTATGTTAAAATATATTAAAATAATATTTTTTTATTTTTTAAAATTTTTTTGTTAAAATCAATACGTGAAAACGATTCAAAAAATATATAAAAAAATTAATTTTTTACAAACAAAAAATTAAATTTTATGGGAACGCGGTGCAAACCGCGTTCCCAAACAACCTCTAAATAATTTGAAATTTTAAATAAGTGTTTTATGATGTCTTAATGTTTCATTAAAAACATTATATTTTTTTAATATTAATTTTAATATTTAAAATAATTTATCAGTTTTTATAAAATAAAACTAAGCATAAATAACTAAAATAACTAAAATAATTCATTTTTTTTAGTTATTATATATTCAGGATGTCTTTGGGAGTGCGATTGAACCGTGGTACTAAAATTTTTTAATTTTTTTATATTTATGAATTGTTTTGATATTCTAATATAAAAACTAAATTTTAAAAAATTAAAAATATATATTATTTTAATATATTTCTAAAAAAATATATTTTAAA
>Ga0307518_10003876_pt1 | contig 10765 bp, 8 predicted proteins | sample 25_EM_MG_FD_203889 | JGI IMG/M metagenome (GOLD analysis project Ga0307518, IMG submission 203889) | Populus trichocarpa ectomycorrhiza microbial communities from riparian zone in the Pacific Northwest, United States - 25_EM | ecosystem: Host-associated > Plants > Roots > Unclassified | place... | reverse complement strand
GGATTAGAAGTTCATCACCGACCTAATGGTATTTTCGTGAATCAGCATAAGTATATTCAAGATCTTATCACCGTGGCTGGTTTGGAGGACACTTCTTCTGTTGATACTCCTATGAAAGTAAATGTCAAATACAGAAAAGATGAAGGGGACTTACTAGATGATCCTACTCACTATAGGAGCCTGGTTGGAAGTCTTATATACTTGACCACTACTCGACCTGATATATCCTATGTTGTCCATCAGGTCAGTCAGTTTATGTCTTCTCCTCGGCACCTCCATCTTGCTGCAGTTCGACGCATCATCCGCTATCTTCGAGGCTCACCTAATCGTGGGTTGTTCTTCCCTACCGGCTCCTCTCTTCAACTTGTTGCCTATAGTGATGCTGATTGGGCTGGGTGTCCGGATACACGTCGATCTACTACGGGTTGGAGTATGTTTTTAGGTAATGCCTTAATTTCTTGGAAATGTAAGAAACAAGACCGTGTTTCTAAATCCTCCACTGAAGCTGAGTATCGTGCCATGTCTACTGCTTGTTCTGAAATTGTATGGTTGCGCGGTCTTCTCGAAGAGCTTGGGTTTCCTCAGGTCACCTCTACCCCACTTCATGCTGATAATACTAGTGCTATTCAAATTGCCACCAATCCTGTTTTCCATGAACGCACCAAACATATTGAGGTTGATTGTCATTTTATTCGCAACACCTTGGAAAATCAGGTGATATCTCTTCCTCACATATCTTCCGATCTCCAAATAGCTGATGTCTTCACTAAAGCTATGACTCGACAACGACATCAATTTCTTATTGGCAAATTGTTGTTGGTTGACTTACCAGCATCAATTTGAGGGGGGATGTTACCGTATATGTATACAATTAGGACTCTTAATATTAACTATCAAGATTATCTTATCATAGACTCCTTGTATAGCAAAATAACCTTCCATGTAGACTCCTTGTATGGCAAAATAACCTGCAATGTATAAAAGGCTACTTTATGCCGAGTGCAGGGGAAAACATTCTGCAAAGTTAATAAATTGATTAACTCTCTTGGTACTCTGCTTTTGGCTTAAATAGATTAACAATATAGTCATTTACGAAAGTATCCCCGTTCCTATGATGGCATTGCTCAAAGGCCTGGAGGTTTCTGAATAAGATTTCTATCACATCATATATTTTTAGTTGTGGAATTTCTAGAATCCCATTATTGAATGTTATGTCTAGTAATGGGCTTTTATCGGAACGCTTAAACTTCACTCCAGATTGATGGAGCTCCGTCGCAGTGGGTGCGCTTAAAAAAACTTCTTTTTTCGCTGGACGGTGCTCCTCTGTTGGCTGCTGACACTTTTGTAGGAAGTCAACGAAATGTAAGACTCCAGAGGGATTGATTATTTTCCAACTGTCCTCTTTTACCCAGTCTGGCCATAGACCTTTGAATAAATCACAGGTAAGCTCAGTAAGGGTACAATTGATCTCAGGATTGGCAGCTCCACTGAATCGCTCAAACAACTTCTGGACGATGAAGAATGGAAGCTGATTTTCAAGCAAGCTCATATCAAACAGTACGTCTACTAACTTAAATGGACGATAGAAAATGTGGTCACTACGTCCGCTTTCATAAAACCCTCTGAAGTCCTCCATTTTCAGTAAGACCATAATAATGAAGACAGCATCCAGTAAGATCATTGTTGCGAAGTCTTTCCTACTAAGATCAATGGTCTCTGCATAACTATCTCGTAATTTCGTTTCATTCTCCTTGATAATGTTAATTAAATCCTCCAAACTTACTAATGAATTATGTCCGAGAAACTGCTGCAGGTACATTATTTTGTGGTCTTCCATAGCTTTTAGGTTTTCCTTACCATGGTGAAGAGGGCCTATTGAGACTGCTCGAGGTGTATATGCCTTTTCATTTAACTTCCGCAATCGTTCCGGGACTCTGTAGATGCAGCATGCCCGGGAGAAAGCCTTCTTGATCTTCAATTGCTCCCTCAAAGAATTGGCTATCTCGTTGATATCAAGTAAAACTTCATGGCTGTGATCCATTATCTGCTGGTCAGAACTTGATGTTCGACCAATTTTCAAACTGGAATAATATTAGTCATGAAAAACATACTTTGTAAACAAACTAGAATGCCAATTAAGAGAAGATTCGTACTAGAACTATAATCAAATTTGAACTATATTCACTTCAATAAAATCTGTTCACACAAACAGCAATATAATGGCTAAACGCAGATATAAGTAATATATATGTAATATCTGGCCCATGTTGAACTAACAGCTACATTACAAATATGGACTCACTATTTAGCTTCTTATTATTTGGCCCATGTTGTTTAATGTCTATTGTCTACCTTTAAAAATGTGTGTAGAGATGTTACCCAATTTAAGATTCAGAGGGGAAAAAAAGAAGACAGCCGAGCATATGAAACCAACCTAAATATTTGTTTGAAAATATAATAGTGATTATTTTTAAAGTATTTTTAAGTTAGAAATGTATTTAAATAATATTTTTTTTATTTTTTAAAATTATTTTTTATAAATCCAAAATCATAAAAAAAAATTAAATTTTTTTTTTAATTTTTCCTAAACAACACAATACCAAACGGGGCTTAGTGCCACTAATAAATTGTGAAATAGCTTATAAGAAAAATCAGGAATTAATCGAAAACCTTACAATTATCGAAGTCAATGCATATTGTGGGTATTACTCAAAACAATAAAAAATGTCAGTAGTTGAGCCTAGAAGAATTTAGCAAAAATCTAATTGTTTTAGAGTGATGAAGTGAGATGATTCAGCTTACTTTTGTGAGCTTTTGACTTGGTGACCTTCTTGGGACTGTTGTGAGGTTTCCAAGAGCTTTGATGAAGGTGGTAATCTCAACCACCATCAAAAGGAAAGCAAACTAAGGCTCAAAAATCGGTTGCTTCCATGGACTGCACTACTGTTGTTCTAGGCTAGCTGTTTGGGATTGCTGAATGGTGGTGATGGTATTAGGTGCAGGGTTTTGGGTGAATTTTGATGGTGCTTGGAGGGTTTCGGGTGGAGGAAGCCAGTGGTTTGTGTGTTTGTTCAGGGATAAGGCCAGTGGCTTGTGGTGCTATATATTTTGCTGGAAGTGTGTGTGGGTGATTTCTATGGAGGTTTTGATGGAGGAAAATTCCTCACCTCTTCTTATTCTACACAAAATTCTTCGCCAACCTTTTCTGACTCAGTTATTTTGCTTGGTGGAATTATCTTTTTGGTATATTGGTATGGGATGGCCCCCAAAACAAAATGATACAAAATAAGTTATATATTAAAATCTCTTCAATTAAAATAATTAGTAATGTGCCTTATCTCCAAGTAATATGTATCAAACGATATAAAGTAACTATTAAAATAAATAATATTTGTAATTTTTTTTATTATGAAACTTACCTAATAAGTTATATATTTGTAAAAAAAATCTAAGAGTTCGTACTCCTATAATGTTAAATACTTAATTTTTTTTGGGGGGGGGAACAAATTGGTGAGGTTATGGAAACTGTAACATATATTTGGTATCTTTAAATGATTTATTTATTATAAAATCACATTTTATCATTAGAAAAAAGTATGATAGAGAAAGGTGCAAATGATGGCTAGAAACTTACAGGCAGTTGTAGAAGGTTTGCTCGTTGTCAACCTGCCTCCAGCGTCCAAAAAGATGTACAAAGAATGGTTACTAGACTCTCCCTCTTTAATATGAAAATTCCAAAATGTTCTATTGCTCCTTTACAATTGCTACAATGGCAAGCAAAGGATAAGATTCCCAAACACTTGTTTGAATAGAATTAAAATGCTACCGGAATTAGAGTTCTGACTGCTTTGATCTTTCTGTTCAAATTCAAGTCCGGCACTGTTGGATCTCAGAACGAAGTTACAAGTTTTGGCTGAAAAAGATACTTTATTGAATTGCAAAAACAATGGCTTTATACAAGCCTGTTACAAGGAAAAGGAAATCAACAGAAAACAAACTCCACGTTCACAACTCCTAAGAACGTGTAAGTGGATCTAGGACCAATTCAAACAACAACTGATTACCCTACAAGCTAGGGCATTATTAACAGAATGAGTAACCAACTAAACAATAAACACAAATAAGTCTTAGCAATTCTAATGCTTCAACAGGCACTTACAGCAAGAAGAAGAGTGCTAGTACTATACTCTCTTGAAGAACACATTCCTTAATCTATGCTCTTGTCACCATATTATAGAATTTCAGGCTTAAAGCCAGACAAAACAATTGAGTTATCATAATGAAACTACTTGAATGATCGAGCAGAGTCTGTATGATAGTGAGTATGACTAGAACAGCAGCTGCTACAACAGAGATTATAGTCCATGGATTGCGGAAACTGTTCTGTTCCAAGAATGCCTCCCAGTTGTGCCCCCGCTTTCCGTAGTACTTGTTCAGATCTTCAACTACACCAGAAAAGTAGAAATGGTTGACGTTGATAAAATTTTCCTTGGAAAGATTGCGAAAAAGGATTGAAACTGCATCGTTATCATGGTGCCAGTTTTTTAAGATTTCGTATTTGACGAGTATTTCCACGTCCTTAGCAGAGGGGGCAAGGAAAGAGAGCATTGCAATATAGTCTCTTACATATCTATTACGACCGCCATTGCATTGCTCAAAGGCTTGGAGATTTCTAAATAGGATTTCTGTACGTTTGCCTATCCTTAATTGTGGGATTTCCAACGTCCCTTCATTATCATCAAATTTTATGTCGAGTAGGTTTTTGCTGGACCCTAACTTAAACTTGATTCCAGCCCGATGGAGCTCCGCTACACTAGGTGCGGTTAGAGTTTCAAGTTTCTTTGGCTGCATGTGCTCTGCTGGCTTCTGACAGATTCTTAGAAAGTCAACAAAATGCTCTGCTTCAGACAAATTGATTTCCTTCAAAATGTCATTTGGCGCCCATATACCCCATGCACATGATAAGAGATCATGAGAAACCTCAATCATGGAATATTCCTCATGACGGTCCTGTATTTTGGATAGTTTGAACAAGTCCTCAACAATGAAGAATGGAAGCTGATTTTCAAGCAAGCACAAATCAAACCTTATAATATCTTCATTCATCCATGGTTTATTGAATATGCGGTCAGTATTTCTACTTCGGAGATTAGGGAAGCATCTTTTCAGTAAGAACATAATGAGAAAGGAGCAATCCAGCAACACCATTTCCACAAATTCCTCTTTACTTAGATTATCAAAGGTTTCTGCATAACAATTACGCAATTTATCCTCCTTCTCTGCAATAGCTGCAATAAAATCCTTCACATTTACCTTGCTCAATTCAAGAAATTCCCTCAGGTACAGTCTCTTATGCTCGTCCATTTTTTTGAGCTCTTGATTTTCGCAGTGAAGTGGGCCAATGGAGATCACTTGAGGTGTGTAAGCCTTTTCATTTAACTCACGTAATCGTTTAGGAACTCTGAATATTGAACAATTATTGGAGAAAGGACGCAAAATGCTCAACTTTCCTTGCACGGAGACTGCTAATTTGCCAATGTCAAGCGAACTATTCATCTGATCTGTTGATGTTCCAGCAGCGGTCGTCTTGCGCTTAGCCATTCGCTAGAATCACAGTTATCAATTTGTTAGATAAATGCTACAAAAATTTCAATAACAATTGTAAAAGGAGATGAAGAATGCATAATCAAACACAAGATTCCCAGACAACCATAAGAGCATCTCTAAGGAATCAAATCTGATTTTTTTTCTTTTTCTAATTGTAAATGTTTCACATAAATGCGTGTCTTTGAGTACTTGAAAGAGCTGAAAATTAAAAATCCATAGCTTCTCTAAATTAAAACTTACAAGCATTTTTCTGAACAAAAAACAAAAAGGACTCGGTAGCTCTCACTTACACAAACTGTGAAATTCTGAAGTTTTTCTGAAGAGTTTTCTTGTCTGCTACTTTTTTTCCTGCAATTCTGCACCTCTTCTAATTCTACACAAAATTCCTCGTCAACGTTTTCGGACTTAGACTTCAATTAACAAAGACATAAAAAGCCTAGGACTCCAAAACAATATGCATTAAAACAATTAACATATAGAACTGGCATCCAGTTCTATATGTTATCAAGTTTTGGACTCGAAAATTTCAGTTTTCTGAGGGGTTTTTAGCGACAAGCTCTTCACTTATGTTTGATTATGGAATGCAAATTAGTGGTGTCTTCCTGTAAAATAAAAGGGTAAACCTCAATAATTATCCTTATAGATTCATCATTATTCTACTTCTACTCTTATAATTACAATTTTCCCACTATTACCCTTGTAGTTTTCATAAAATTCCATTAATTTTACTCTAAAAGCAATTGACAAAGACATAAAAAGCCTGCTGGATAGAAACTTACACACCTAAAAGCTCTCGACAACCGGCAGTTTTAGAAGTTCTTCTCGTCTCAAATGATGACAATCTACCTCTAGTGTCCAAAAAGATGTGCCAAGAATGGTACTTGAGAGTTTTTCGTGGGTAAGTATAGGAGGTTCTGGGGTTTTTTATAGGGCAAGGGGAGAGGTGAAAGAGGATGGAAGGAGACAGTGAAATGGGATTTGAGCCGTTGATCGGTAAGCTAATGGGCAGTGGAGATGGAGATCCGCGTGCACGTGATGCAGCCAATAGGATTGCTTCTTTTAGGCGGGCTCGTTTTTCATCTTATGGAGCTCCTTACCTCTCTTTGTGGAGACTTTCTGGACCGTGGATCTTAATGTGATCAGCGGTTGTGAATGTTTAGAGAAACGTGATGAGGATCGCCACCTGCGTACTCTGTTGAGTGACCAATAGAAATGCTTTATTTGCTTCCTTTTAACATGTAATTTAAGCAGCCCTAGGTTTGCAAAATTTCTCTTTTCTTAAACACCCATTTATGAGATATTTATTATTTCCGTCAATCCATCAATTAAATTTTAATTATACAGTAATATTTATTTTTTAAAGTATTTTTTTTATATTTTAAATTTTATTTTTAACATCAACACCTTAAAACAATCTAAAAATACTAAAAAAATAATTTAAAGTGAATAAAAAATTAAAAAACATCCAATTTTTTTTAAAATAGTTTTTAAATATAAAAATAAATATTCACTTGATCAATAAATAATTATTGTAAATTTTTCTTTATTGTAAAATTTTCTTTTCCAATACACGTATTTCAACGGTGGGGGGTTTCTTGATATATTGTAATGTTTGAAAATTACTGCCACTACAATCACTGTCACTTCTCCAATCACTAAGTTTTGCACACGTTTTTATGTTTCAAAATTGGATTCGTTTTTCTTAGATATTCTTACAATTAATGCTATAATCTAGAAATTTAACTGCTTAAATATGTTCCTTGAATTTGTTTACACGGTGACAACCCTTATTTAATGGTGGGAGAAATTCGAAGGAGCAATTGTTTTATTTTAATAAATATTTAATCTTTAAGATTTAAAAAATTGTTTAATTTAAGAATCTCATTCATGTGATTTTCTATAATAATCATTTTAAATTTTGAACTAGTATAAATAAAATTGTATAATTTATTTTACATTAATATGTTTTTAGAATTGGATTTTATATTATTCATGAAAGTTATCGTGATAATAATATCTCTATCGATTTCACAATAGAATTCCCATACCCTTATTCAATGGTGGGAAAAATTTGAAGATACAGCCTATGATGATGTGTTCAATTTCTTGAGTTTAATGAAATTTAATGATGTTATGAAAAAGAAAGTGAGGAAATATTACAAGAAAAGAAATAGAAAATAAAAGGAAAAATGTTTTGAAGCACATGTATGGATAAAGTTGCTTTTGAATAATGATATTTTTAAAATTTTATAAAACATAGTTTTATAATTGTTAAAGGTTGGATTATCAATTCTCTAACCCCAGATTTAATTGAAAATTTTATCATGTTTCTTAGAGCTAAATGTGTATCAATTCCCTAACCCCAATTTAATTGAGAATTTTATCATGTTTCTTACAGCTAAAGGTGTTTGGGACGTCATTGCCACAAGCTACTTCGATGGAGGAGATAATGTCCAGGTATATAATCTAAAACGAAAAGTCAGTCAAACCACACAAAGGAGGGGTTCTCTAGAAGACTACTACACTGGCTTACAATCTCTCTAGTGAGAGATTGACTACAGACGTCCAAATCTCATGACATGCGATGAAGACATACAAGAATACAACAAATTAATTCAAGAAGATCGAATTTATACCTTCTTGGATGCGATAAGGACATGCAGGAATACACAAAGGCGGGTGCACTCATTGTGGTGGAAATAAACACACCAAAGACACGTGTTTTCAGCTACACGGGTATCCAAAGTGGTGGTATGAAATGAAGGGAAAAAACACGAACGGAATGGCCATGCAACATTTATTACTTATACATAACCAAATACACTTATGCCACTCGACAGTTAACCTCTGTCTTCAACTCAAGACCCAGGTATTATTGGTTCCACAAACTTAGTATCCAACGGTGAACATATAAACAATTGGATTATTGACTCAAGGGCGACAGATCACATGACCTATGATCATAATGACTTTAAAACAAAGTCAGTTCCTCGACGGAAGGCCATATCAAATGCTAACGGTGATATATATCCGGTAACAGGGGGAGGAACAGTGGAATTATCAACCACATGCACTCTCTCTAATACTCTTTTTATTCCTTCACTCTCCACTAAATTACTATCAGTATGGCAAGTAATAGAATATTTAAATTGTTGCGTATTGATATACTTCTCATTTTGTTTGTTTTAGGATGTTCTCACGAAGAAGATTTTTGGTCGTGATACTAAGAAGGGAGGGTTATATTATGTGGATGATTTAGAACTTGGAAAAGTTCATTCCGCCCAATCATCACAGCGGCAAGGACAAGACATTTGGTTATGGCATTACTGGTTAGGACACCCATCATTCAGCTATCTACAACATTTATTCCCTACTTTATTTGAAAAAGTATTGCTCTCTAGTTTCAAATGTAAGGATTGTATCCTAGGTAAAAGTCATCGAACAAATTACCCCATCAATTATAATAAATGCAATGCACCATTTGAGATTATTCACTTTGACTTATAGGGCCCTGCACTTGTTATGACTACCGCTGGCCTTAGATGGTTTGTTACCTTTATTGATGATTGTACAAGGGTCTCTTGGTTTATATGTTGAAACATAAGAAAGATGTCCTACCAGTTTTTCAGAAATTTGTCACCCTTATACAAACTCAGTTCTCTATGGGCATTAAAACTCTTCGATATGATAATGGAGGCGAATATATTAGCCAAGAGTTTAGACAATTTTGTGATAGCAAGGGCATCATACACAAGACTACTTGTTCACACACTACTCAGCAGAATGGAATTGCAGAAGGGAAAAATAGACACATACTAAAGACAATACGGACCATTATGAGAGCTGCCCATATGCCCCAATAATATTGGCTTGATGCCGTGAGTACATCTGTTTATCTTCTCAACCGGATATTATCCTGAGTACTTAATTTTCACACACCACTCCAGATTTTGGAACAGTATGTTAAACTACCTTCAACACTCCATATACCTCCAAAGATATTTGGTTGTGTTGTATTTGTACATGTTCTGAAGCACCAACGATCCAAGTTGCATCCATGTGTTGTTCGTTGTGCCCTTCCTGACTATGGTTCTCATACGAAAGGATATCATTGTTATGATCCCCTTACACAGAAACTCTATATTAATATGGATGTAACCTTTCTTGAGACCGAATATTTCTTCAATGAACCATCCTCATCTGTTTTTCATGGGGAGAATAGACATGAACAACAAATATGGGATTGGGTTCATCCTGACCATACTCAAACAGAACCAGAAATTTCTGAACAGATCAACCACGCCGACTTACATACTCAAGCCACATCGAATAACCCCTTCTCCAATATACAACACGACTAAAATTAGAATCATGAGGACAATCCCGACACTACAACTAAGGTAAGATGTCCTGACTCTTCTACATTACCTGATTTTATGACATACAGTTTACCTCACAGGCATAATCATGGAGTAACCCCAAACCGGTACTCACAAAAAACAAAAGGAAGAAAGTTCAAATACTCTATTGTAAATTTTATCTCATCCCATAACATGTCAGATGCAACAAAGGTATTCATGGGAAAAGTATCTTCAGAACAGGTCCCATAAAACATTGAAGAAGCTATGCTAGATAAACACTGGAAGATAGTTGTCTATGATGAAATGAAAATTCTCCAGAATAATAATACTTGAGAACTAACTACATTTCCATATGGAAAGAAAATAGTTGGATGCAAATGAGCGTTTACTGTGAAATATAAAGCAGATGGGACAGTAGAAGATACAAAACGAGACTGGTAGCTAAAGGATATACATAGACATATGGCATAGACTATTAAGAAACGTTCTCACCAGTAGCCAAACTGAACACAATTCAAATACTCCTATCACTTGCAGTAAACCTAGACTGGCCTTTACATCAATTTGATGTAAAAAATACATTTCTTCATGGAGATCTAGAGGAGGAAGTGTATATGGATGTTCCTCTTGGTTTTACTGGAAAAAAAAATAAATGTGGTGTGTAGGCTTACAAAATCACTTTATGGACTGAAATAGTCTCCTAGAGTATGATTTGAAAGCTTCAGTCTAACAATGTGAAAGCATGGATTTAGCCAAAACAACTCGGACCAAACACTATTTCTGAAAAGAAATTGGGG
>Ga0307518_10003874_pt1 | contig 10768 bp, 11 predicted proteins | sample 25_EM_MG_FD_203889 | JGI IMG/M metagenome (GOLD analysis project Ga0307518, IMG submission 203889) | Populus trichocarpa ectomycorrhiza microbial communities from riparian zone in the Pacific Northwest, United States - 25_EM | ecosystem: Host-associated > Plants > Roots > Unclassified | place... | reverse complement strand
TTGGCATCCTCTTGGTCCTGCCGCACCACTACTGGGCGGCCGGGACCGTGTCTGTATAGATGATTAAACAGATACACAACATACTACAACCCTTCCCCCACTACATCTCGGCGGCACAACTAAAACGCGCGGAGGGAACGTGGCGGACCACCGGGGGACCTTACGTCCTGGCCGGTGGGGCATTTGTGCGCCAGAGGGGAAGGGGCAGGCCACAGGGGCCATAGTTACTTACTCAGAAGGATGTGGAGTGCGATATGGGGTGGACCACCCCGAGTCACTATAATATGGATTTAAAAAAAAAAAAAAAACCAACAGACCTGGAATGTGTTGAAGATGACTTTGAAGAGGGAGCGCACGAAAAACTGGACGACCAGATTCGTGAGCTCTCTCGACACGTAACTCCCCAAAACATCGATTCTTTCTCGGCCCTCCTCCTTGCTGCTATTGTTGAGCAGTCAGGCAGTGCCCTGCTCCGAATTTATTCCAATGTCATTGATTGCAAAGCCATCATAGAGAGCGAGCCCAGACTCCGAAATATGTTATTAGATGGCTCGAAGAATGGTTATAAGTCTGTGCGGCTTCTGAGTAAGGACTTGTCTGTATCTAGTGATTGCACATCTAACACCCTCATTGTAGAACTGCTTCGACCACGTGAGTATTGGTTTAAGATCTCGTGGAAAGCATATTAACATTGAGATTTTGAAGGACCCATGATCACGCATGACTCCAAGCGTCCCGATCCATCCAGTGAGCTGCCTTTTGATTTCAAACATTTTGTTCGTTTCTTTACATGACTAGCTACTGAAAATGCTTGGGAAGAGGAGTATGTTGGGGAGGGCGCAAATCTTCTGTGGGCTGATATCCAGGAATGCTTCAAGGAGGTTCCACTAGATCTAAATCGGCATTTTTATGCGAAATACTGCGCCATTGTTCAATCTTCGGGAATGGGTAAATCTCGCACCGTCGATGAAATGAGCAAATTCCACTTCGTAATCCCTGTTAACCTACGGGAACATGACTCAACCGGTATGCCTTCTTATTCGTTACTGTATTTCCCTTCAATGCTGAATGTTCTCAACTTCAGGATATCCCCCTCCAGATGGTCCAGCACGTGATTATCTTACCGGGAGTGCAACACAAAGTGACGCTTTCCTTCGAAGCTGCTCATTCCTCCATGGGTTATTTGTTCAGACAGCTACTGTCCTGAAGGACATCAAAAAACCTACCGCCGAGAAATTTTGGAATTATATGAAGGAGGGGATGAAGTTTGGAGCCCATGGTCCACACCGGCAGGAATTCTATCAGAAGGTTAAAACCCTCGCTGAGGTATGAAACACTGCATGTTGAGTTGCTCCTAGCTTACGGGACGTGCAAGGGCTTTTATCCCGAGTATTCGGTGTATTTTCCTTCTGAAAAGAGTCCATCGGAGGCCATTGTGGATCAAATGTTGCTTGACACTGCCTTTCCGTTGCGTAAGGCATTCAAAGAGCTGTGCAAATCCCTTGGAGATGAGATAGTACCTGAATTATCAGCTGAGCAGCCAATGAAGAAGCGAAGAACATCAAATCCCAAATCTCAAGCATCCAAGCATCCTTTGGTTGTCCTCGCATTCGATGAAGCTCATACCCTGACAGAGCCACAGGACAAGGATTCATGGTCATGCTTCGGCGAGATGCGTCGTGCAATTCGAGGACTTCATACCTTATCATTCTTCACACTCTTTATTTCGACTTCTGGCACCTTGTTTGGGATCACCCCTACCACAGGACATAACATCTCTGCCAGAATGCTCCTCGAAGGGGAAGTTATGTTGCCATTCTGTGAGGTCGGTTTCGACATGTTTGCGAAATATGTAGACTTCCGCGAAACGGTCAAGCTTTCGCAAATTACATCCGAGGAGCACTTGACATCATACGGTCGACCTTTGTCTGTACTAAATGCTTACTCCGTTCGACTCCAGCTAACCTTTGCCCTAGATTCACTCTTGATTACCGGCAGGGACAAAAGGCCGACTTATTCCTCTTTGCAGCCCAGAAGTTGTTGGGTGGCATTGCATATGAATTTCAAGCTCTCACAATTGCGGAAAAGCTCGCGTGTCTTGCTCAACGAATCCCTATCGAATTTCTCGAGGTTGATCGTAGCCTTGAGACCATGGTCACCATGTCGCCTTCTGAATCAGTTCTTTCAGAGGCGGCATACTTTGTGATGACTACTCAACCGCAGTTCAGTCCTCCTGAAGCATTGCAGGTCATTCTAAACAAGTTTCCAGTGAACAAAGGCGAGCTAGGAGAATTGATAGTGCCACTACTTTTCACCATGGCGCGCGACGAGGCGGTGGGACCCGCTAATAACTTTGGTCGGCCTCCCGACAACCAGCGTTGGTGCAGCCTCACTGAACTGCTAACATCCCTCTTTTGCACTCCCTCTCCTCCCTCCAAAGAACATGTTGACGTCGTTACCTCCAAAGGATGGCACTTTACAGCAGGGTGCCCAGATCAAACCAAGACCAAATCATCTCTGGGCGCCAGATTCAAAAATAGCAAGGTCTACTTTACCCATTTCGTCAAAGTTCACGAGCAGGCCCTCGTTCATGTCGAATACCTGATGCGTTTAATGGTCCGAGGTGCTGCACTGCTATGCGCAAATGGAGACCTTGCTGTCGACGGCATCATCCCCTTTTTGTTCGAAGGTGATGAAATAAGACCGGATAATATCGGGGTTATCATGTTTCAAGTCAAGAACGATGCGACATACTTATTCCAGCTCCCCACAGTTTCATCTTTTCCACGCTATGGACCCTTTCTCCCTCAATATTCTAGAACCCCCTACCAAGGTTCCCATCATCCGAATAGTATTCGCACTTGCCGCGAAAACTCCCAGCTTTAAGCTCGTGAACTATAATACCAAGAAACGTCGTTCCAGGGTTGCGCCAAATGAAAGTTACACCACATATGATTTTTGGGTTTCTGGCCTCTCCCCAAAGATCTTGGTTCCAGTTGAGAATGAACAGAGTGCTTGGGACAGCATCTTGGAGGCGTCTCATTCCTGGGGAAGGACTTACTCTGATAGCTTGGCACTTTGTACGACACAACGTAGGTCCATGAACCCTGGAGTTGCAGTCCCCAACGGGTTTTGGGAGAATTGGTGTAATTCCTTGTAATGTGTTATTATTTTGTGTACATACTCTCAATGTCTCTTGGTAAATGAACCTGTGACGGAAGGCGATAGTAGCTTTTAGCCACACGGTAGTCTTTTTTCGTTAGAGGAATTATTGGTTGCTCAGGAAGAACTGGCCAAACAATCTTTGTATGAAGTAGACTGGGGGTCAGACATCGAGTATTCTAGAATCTACATCCTTAAGTGTTTTCTACGTGCGGCGGGAGAATAAACGAGTGTCTAAAAAAAAGGAGAACAAAGGAACAAGGACGAGTAAGTAAAATCCGAGGCACTAGGAACCGTACGTCGTTACATTTGCCCTCCTGATCTTCCAATGGGGGAGATCAAGTTGCAGCGACATTGTTCGTAGGGTTGGAGGCCACAAGGTAGAGAATCATTAGAGTTATAATAAAGAGGATCCAACCTGTAGAAGGACCGGCTACCGACGAGTCTATGGGGGATTGAACCTGGGAATCCCCTGCGGTAGAGGTGATCTTTAGGTTCCTAAAGATGTCATCAAATTCGTTCAAGACGTCATGAGCCGCGACCGTTATGACCTCCGCCTCGCCCTCCGTTTCGTCTGTTTCATGGCGACGGGTATTTTTCGCGGGTCTGGCTGGTGTTAGCTCTCTCTCTGAGGCAGTGTGATCACGGCGAGCCTTTCTGAGCGTCGTGAGCTTACAGATCACAGTGTCCGCTGTGAGCAGTCGAATATGACTCGGGGGAAGCACCTAGACTCTCCTTTACCGCGCTTGTTCTTCTTCGCGGGTTGAGTGTTCGCAAGTCCGAATGCGGGTGGCAATGGATACCGCATGAATGGGACGGGACCTTCAGCGTGCAAGACTCAGAAGTTGATATATCCAGGGGGAACTATGTCGCATCGTATATCGAAGGATCCATAGCGAATGGTAGTGGTAGTAACACGGAACCGCTCGAGATGAAGAGCCGTGAAGTTCATGGGTGGTCGTGGTTTGTTGGTAGGGAGGGGGGGGGGGTTCTCGCCCGCCTTTTATACGGTTTCGTGCGTCGGGTAGGCCTAGGAGAGGGGTTGGAACCCCGAGGGATTGTTGCGGGCTTTTCACTCTTCCTCTTCATGAAGTGACAGTGGTCGTCCACAAGCGACCCGCACCAGAGACATCCATTCCTCCAGCGACTTGGTATGGAGGAAACCAACCGTCTGAGAATTTGCATCTGACAACTGCTTCTCGCAGATCCCAATAGCTGTTTGCGTCCATACGTCTTATAGAACAGATCAGTCTCGCACTGGAGGATGCCGCACTTTTCGTGTCACCTCGCTCGCTCCACTGGCAGACAGTATTCATAGAATGGCTGAGTCCGCAATAGGCATCGGTGAAGTCAGGATTTACGGAACTCACCCACAAGTGATACGGAATTGTTTCCGACAATTAACCCTGTTACCATACGTGTCACCCATCTACACGCAGAGCGGGGACCGGGTCTTTCACCGAGTCTTTCAGAGTGTTACCCATATTCACCAAGGCAATGTCCAGGTCTGGGTGTGGCAGCCCTCAAGATCGAGGATTGCGAAAGTACAGCGTATCCATGTTGTCTGGGCTACAAAGAAAGTCCCAAAAGTATTTCTGGGAGGTTTTCAGGTCTAGGCGTTGACGTAGAGGGTTGAAACTCGAAGCTATGTACATACGTTAGTCGAGCACGAGACTCATATCATTGGAATACCTTGGACGTTGCAACAGCAGTCGCTATGGCTCAACCCAAAGCAAATCAGAATTCTGAATGAGGTTTCTAAAGAGTATAGGCCCGTACAGGGGGTGATCCTACGCGGTGTTGGAGACTATGGATGAAGTCTTGCGGCAACGCAATCAACAAAGAGTCGACTTACTAAATCGGGCAACTATGTCCAAGTCACAACGTCACGAATTCAAAGTTCATCATATTCAGAACCACATTTTCGGTGCCGCGCGCTCTATTGTTTTGTCTTCTGGAGAGTCTGTTGACGCGAACGAACATGGTATAACTCGCGTATACTCTGCGGTCCGTGAATGCTGTCACGCGTGGCGATAAAAAGGGTGCTTGTGAGTGCCAGGTCTGTCAGACTACACGGTGAAGGTTTGAAGCCGATTTTCTGTTTGGGACATGTAAGAGCGATGTAATATAATCGAAAATAGATCGCCAGGTATGACCTACAAGGACCTAGGTTACAGGTACCATCTGCTTCAAGCAAATCATTATTCATGGTCGTCTTTGGTCTTTGGGTGTGCATAACCAACCACACTGATGCATGTCCTTCGTTCATTCGCAGGTGACCAACAAAGGCTGACGGACTCGTAGCTTTGCAAGTTTGCATTCTACCGTCAGGAAGCGCCGGGTGTGGAAAAGTATTGCACAGATGGCCGCGATATGTATCTCGTTCTCCCTGGTACTTTCAACATGGTATCTGAACCATCTCCGGCCACCCCCATCCGACGGGATCAAGCTTGGGGGCACAGGTCATCGAGGGAGCTGACAATCTTACTGATATCGCTACAGGTGTGTGTTGCGTAAGTTCTTGAACCTGCACAGTATCGACTCAAACGTCACACAGGGACCAAGTTCGTGGTGTCGTTGACGGGGATGATGGCGAATTGATCCTGCAGAAGTTTATGCAGATGCGGTCATGAAAAAACCTATTTCACGCCCTGGAGATGCGACAGTCATTATCTACTCTTTACTCACTTACTTAACATACAGGTATATCCTAATACATAGTGGCCTGCCAGACTACTGAGGTCTTATTATTTACATATTTGATCTGATGCCTCACCAATGAAGTAATGTAGTCAACAAGCAACATGACTATTCTTATAAGATAGAATTGCATGCAGTCCCACAGGCAGGATGTACAGATAATACAATGTATGACTGTCAATAGAAGATCTGCCTACAATCAGTGAAAAACTGTGGAGTGTGATGCATCCTCACTAATGATAGGAGAAACTGACGCCACTAGTCCACTGTTCATTTCTACATGACGAAGAGGTCAGAGGGGAGTGCATAGTAGATGCCTCTCAAGGGAAGGAAGAAGATTAAGGAGAAGACTGTGACTGCCAGTTAAAAATAGAAGTCAGAACGGTGTCGGAAGAGAACAGAGGTGCTCGATGCGTACAAAATAGGACTTTCTCCCAAGGTTCGAGAGCGTTTATGGCGAAAGTTGCCTCGAAACAGATGCACCGCCGCTGGGCGTAATGTGGCAAATGCGACGAGCGGGAGTCGGTCATCATGTAGTTCTTGTGTAGTGGTTTGTAGGAAGAAAAGAGCGAGATGGATAGAATAAACCGACTCTATGCTTTATATTTCTGTTCTTGTTGAACTATTCCGAGTTGATTTGAAAATCATTGCGCTTCCGAATCCTCGAATCCTCGGAGCAGAAAATAGCCAGAAGGCATTACACGCACATCAGGTTGGTATGCATAAGCCAAAAGGCAGCTACATAACTTCAACCAGAGCTGTAGGAATCAATTGGTCATATGGTTCACACTTGACGAGACCACGTGCAACTCACACCAGTCTAGTAGCGCTAGAGCCCCGATTGATCTCCAAAGCTCTCTCGAGGTCGAGCCAACCGGTTGTTTCAATATGCGCTCATCACCGCCTTCACCCCCATAAGCAGTGTAAAGGACGTGAACATGATCACTGCAGAACGTGTGATCAAGGTCGAACGTCATTCGCTGGCGCCATAGATACCTTCATTGAAGGGCTTCACAATGTTCCCGACAATTGCGCTGGGAGAGTGTGATAGGCTGGGTGTATAGTTCATCACAGGGAACGCGAAGCAAGGGACGACCAAGACTCTACTCGCTCACATGAAGTACAACTTGGACGAGTCGTCGTTGTAGTGCTTAGCCAGCGAGAACAAACATAAACCTATGATAGCCTATCAGATTTTGTTGCAACGACCTCCGCCACGAAATATTGACCCCCCGCAGCCCTCACCTTCCTTCGTTTGGGACTTCCCTACCCTACAAATTCTGTCTGACCCCAAGTCTGGTTGGTGCAAGAGCAGCACAGATGAAAGGTGATGCAAGCTTGCCAAGATATGGCATCTGAGGCTAGGGTGAACGTTTGAACGTTGAACCCGGATAAAACTCGCGAGCCCATGTGGATGCGTATAGTCTGGTGACCAGGCTCGAACGTGCGTGCGTACGGGTTGATCCGTGGGTGGTTCTATGTGTTGTGGTGAGGAAGAGGTCGGGTTGCACTTACAGCTGTTTTCAAAAGTTCGGGGAAAATCTAAAATCAACAATCAGCCTGTGGGAATTGCCGGAAAGGACCCCGGAAGTAGCCCTAGACGGATTTTGTAATCACTTGTAGTTCTAATTACTTCCTTGTGAAGCCACCATGTCGTCCCCAACACCGGAGGATGATGATAGTACTCAACAATCATTCTCAATCTCACTGACGGTCTATTCAAAAATAAAGAAGACATCAGTGAAAGGAAAGACGATGTCAAAGGAGGAGAAATCCACCAAGATGAAGGAACTTCTGTTCGCTCCCAACAACTCTAACTACATCGAGTTTTTGCAAGCTATACTCCTCAAACATGGCCTGGAAATCCATGAGGTTACTGAGAAGAAGCACTTTCCACTGAAGTACATCCCGCCAAAAGCCAAAGGGTATGTTTTTCATGATGGTAGTAATGATACTAACTTTCCATTCATCAGCAAAACAGCACTTTTGGGCTACAGACACTACAGACCACATGACTTGTGTACAGGTCTGTACAGCCTGTACAGACCGATCAACTCTGTACAACTCTGTAAATTCCTAACTACTGACACTATTGCTACACCTTTACTACACTTTTGACTACACTTTTTTACTACACTTTTACTACACTTTTTTGAACACTTTTACTACACTTTACTACGCTTTTTTGAACACTTTTACTACACTTTTGACTACACTTTTACTACACTTTTGACTACACTTTTACTACACTTTTTTGTACACTGTTACTACACTTTTGACTACACTTTTCTGTACACTTTTACTACACTTTTGACTACACTTTTACTACGCTTTTTTGAACACTTTTACTACACTTTTTGAACACTTTTACTACACTTTTGACTACACTTTTACTACACTTTTACTACACTTTTTACTACACTTGTACTACACTTTTTTGAACACTTTTACTACACTTTTCACTACACTTTTGACTATGCTTTTACTACGCTTTTTTGAACACTTTTGCTACACTTTTCACTACAATTTTACTACACTTTTGACTACACTTTGACTACACTTTTGACTACACTTTGACTACACTTTTGACTACACTTTGACTACACTTTTGACTACACTTTTACTACGCTTTTTTGAACACTTTTACTACACTTTTTACTACACTTTGACTACACTTTGACTACACTTTTGACTACACTTTTACTACGCTTTTTTGAACACTTTTACTACACTTTTTACTACACTTTGACTACACTTTTGACTACACTTTTACTACGCTTTTGTGAACACTTTTACTACACTTTGACTACACTTTGACTACACTTTGACTACACTTTTGACTACACTTTTACTACGCTTTTTTGAACACTTTTACTACACTTTGACTACACTTTGACTACACTTTTGACTACACTTTTACTACGCTTTTTTGAACACTTTCACTACACTTTTCACTACACTTTCACTACACTTTTACTACGCTTTTTTGAACACTTTTACTACACTTTTCTGTACACTTTTACTACACTTTTGACTACACTTTTACTACGCTTTTTTGTACACTTTTACTACACTTTTACTACACTTTTGACTACACTTTTACTACACTTTTTTGTACACTTTTACTACACTTTTACTACACTTTTGACTACACTTTAACTATACTTTTAACTACACTTTTACTGTGCTTTTTTGTACACTTTTACTACACTTTGAGCTGCACTTGTTAACCCAGTCATGACTATACTACTTAGGCTAATAATGACTATGCTTCTTAACCTAGTCATGACTACACTTCTTAATCTAATCATGACTACCCTTCTTAGCCTAATTGTGACTACATTACTTAACCTAATCAATTTACCAAAAGTGCAGTAGAAGTGTAGTAAAAGTGTAGTCAAAGTGTAGTCAAAGTGTAGTCAAAGTGTAGTAAAAAGTGTAGTAAAAGTGTAGAAAAAAGTGTAGCCAAAGTGTAGTAAAAGTGAAGTCAAAAGTGTAGTAAAAGTGTTCAAAAAAGTGTAGTAAAAGTGTAGTAAAAGTGTAGTAAAAAGTGTAGTAAAAGTGTTCAAAAAAGCATAGTAAAAGTGTAGTCAAAAGTGTAGTCAAAGTGTAGTCAAAAGTGTAGTAAAAGTGTACAAAAAAGCGTAGTAAAAGTGTAGTCAAAAGTGTAGTCAAAGTGTAGTCAAAGTGTAGTAAAAAGTGTAGTAAAAGTGTACAAAAAAGCGTAGTAAAAGTGTAGTAAAAAGTGTAGTAAAAGTGTAGTAAAAAGTGTAGTAAAAGTGTACAAAAAAGCGTAGTAAAAGCATAGTAAAAAGTGTAGTAAAAGTGTACAAAAAAGCGTAGTAAAAGCGTAGTAAAAAGTGTAGTAAAAGTGTAGTAAAAAGTGTAGTAAAAGTGTACAAAAAAGCGTAGTAAAAGTGTAGTAAAAAGTGTAGTAAAAGTGTAGTCAAAAGTGTAGTCAAAAGTGTAGTAAAAGTGTACAAAAAAGCGTAGTAAAAGCGTAGTAAAAAGTGTAGTAAAAGTGTAGTCAAAAGTGTAGTAAAAGTGTAGTAAAAAGTGTAGTAAAAAGTGTAGTAAAAAGTGTAGTAAAAGTGTACAAAAGAGTGTAGTCAAAAGTGTAGTCAAAAGTGTAGTAAAAGTGTTCAAAAAAGCGTAGTAAAAGTGTAGTAAAAGTGTAGTAAAAAGTGTAGTAAAAGTGTAGTAAAAGTGTAGTAAAAAGCGTAGTAAAAGTGTAGTAAAAGTGTACAAAAAAGCGTAGTAAAAGTGTAGTAAAAAGTGTAGTTAAAGTGTACCAAAAGGTGTAGTAAAAAGTGTAGTAAAAGTGTACAAAAAAGCGTACTAAAAGTGTAGTAAAATGTGTACAAAAAATGTGTAGTATCCATTAGGAAATATTGTGTAGTGTTTGTATTGTAGTGTTGATTACCAAAAATGCATAGTTTCAATTAGGGAATGTTGTGTAGTGTTTGTGTTGTAGTGTTGATTACCAAAAATGCGTAGTATCAATTAGGAAATGTAGTGTAGTGTTTGTGTTGTAGTGTTGATTACCAAAAATGTGTAGTAGCAATTAGGGAAAGTTGTGTTGTGTTTGTGTTGTATTGTTGATTACCAAAAATGTGTAGTATCTATTAGGATGTGTTGTGTAGTGTTTGTAGTGTAGTGTTGATTACCAAAAATGCGTAGTAGTTGTGTAGTGTTTGTGTTGTAGTGTTCATTACCAAAAATGCGTAGTAGTTGTGTAGTGTTTGTGTTGTAGTGTTAATTACCAAAAATGCGTAGTACTTGTGTAGTGTTTGTGGTGTAGTGCTGATTACCAAAAATGCGTAGTATAATTGTTGTGTAGCAAAAGTGTAGTACCACTTGGTAGTTGGTACTGCCACTGTGTGTCCAAAATTTGACTAAGTGCCCA
>Ga0307518_10003873_pt1 | contig 10770 bp, 11 predicted proteins | sample 25_EM_MG_FD_203889 | JGI IMG/M metagenome (GOLD analysis project Ga0307518, IMG submission 203889) | Populus trichocarpa ectomycorrhiza microbial communities from riparian zone in the Pacific Northwest, United States - 25_EM | ecosystem: Host-associated > Plants > Roots > Unclassified | place... | reverse complement strand
CATGTTCACACTAAATACTCTACTATAGTCAGAAATTGCTTGCCTTTGAGAGGCTGGGCAGCAGAGTGTCACACTGACACATCATGTGATTATGGTAGAATTGTAATGATGACTACCTTATCCCCATTCCAGATCCTATAAAAGATCTATACAAGTGCAGGAAAACTCAGTCACGCGCGATACAGCGACAAATGTCTGTATTACCTATACAAGTGTGGGAAAACTAGGTAATACAATCAGTATACAAACACAGTGTGGAAACAAAGGTTGTACCCACCTCAGTTGTGTGCAATACAGCAACAAACATCTGAGGTGGGAGCTCTACAGTACGAGACTATATATGAGCTGGCAGAACAAAAGGGTGAAACAACAGACAAGGTGCGGATGTTGGATCCACACTGTACAGTACAAGAGGTAACCTAGACATGTTACAGTGGGGAACGAGTGAGACTACAAAGATAACAAAGAAAAGAAACATGCTCCAAGTCCTACCACACATTGTGACCAGGCGTGTGTTATGTAATCGTTCCACGCCAGTATTTTCATAGCTCTTGGGACTAAAGTAAACACATCAACCTGCAAGAAACAACTATGGACAACTTGCCATTTTCAACATCCTATGCAGTATATAGCTTGAATAAAGTCTTGAGGAACACAGTCTTCCTGCTTGCACCTACCTCTGTCTGATCTGAGCCTAGCTAAGCTTCTGCCTACTCCCATGGATATATTTCTTTCATTCAATTACATCACCCTTCAACTTCATCAGCAAAACAACCCTTTGCTCTGTAGGGTCTGTACAGCTAACTACAGAAAATTACAGAAAGGTACCCAGTAATACAGAGCTGTACAGAAAATGGACAAAAAAACTGGCCTATAAACCTTTCCTAAAAATTTCACTGAACCTTCTTTGTATCAAAAATAAGCCTTTTACATACCAGGTTTGAGTATAGAAACTGAATTACTCATGTGACATGTCAAAACTTGGGGTGGGAAAAGTGCTGTTTTGCTGATGTTCACCTCAACAAGCACAAAGCACTGACCACCAAGCTGAGCATGACCAAAATGAACAGAATAATACTTTGACTACAAAGGTTGTATTTACTGAAGTGCTTAGAAATTTGATTTGATTCATTGATTTTTTTTTGTGATTGGAATTGAAAGTGTTTAAGAATGTCTGAAAGATATTGTGGTTTTATCCTTATTACTATGCCTGGCAAAAATAGGATAAGCATTGCCCAGCAAACTAGGATAAGCATTGCCCGGTGCTGCCTGCCGAAGGCAGGCACCAGCGCTAGCTGGTCAAAGAAGAACCGGCCAAGGAAAAGTGTGATGTAACTTACCTGTCGCGAATTTCGCGTAGTTCGCCAGCATCGGTTCCAGCGGTTAGGCCATGTGGGATTCCTTTTTTGGATGTCTCAACCACATGGCCGTGCTGTAACTGATACATGAGAAAATACAATAAAAATTTATGTAAATGTAAAAATATGATATTGTAGACACTAAAACTCTCGCGCAACACGGCAAACATGTGCAAACAAAGCACTTTACCTACTGTGGGGGAAGTGGGCACTCGGAAATCAAAGCAGGTGAAACAATCTCAGTACAGACTGTCAACACAACTGAGTGATTAGATACCCTTCCACTGCAGCCCTGTATTTGATTCAAGTGGTAAATGAAGCTACTGTATAAGAGGCTTATGCTATTGTAATGGGTTCCCCCATGGCTGTGCTACTGCAGCAACGCATTGAAATCAAATTATTACTGATCACCTTGTCTAACAAGGTCACTCCCACCCGAAATGTGTCAACATATTTTGAACGTCCACGATCTCGTGTATTTCACTGTCTGTTGTAGTGACAAGTATCTCTGATTCAATCATGATTGGTTAGCTGAAATACATTGATTCTTAGTACGACCACTATATTAATGCTCATTGTGTAATGGCTTCCTCCCATTTCTCTTTTAATCTTATCGAGCGCATCGAGCTGTTTGTCCTCAATCCGTAAGTGTTCGCTGGGGTGGTGGGTAAATAAGTGTTCATCAAAGTCACGCAATAGCCGCACGGTGTTTCTTCCGTGACTCCGTGATAATGCGACATATGTGTTGAAAGGAGTCAGTTTGCCAGTCGGAGGTGTGCTGAGATCGATTATGCAATGCTCAATTGTTTGGGCTTGGGAACAATAGTCCGTGAACGCGTATGCGGGCGTGACAGGAAGTTGTTGCCTAGCGACTGTAACTTTGTTGCCACTAGCTGTCACAACACTGAAGGCCCTCATCATGGGCGTAATTGGAAGTACACCCATCTCTAACCCTGGCAGCGGGTCAGCTTTGGTGCATATCATTCACACAAGAATGTAAAGAGGAGGGTATTGCAGCACCTTCGTGTGTGAGGGTACAGTGCTCATCTCCTCTTGAGTGTATCCTCTATATGTCCGTGTGCACCATTGGCAACATCAAGGTCCATGGAAACATTGAATGTCACCATTACTTCCATGCCAATCGCGATGTCCACTTCGTCAGCCAGTCCTGCCCGTTCATGACGGTTTCTTCCTCTTCCTGTTTTGGGTTTCGCAGCTACTGCAAACTTTTCTTCCAATGTTAGAAGGCGTCCTTGGATGGTGTTGAAAGCAGGACAGTTGATCAGGGATAGCCCTTGTGCGAGGCTGCACGCTTTGGCAGACATTGAATTCCATTTCATCCGCACTGCATGTCTTGGCATCACTAAAAGAGCTTCGCTCCATGGGGGTGAGCTGAAGTCTGTGACAGGACATCTCTCGTTGGTTAGGACAAGTTCCCGAAGTGTTGTGATGTGTTCATCAGAACAGTTGCCATGCCAGATGTGCTGTAGGACATCCAACCAGTGCGGATCAGTGACTCGCACCTGTGTTTTCAGCCGGACAATGACATCAAATTGCTCATATAATTTTCTTCCTACCATCTTGTTGTCCATATCCTTCTCTGGATTGCAAGGGCAGTAAAGCGGAGCAGATGGTTTTGCTGCTACAGGAGGAAACTGGTGAAAGTCGCCCACTAGGATGACATTCAAGCCACTGAATGGTTTATTGGTGCTTGTCCTGTCGTTTGGAGTCTTCACTCGACTGATTATGCCGGAAAGTTTGGCAAACATTTCGTGTGACACCATAGACATCTTGTCAATGATCAAGTATTGCTTGCCCTGCCAGTATGCTTCCAGTGCTTTCATTGTCTGCACTGATTGCTTCCCTCCCTGCAAAGGTAACATTGCCAAATGATGTAATGTTTGGCCATCAATAACTGATGCTGCAAGGCCTGTGTATGCTGCTTTAACCAATATGCTGGCTGCATGTCGGTCAACAAAGTTCTCAGTGATGGTCTGGATAGTTTTGGATTTGCCTACTCCAGCTTCTCCAGGAATTATCATCCGCAGTTTCTGGGGACACCTTCCGCTTAGGTACTGCTCCAGATGCCAATCAATGATGTCATATTCCTGCCACTGGTCTTCTAACAACTCATTCGGTTTGGCTGCTCGAAGGGCTGTCACTTCGCTAACCAAGTCTGCGATCAAGCCGGTGTCACCCTTTTCGGTGTCAAATATCGCCTGACTCAGTTCCATGATTCTTGTTTCGCTACCAGTGGAAGAGGTTGGTTGTGCATTGTCTGATATTGTGGTTTTCTGTGTCATTGCAAGCATGCTGTTTAACCACTCCAGTAACAGCCTTTCGTCGTTTCCTGTAGCAAAGCAATAGCTGTTGGATGGGTTTTGGGGGAGAGTGGTGGTTGAAGGGAAAAAACCTCATGCCAGTGCTATCTGTATTGCCCCCTCTGTGTGTGCTTCTTCTCGGGGTGACACTTGATCTCGTTGGAATTGTTTCAAGTCTTCCTCAGTTAGCGGAATACGTGCTTCATCAATGTCCATGCCATTCATGTCTGTATCCTCCTGATCATCTGTGCAACCCATGTCATGCCACCTCCTGATCTGGGGATCAACTCCTTCACCAATACTTGAGTCGCATGCCATCTTTGTTTCATAATAATAATATATGCCTGCAATGATTCGCTTGTGATCTGCCGTGGCGTTTCGCATGAAGGTTGTGAAAGCTTCTGCCCATGACTGATCCTCTCTCTTTAGATCCTGTTTGTGGCACCATGGTTTCAGTAATGCTAACATGCAGGCACAATAAAAGTCATGTGTGTCGGGATCATCACTGCGTGGAAACCATGGGCCAGCTATCTGCGGCAGTGTGTTGTGATTTTGGGCATGTAACATGTGTCGGTGGGTTAGACTTTTAGGATGTGGTGGTAGATATTGTGCGTGCAGGTGGGCTGGTCATCCTGCATTGGTTTGTGTCGCTCCGAGGGACGGTGGTTGGTCAGATTCATTTTTGAACATTTCTTCTCAAGTATCTATCGAGAATGCAAGCAGACAGCAGTGCTCCATTTCTTTTCCATGAAATATGTAATCTTGCATTTGGGAGCAAGTGTACAATTGCCCTTCGCTATTCACCAGCAGCATTATCATCTTGTCTCCTGCCTGTTGGGCATTTTCAGCTGCATTTCATGCAGAAGTTATGATGAACCAACAGGACTGTCATGCTCCTCCATTGCATCTCCCATCACTGTAACTGGGTCTACTGGCTTTGGGTTCACATCACTGTAGTAGCATGATGCTTCAGCCTCCTTTCATCTGTCACTTGGCCACACTCACATTTCTTTAGCCCCCACCACAATGTCAGGAAACATGTGTTTGATGGTGCTGAAAAGGGCCCCAGTGTAGAGTGGGTTATAATTGTGTGAGGTGTATGTATCTCCATAGCCCATCAAATATGACACTACTTGTGGCCCTGACAATTCCATCTCACGATTGATGACGTTGATACAGTGGTACAACAGGAGACGATTTCGCTTCCTAATATCTTCATACTTCAGGTTGTTGATGTGATATGGGAGTGCAGAGGCCATCAAGGCAGACAAATCATGCAACTTCTTCTGTTTCTTTGTTGCATATGCTGTGATGTAAAAGGCCACATCTTTGGTATCGGATCCATTAGTATTCAACTTGATGTCTATGTTGCAACGCAAGCTGGTCAGCAGCAGAGGACAGTAGCCATTGATGTATCCATTGGTCCTTTTTGGGCCCCAGTTTCCCCTTTCATCGACATAATCGTTTTCACATGTTGGCCATGGAGCTCTTCTCTTGCAGATGAATTGACCTTTTCCATTCTAAGACAAGTCCAGCGAGAACAGGTGTGCACTTTCTGGGAGTGCACCAACTGTCGTTCAGTTTCATGATTGCATTCGTGCCAACCTTCCTGCCACGGATCGGGTGGCCGTGAATATGCTAATTGGGGTTGCCGTGCCATAGATTTGATGTCTGCATCTGTAAGATCGTCAAGATGAGCACGAATATTACGGGCAATGTATGCTCGGATCTTCTCCCGGAATAACTCTTTTTTCAATGCCTGTTCCATTTCATTGCTGTTGGGTGTATTTGCCAACCACATGAGCATGTGGAGATGTAAAGTGCCCCGCCCTTGCACTTCGACTACCCCAAAATATGCCACAACCTGACCTAGAATTCCTGCTTCGCTTGTCACACGGCTGCCGTGATTGGTAATTCCTATCAGGGTCTCTAACGTAGTGCAGACGAGAAAGTCAAAGAAACATGCTGCAGCATAGGGATTACAGGCAATATTCTCTGCATGGTGGTGACTGTCTGGACCCAAAAGGCTGTTAAAGCTGTCCATGTTGATCGTCTCTCCAGCAAATACCTGAGATGTCACGATACAGTTCATTGTGGTTGTGCAACCACTGCAGCGCCTCATAGACTGCTTCTCGTCGGACTCTGAAGGTACGTGCCATCCAATCATTTGGCAACTTCTGAGTACCTATGAATGTTATAGCCAGTACACTGCTGAGAATGCTGACGCCTTGGGGCAACAACGACCCTTCAAGCATAGATGCTATAGCAGAGGTGTTCACTTCATATAACGTCATGTTCCCTGCCATCGCCCGTTGCAAATGTGCTGGATGATGTCCATGAGAACCTTCTTTTGGATATAGCTTGAAAACGTAACAACGGGGGTAGTGCCATGTGATCAATAAGTTTTCGGCAAAGGTGAGTTTGCAGAGTGCTACTGGAGGGTCTCCCAGCCACATGTTGTTGTTCAGCGCAAATTTGGGCATTTTACCAGTTCTTATAGCTCGATTGCATTGATCACATACCCATCCTTTTCCACTCCCATCGATATGCATTTTCAAAATGTTGATTCCATGCCATAAATGCTGCCCAGACCAGATTTTCTGTGGTACTAGGAGGCATTGAATGTTTGGCAGTCCTTGAACGTCCTCTGTTTTCCCTGTGTGTCGCCTTCAATTATATATTGCACTGCCAAGCTGTTACTCACCTTCCCCGTACATCATTTCTCACGCACATACAATGCACACACTGCAAGCAAGCACTTTGTTGCCTGTTCAATCTATAAACGCTGCAATGCATTCTTGGTTTTGCTCTTCTGTAGGAAGAGACAAAAATTCCCCATTGCATTGTGCCATCCTGAAATCTGGTTCAGGTCCTGCCTTTGCTGCTCTTTGTTGGTCTTCCCTTCTTTTCTGTTGAACTTGACAACATTTGGCTTGTGCTTTCACAAAGGACTGTTGTCTTCTTTCTTTCCTGTCTTTCTCTTTCACAGCAGTGACCTCCAACACATGTGCCTGTAATTCTGCAGACAGCTGTCGAATAGCTGGTCGCAATTGCATCCATGTTCTGAGACCTGCTGGAAGAGTTCTGATAGGAAGGCAATCATACACTTCATGATGAGTGAGTGTTCCCCATGGATCCGCTGTGTCGACCATTCTGAAATGTGCTGAAGGTTGCGTTGTTTGAATTCCATGTTGTGACTACTTACCTATTCAAGTGCCGAGAGCCGGTGTGCCCCTATTGTGCTGTACTTAAAAGCCCCATGATTGGCAAAAAGGGGTCATCCTCTTGATCACACCCATCATCATGTCTGAGGCTGGAGCGGAAGCCCCCAAAAAAGGCAAAGAAAAAAAATGATTCCTGCTAGCAGTGAGTGACTGCTTTTAATGCGCACGCCCTGTTGTATCTCACGATATCCTAGTTGTCACACCTTTGCCACCCGTGGAGTCTCCTACAAATCCACCAGTCCGAAGTGCCTCATCCTTACCAATCAAGAACATAACCATCGAGCGTAATAGCTTCTTTCTGCCTCTCTGGCCTGTGACTGCTGATGGTGATTGTGTAGTTCATCCGGAGGCCTCCGGAAGAAGCCCTACCCATAGTCCCTCTCCTTTGCCTGGCATACCTGAATCTGAATCTTGGAACTTTGTGGAAAGCATCTTATAAGACTTAAAACACAGTGATGTTGCATTCTATGGTGGTACTCCCAACGTTGCCAGCCATGCTGAATTTTTCGTGGGCAGTGCAACTGGTGACATGGCGATTGTGAAGAACAAAGGTGGCAATGTTCAAGAATTCCTGCTTAGTGGTATTTTTGAAATAGATCACCAAGACTTCTTCATGGGTGCTGAGGGAGGTTACATGCCAGCCAACATATTCAACCACAATTTTGTGAACACCAAACTCTCTTGCAATCTCACCGCTGTTCAAAGAGACTCTATGTTCTTGTCTACTTGTTCAGACTTCACTACAATCATCGCAAACATCAAAGCACTCGAAAAGCTGATCCAACCCAAGAAGGGCAGCACATCCATGTCTTGTGTGCGCGATACTGGCAGTCAACCAGGCATTCAGCTTAACCACTCTCTTTTTAATGTGAGCAACTTCATCTATCTATATATCATCACTAACTCTTTCTTAGAAGAAAGATGATGAAGAGGACCCTGAAGCCATAGCTGAACGGGGTGCTTGTCCAATCCTCCATTCGTTTAATCATTCTTCTGACCCTTTGGGCTACAGAAATGACTACTGCAAATTGGCCCATACAAGATCGTACACGGGCTGCACTAGAGCAAGCTGTCTCCACTCACTATATCTGTTCACTGCCGGCTTTAATGAAGACCACACACTGATATCACCCATCGACTATCAAAAGAAGCTATGTGGAGCAATTGTGCAGGTCCATTTGGCGTTAATACACTATTTCATCAAACAGGAGAAAAAGTCTGTTTTTACTGCCATTGTACACGAAATTGTGGTTCTGCGGTTGCCTCCTGCTGCTCCCGTGAATCCCTTGAAGCGTGGCCAATTATCTGATGGGCCCTCCATGTCTCGTAGTGGTCCTTCCAAAAAATTCCATGATGTCAGTGCTCCTTCATCCTTGACGTCTCAACAGCTCACCATCCCACTTCCAGTTTTAATTTTTGCCATGTGCCCAATCAATGAGAGTGTACATTTAAAACCAAACATTGCTTGTAGCATTGTAAAATAATTGAGATTCAGATTTGTATGGATGACGCCTGTTTGTAACTCATGAATGCATGGATAAATTACTACACATACAAATCTATCCACATTATCATTGTGCACCGTCCATGATCTTGACACTGCCATCAAGCTGATACACCCATTTGCGCTGTCACATATTGCTTGCCTAAGATGGATGATGTTTGTCCCACTGTGTTGCATCCTACAAATTCTCCACACCAAACACCCCTTTACCTATATCTTCCAGTCAGACATCTCTGTGCTGTAAGTGTCGCATACCTACATTGTGACCACACAAGTTTTCTGATCATCCATTCTACATTCAAAGGTATTCAACACCCAAAGAAGATGGGCTCAACAGCGATCCCACCTCATTCAGTCTGGACTTATTTAGTTGGAAGGTTCTCTGGTGCTTGACGCATGATAGTGCGACCTGACAAAGACGGCTGTGATGACATTCGTGCAGACCAGATTGTAATGCCTCGAATCTCACCCATCCAAAGGCTGATGTTAAACATCCACAACAACCTGTACTGTGTTTATTTCGATCCTCAGCACCATGAGCGCGATTGGGCGAAAGCCTCTTACGTGTTTGTGCACATGTTGAACAAAAAGAAAGCTATCAATATGTGTCCTGAGGACACCCTCCCTGATTTGATGCATCTTCTACAAATGTACGTCTTTAATCCTGAGATTCATTCCCTGTAACCTCACCTAACGTCCTCTTGCAGGCTGGACGACCTCTTCCAAGTCATCACTTCGACACATGGTGCTCCGTAAACATAAACCCCGTAGAGACACAATCTGTACTTGTAATGTAAATGGCATGCAAACGAAGGGGTGACTCCTTAATGAACAACTCAATGTGGGGGTTCAACTTGGAATGAAAGGAGCAACTCCTTAATGTTTGTACCATCCTATAAATTCATGAATCAGATATTATTCAGGCAAAGGCCTCTCTCTTGCCCGACATGCCTAACATTCCTGCAAACGGTGTGGTCTCACCTGCTACTGTGTTCGTGGACAACATGCATCTCATCGAGGAACTATTCGCATACAGCAACCTGTGCGACATTGCCTCCTTTGCAGCTTCCAGTGCATGCAACGCTACTCTGGCTCGTCTTTACCTAGAACAACGCCTAAAAGAATTCACTGTACCGTTCTTTGCGAACAGCAATACTTTATTTGAGATATTGTGCTGTTGCGACGCTGTCATCTCAGGATCAACCGCTCTTCATTTCCTCCTGGCCAAATCTACCCCTTGGTTGCCTACGGATCTTGACATCTACGTGCCTCGCTGCCATGCGCATCACCTGGTAACCTTGCTTAACAATCAAGGTTATCAACTTGTCCACCAAGGCATTATTGACAACTCACCTTACTCCCATTCCCAAATCCACACCATTCTAAATCTCTCCAACGGTACCTGTAGACTCGACATCGTGGTCTCCCAGAAAAACGCAGGTCTACCACCTATTTTTCACTTCCACAGCATGGCAGTTATGAACTTCATCTTGCCAGATCGCATTTTTTGTGCTTACCCTGCTCTCACTTTCCGTGGCCTCTCAATGGTTAATCTGGGACCCTTATATGTGGGTCACCATGGGCGTAACACTTTTAACGCTCTAAGGAAATACGAGGAACAGGGTTTCCGTTATATTACCTGTGCTGATGCGCATCAGTATAACATCACATGCAAGGCTTCACCACGTACACTGACTGATGGGCGAGGGATGTGGGTTGATATAAAAAGACTGCCTCGTGTCTCTGTTTCCTCTAAGGAGAATTTTGTATGTTTCGGATGTATGGATGTTTGTTGGGTATTGGGAGGAATGGTATGCGACACCAAGTGTGCTTTGGTAACTCCTCAGATCTCTGTAATCGAGGACGCTTTGTAAGTGCACTGCACTAATTCACCTAAATACAAATCTGACACTCTCGTGAAGGAATATGCTTGCCAGGCCAAGATTCTTGGGGAGCAAGAATAGGCCTTATTGATTTGTAAAATGTGGATTGGTTGGTAATCAGTAGATGGTAAAATGATGTTGTGACTGTACCGTGGGTCTTACGTGTTAGGCAAGGTGTTTGGCGTCTGCGACAGCGCTGTTCTAGTTACCAATGTATGTGACAATAGGGGAATTCACACTGTTTTCATTGGCCATTTTCAACCATTGTCAACACTGTTTTCATTTTTTGTTTTCATAGCTCAGTTTCAAGTTACAGTTGCATGTGACTAATATATAAATTATAACATAATATTTAACATTGGAGGTTTGGTTGGAGTGTGAATAGTCAGGAAGCAAACTTCTGAGTAGTATTCAAGACTACTAAATGGCACTGCATAGCTCACTACAAAAAATACTAAATAAATAAAAAAGTAAGATTAG
>Ga0307518_10003872_pt1 | contig 10770 bp, 11 predicted proteins | sample 25_EM_MG_FD_203889 | JGI IMG/M metagenome (GOLD analysis project Ga0307518, IMG submission 203889) | Populus trichocarpa ectomycorrhiza microbial communities from riparian zone in the Pacific Northwest, United States - 25_EM | ecosystem: Host-associated > Plants > Roots > Unclassified | place... | reverse complement strand
TTACTCGAAATTAGGCGATGTGCAATAGTGTTATGCGTAGACTGTTTTAATCCGTCGATGCTGTTGTAAATGTCATTGGTGTTTCTAGATTGATAACATCGACACGCAAGCCAGTCGACCTTTCGGTCATACTTTCAGATCCGGCAAGCAAAAAGTGACACACATCATCAAACTAAAAGGAAATCCCACATGTGGTCTTGTTTCGCTTCAGGAAGAACGTTCTATTTCCAGTTGGCAAGTACGGAGAAAATACAATCTGTAATGTCGGACACGCCCTGAATTTTGTGAGGACGGGTATACAACCATGTCTGTATCAAATTTGCATCTAACAAAGCATTCTAGAAAACAGCAGATCTTAGATCGTTCGATCAATCTGCCAAACGCCAGTGTGATATTTCTACTTGGTTCTTTTGGGGTTACCTTCGGTGTCGAATAAGGCATGTTCGTCGCCAAGCACTCTGGGTCCATCTCCTACACAGGTGTGAATGAGCCCCTTGACTGCACCAAGCTCGTATTGTCGCGCAACGGCAGTGTTAAAGCCCGGCACGAGACTTCCCTCAATGACGTCATTGAGGAAAGGATCCACGAAAGGTTGTGACTGAGGGAAGTATTGGATAATCATGCCAACGATCTCCTTCATGTTCTCTTCTGGTGCGTAAATGACAGCATTTGGGCCGGCGTCGAAAGTATACGCTGCTTTGCGTTTTCCGCCCGCAGCAATCGAAACTCGGTTGTATTCAGTCACAACAGCAATGATAGCACGACTGACGTCGTTCATGTAGAAGATCGGGGGTTCGGTATCGAGAGCGACGGCGTGGAATTGATTAGAATCCCGCATGGTAATGCGTGCGAAGGCATCAAAGTCCTTTGCCAAGATAGCTTTCTTGATATCATCCAGCTGTGTTTCAACATGCTGGATACGGTATTGGAAGAGGGCGGAGGTCTCCACGGTGCGCTGCATGCCAGCGGTAGAAGACGTTCCCTTTTTGTCGTCGGAGACTACACAAATGAGAGCATGCATTTCTGGCCAGAAATCACGATCTGCAATCTGGACAGCACGGGAGTCAGATCCTTGAAGATCATCCCTTCCCATTTGCCACTCCACAAACCCGCCAAAGAGCGAGCGGCAAGCAGAGCCGGAGCCCTGACGAGCACTAAGTGAGAGCTCAGAGCGATCGGAAGGTTGGGAGACTGGGAGATCGTAGAGATTCGCAAGCGAATAAACCAAAGCTGCAAAGCCAGATGCAGACGAGGCAAGTCCAGCAGCAGTGGGGAAATTATTCTCTGAACAGATGTGCACTTTTAAATGAGAGATCTGAAGAATGTGGAATGTTAAGTTAGCTGATATATATATATATATAAATGAATGGTAGCGTAGAGGTGTACCTTTGGCTCATTTGGATGTTCGGCTTCGAAGTGTTCCCGTTGCACCCTCATGGCTCGAAGACACGTGCTCAAACGTTTGTCATTGTCAATTTTGATCTCCTTTCCGTTGAGCCAGAGCAAGTCCTCCTGATACTCTGCACAAGTGCGGGAGGTGGTGGTGGAACAGAGATGGTCCTGACTGAGCGTGACCGACAACGATGAGTTGGTGGGTAGAATCAGGGATTCATTGCGTTTTCCCCAGTACCTAGAGCAAGATCAGAGATTGTAAGAGAAATTAGCCTGTCGACTGACTTGATACAGGCAATGTTGACCGGCGCAGAGGCAGTAGCTTGCTTGAAAAACATGATGATGGTTGATCGCAGGAAGCGAACAGACTTGATCAAGGTGGCATGATATAGAGTGGCTGTGTTGTCCGGAGGTGATCCTGATATGGATATGTCACGCCGATATTGTCACAGGGGTGACATCCGATCACGCCGACCGTTTTCCAGGTGTCGAGTCTGTCCGTCCTTTATCGACATCGACGGCGACACATTTCGACGACGACGAACACGACTGCGGCATTGGAAACAATACAGGCGACTGCAATTGGCTGTACTAGCGTTTTTGGTCTGTTTACAGGTTGTGGATACTTGCAGCACCTGCCCACCCCATTGTCTCGGCTATAAGAGCCTACTTGGTTCTACCACTAGCAGGCTGTCTTGGGTGTGGCCAAATGCCATGTTTTACTCCCAGCAGTCCCCCGCCGTTACCCACAAACATCCAAACCACCAGGACCAGTCTCCGTGGAGTCGTACGCATCATCCTGTATTAGGACCTCCAGGCTCGCAAAACATTGGGCCGTCCCCCGCATCCCCTGGCTATGCGCTCTACACCAATGGATCCGTCAACCCGATGCAACACCACACAGGTCATCCTCATGCCCTCCCACACGCTCCAATCGCCCACCACCAGCACCACAACTCCCTTTCTCACTACCCCTCACCTCCCAATGGCCATATGCACTCGCAGCATATGGGCCAGGCATCCCCAGGAAGTGCAGCCAGTCAAATAATCACCCCCCACTGGCAGCAACAGCTTCTCAAGTGCGAGGTGCGCGTGTTCATATCATACACGTCATACACGAGTATATATCTGATCAACCAATACATTTAAAGATGATAAGATCGTCCCGCTCACCCCATCACCGGGCGCGCGCTAGTGCAATGGCCTCACGGACAGTCACTAAATCAGCTATTCCTATTACGAACCCAAACCATGTGAAACCCAACATCACTACGGACATATCTGAGTCGGCATCTAAGGATGGCGGGATTTCAACTACCTCCAGCACGCCTGCTCCTACTAGTGCCTCGGACAGCTCCCCCATTTCAGCCAATTCAGCACCAAACCATCCGTCTTCGACAGTCGCACCCATTGCTGAGGCGCCTCGGCCCACCGCGAAGCCCCCCGAAAATACATGGAACTCACTCGACATGGGCGGGGTCAATATTAAGACGATCCCGCCAACCTCTGGCCTTTTCACTTTCACCTTCCTTATTAACCTCTACCTCAACCACAATGGGTTGTCATCAATACCACCAGAGATCTCTAAGCTGCGGCATTTAGAAGTTCTAGATTTGTCGGGGAACGCCCTTACTGCTCTCCCTCCAGAGATGGGCATGCTCACGCAACTCAAAGAGCTTTATCTCTTTGACAACCAGATTGTTGCACTGCCGCCGGAACTTGGTAGCCTGCACCAACTTCAAACTCTGGGCATAGAGGGAAATCCCCTTGACACATCCCTCAAGACCATCGTACAGAAGGATGGCACCCCAGCGCTCATCTCATTCCTTCGGGACTCTTGTCCACCGCCGCCACCGCCGCCACAGCGTGTGTGGAAAAACGTTATCAGTCCGATGGAACGGGAAGCAATGGCAAATGACCCTCATACAGAGATTTTCAGCGTGCTTTGCTACAACATCTTGTGCGAAAAATACGCGACTGAAAGATTGTATGGCTACACCCCTTCATGGGCGTTGTCATGGGACTACCGGAAGGAATTGATCTTGACAGAGGTGATGAGCCACGATGCAGACTTCGTATGTTTGCAGGAGGTCGACATCGCTCAGTACGAAGACTACTTCGTGAAGCATCTCGAAGGACAGGACTACGAAGGTGTCTACTATCCGAAGTCACGGTACAAGACCATGAGCGATGCCGATCGTCGCCAAGTTGATGGCTGTGCAACCTTCTACAAGACGAACAAGTACGTACTCAGGATACTTGGCATACTGACCTCTAACCCCGTTTTAGGTACCAGCTCGTAGAGAGGCAGCTAGTCGAATTTAGTACTGTCGCGATGCAACGACCAGACTTTAAGAAGACGGATGATATGTTCAACCGCGTTCTTGGCAAGGATCACATCGCTGCCGTCTGTCTCTTTGAGAACAAGGAGAGCGGGACTCGCATTATCGTTGCCAATGCACACATTCACTGGGACCCAAGCTTCCGAGATGTCAAGCTAGTCCAGGTAGCGTTGCTAGTGGAGGAAGTAGAGAAGATCGCCGCCTACTTCTCAAAGTTACCCCCTCGTCCGCCGGCCACCTCTGACGATCAATCTGGCTCGTTACGTCCGCAACCTGTGTACACAGATGGGTCCAAGATACCAACCATCATCTGTGGTGATTTCAACTCTGTTCCATCGAGTGGCGTCTGCGAGTTCCTCTCGACCGGGTTCGTACCACCAGATCACGCAGACTTTATGTCACACCTTTATGGCAAGTACACGACCGATGGTCTCAGACACAAACTCAACCTGAAGAGCGCGTACGCTGCTGCTGGGGATATTTCGTTGACGAACTATACCCCCAGCTTCCAGGGTGTGATCGACTATATATGGTACACAACCAACAACGTATCTGCCATTGCCGTTTTGGGTGAGGTGGACAAGGGGTACCTTGAGAAGGTGGTCGGGTTCCCGAACGCGCACTTCCCTTCTGAGTAAGTGTCGATGTCCCGCTGTTCGATTATTCAGCCGACGTACTGATGGACATTCTTTCAGCCATGTGTGCTTGGTGAGCGAATTCAGAGTGAAGCCCCCACGAGATGTCCTGCCGCGCTCATTCATGGCCAACCCTACATCGAACGGTATGCCCCCGTGAAAGGAGGAAGGACGCCGCCCATCTCATATCTCATTATTGCTTCATCCTTTTCTGGTTCCCTTGTACCTGTAATTGTTCCCCAGTACATTGGTTTCTGTTTCTTGTGCATAGGGTTTTTTTTGTGTACATGCAACAGTACCTAACATGTTGTCCCGTCCTGTCCAAATCCAATGCTATATTTACCTTTCTGATTCCCACCTTTCCGCTTGTTGACCATAATTTTTCTTCCCTTTCACTATTGGTTTACAGTAATTGTTGTCGAGTCGCCGTTCTCCTGTCCCTCATACAAATGAGTCTGTAGCATGTGCGTTGTACCAACTCTCGTATTGAACTTATTTCCATGTTTCCCTCGTGCATCGAATTTTGCATGTGGTCCATTGTCGCCTAAATACATGGACAGGGTCCGTACAAGGTGAATTACTAACGCACACAAGGATAGGGGACATTATATTCAATACCCTGGAGACCACATCGTTATTCCCTGTTCAGTCCATAGCGATTACTACAACAAATGCACCTTTCGTACCCGTGCAACAAAGCCAGAAGTCTATGGGAATGGGGGTGTATAAATAAGTTCGTTGGCTGTTTATAAAGGTAATAGTGCATGGGAGAATGAATGAAGAATGAGGGGGTAGAGACGAAGGAACTGAATGCCATGGTAAATTAAAGTCTGCAAAAGAAATGGGTCAGAGGAGATACTGTGCTACACATCAAGGTATGTCGCAAACACGATAAGTGATCGACGAACATAAGGAAAAAGAAGACACTAGCACCTAATGAAGCGAAGCGGCGTCAGTCGAGTCATGTCCCAGACTCCTCTCCGCCTCTTCGTACGATGGCAGCCCATGCATACTCGACAGAGGGGGGACACCACCTATGATGCCCCTCGTTGATGCCCCATAATCGGGGACTTCTGTAAGAGTACGGTGCCACAACTCCGACTGGGTCCTCGATCTTGTCACCTCCGAAGGGGGAGTTGGCGGCGTAGTAGCTACGGGATGTGGTGCATGGGTAGGTATTTGGGGATGAGCATAATGGCCAATCGTATTCGTTGAAAAAGACGACGGCATGGAACTCGCGAGGTTTGGATGTGAGCTTGAACGTGAGGGTCGCCATGCGTGAGTTGTAGGTTTCATTGTCACGTTAAATATTCCAGGAAGAGACCGACTCTCTTGGCTGCTGTGAACATACGTCTCATTGGATGAAATGCTTGCACCGGCACCGCCAGCACTCAGACCCGCCATAGAGGTCATTGTCAAGTACCGATCCGGACTTGGTGCCCGACTTCCACGACGACTCACTGGCCTCGACCCGGAGCGACTTGCAGGGGCACTGCTTCCATTGGAAATCGAGGGGAAGATCGGGTTAGGATTCTGCGGGGACGCGCCCGGCGAAGACATCAAGAGAAGTAACTCCGAGTTAATCCACTCTAGTGGGGTGCGTGTTCCTGGGTGGGGGACGGGAGGTAAATGGGGGATCGCCGGGCGCCCCGGAGATACAGAGACAGGCGGCGTCGATGGACTCCCGTCCACATGTGTCATCCAAGGATTTGTCACGCGTACTGTACTGGCTTCCGGGAGGTACATACCCGGCACACGATCGCGTATATGGGAGGGATAACTTGGCAACTCTGCATCCTGCTCTTCCTCAAGGGGAACCTCTGACGGACCAAGCAGGAGGCGACGCGTAGCGGCAGAGTTGGCGCGTGCTTCTTCAAGGAAGTGGTGGTCGAGGACGTACAGTGGGAGCGAACAACGCAGTTCAGAGGTATGTCCGTCTAAATTGGACATTAAGATAGACCAACGTATTCGGTGGGTGACTGCTATAGGCTCCAGCAAGTGCGAACACGTCATAGACCTTGGTATGGTAAAGGATATTTGGGTAACCACGTCGGTGTCACTCATGTGAAGTTCGTCAAGATCCGTCGACACAGCAGGTCCTGTTGACGGCCCGGGTATCGGTTGAGAGACAACAAAGTGGGGGTCGGGGGACATGGAGGCCGGGGGAGAGGGCGTACACGACAAGCCTGAACTTGGTGTGCGAACTTGGCTGGATAGTCCATTTGGGGGAGAAGGATGGTGCACCTCGTGCAAGATGGGCACAGGCACTCCATCGTGCTGCGCGAGTTGCGACACCGCCCTTCCATGGGAAATCTGGTGCTCCACATTTGCCACAGTTCTAGTGTGCTCCTGCGTGGCTCCACGACAATGAATCTTCGTTGTCTCCTTTAGAAGGGTGACCACCTTTAAAACGCGGACACCCTTTGTCAAAGGCGAAAATTTGACAGCTGCGGTGAGTGTATCACCGATTGCCCAGGCTTTATGCGGAAGCATGATGGAGTACATAAGTTTTTCAGGCCAGCTGCTCTCGATCTCGACCGTTTGCTGATACTCGAGGGCCTCCGGGGCGAAGGAGCGCATGAGGAAAACGGGAATAGCAGCTTGCATGTTATGAGCAAAGCCAGGCCGTACAGCGACGGCTCTAAGTTTATAGGATATAAACATGCCGCCGTGGGCAGTAGTTGTGATGCTAGAAGGCAATGAGCCCCCTAGCTGGAGCTGGAAAGGGAACAAATGCCGGCCAGCCTTGAGGGTATGGCTGTGGCGCTTCTCGCCTTCCAAAAAAGACCAGTCGTGTGTGCAGAGACTGTATATCTGAGAGTTGTTTAACGCTCGCCTAGGTTTGAAAGTCAGACCATTAGCCAACGTCGAAGAAAGAGAGGACACACTGTTCATTCAACGGCGTAGGGAGCCTGACTTTGCCCCTGAATTGGAGTGTGATCTCTTTGATGGAGGTCGACTCGGCGAGAATAAGGACGACGTGACCGGAGAGTAGAGCGGGTTGTACATCTGCGCCCGCTCCCCTGAAGGTGATGCAGTTGGATTCCACGAGGATTTCGAGACTGGAGCGTTCCTTTTCCTTGGGCATGTCGTGGTCTGTCGAAGGGCCTGCGAGACTGGAGAGAGCGGCATGGAGCGCTGAGGAGAGGTGGTCATCGTCATTGGATGGGTTATGTAGGTCGCGGGATGGAGAGGAAGGTCTTGTTAGGGAAAACGCCATGATAGTGGAGATGGTTTGGATCTGCCTGACTCGAAAAGGAGCAGGCGAGAAGAGAGAAGAGCACCAATCGCGATATGGACCGAACTGGGAGGCTCAGCAAGACACAAGGCCTGGTATGATGGGACGAGCACTTGCACAGACGGAGCGAGTGTTGGGAAGGCGACGACCATCTTCTTATCCCGTCCGATCTCGCCAAAATGACTGGATAACCGCCGTTTCCGTTTCGAGACATATCCCGGCGGCTCGAAGACCGACGTCGCTCTTCCGCCGTGCACGGTCCGGTCCGTTCGCTTCCTCCGCGGCACATCCTATTCCCGTAAATCCTGCGCCACTCTGGACACTTTTAGGGGACCACCGAAAGAAAACAGAAAAGGAACCCTCTAACGCGCTATCATTGATACTCGCGCACCTACCAATCAAATCGCGACCACGTTCGACGGGATAGTCACACCATTTACCGTGGGTGGAATTGGCCCGTTCTGACCTTCAAGTCATCAGGCCGGGTCGGTCACCTTGGGTCCAGGCTGTATAGTTTCGGGATATCGATGCATTTCAGGACCGCTGCTCGCTTTAGAAGATGATCAAGTCTGTAGCAAATTCCATCGGGAAGCAGTGTTACTTCACAAGCTCCCAGTTTGCTACATTAGCGTCAGCTTCTTATCTTGTTATGCGGGTCCCGAGCTAACTCTTGCATTCCTCTCGATCGGACAGAGAAATGGTTTGTCGGCACGTTCATCCTAAATCCGTCCCGCTTACTGCCATCAATCGACATCACATGATGCTCATTGGTGGAGCCTTTGGACACGCAGCACGAACATTCCAACTCGAATCCGCCACCTCGATAGGGAAAAGTGATAGACTAACCAGGGCCTCCGAGCTTCCGAGGAGAACAACACAAAACACTTTGTGCAACAACCTTGGTTGGCATGTGATATTCCCCTGAACGGTGTGCCACTCTTGCATACAGCATGCCAGTGGATGGTCTGTGTCACCCTCCGCCACACCAGGCCACACCATTTTGTATCCCAATAATTTGTGGAAATGGGTGCGATTATCCGTTCCCGTTCCCATTCCGACCCACTATATTTTCATGACAGCTGACCCGTTTGTCCGCTGGCCTCCCAAAGCGAGTGGAACGCAAGGTACTCTCCTCAACGTCTCACCTTTGCTGACCAACTGCCTGGTTTACCCACCGCGGAATAGCCCACTCGCAACTGTCTCGATCCGTCGTCATGGATTAAGCCACCCATGAGTGGAATTCACCAGTGTTCATTTCAGTGTACTTCTCATGCTCCATGTCCATACTGGAATGCAATCCAAGGAAACACATAACTTGTCGGAGTCCAAGGACTCGTTCACTCCATACGTGGACGACAACATGTGCTTCGCTTCTGACGTCCCCGGAACCTCCATTTGAGTGTCAGATAGATGGGGCCGGAAGTCGGCAAAATGCTCGAGGAGTGGCAACTGTGATGCTCGCATCATGGGGACTGGTATATGCTGGAGTACGCGTGCTTTCAGTACCTCAGTCATCATGGAGTGTGCTGATTGCACCCAACAGATGGCAGTACTGAGCATCTTCTAGTGCAATGGAGTCTTTACTTGAATCAGAGTTGACATTGCTCAGGAATGACATGATCAGGGAGATCAGGGAGATCAGAGTAATTGGGGAGGGACAGGGAATAATCACAGGTAGGTTGCCCTCTGATCCAGTCTCCTCTGTATCACTGACATCCTCACAGCAGATGCAGTCTAGCTGGAGGTGGACACTGGGAGATTCAATGAAAGGACAATGTATTAGTTACTACATATAATACTTTGTGTCTAATACACACCTGGGAGATTCAATGAAAGGATGAAGAACCTCCTGGTGGCTGTGTGGTGGTGGAACATGTGTGCTACTGAAAAAGGAAAGTAACTACATGGGCGCAAGTCATACCTTGCCCTAATGCCTCTGTTCGTCACTCCCACTCAATGAGCACTCAATGTTCCCCCACTCCAAGTGCATCATGGAACTGTTTGAATGCTTTGTGTGGAAGTTGTTTGGTAAACATATCAGCTAGCATGTCTTTGGTCGACATGTAGCGTAGGTTAACTTCCTTGCTAGCAACATGTTCACAAACAAAATGATGTCGAATATCAATATGTTTTGTGCGTGAGTGATTGACTGGATTGTGTGTGAGTGTGATACATCCTTGATTGTCAACGTGGATCATGGTTGCTAATATCTGTTTGAATCGGCCATTTCTCCTAGTAAAACTCGAAGCCATATGGCTTCCTTTGTCATGTTTGATGTGGCCATGTATTCGGATTCGACTGTGGACAGTGCAATGGTAGGTTGCTTCTTGGATGACCAAGCTACCTTGCTCCCTGCGACATCAAATACAAAGGCTGTTATGACCATGTCCAACTCTGGATCTTATCTGGTCACTCCGGTCACATCGTAGCACTCTAGTCCAACTCTGGTGTGCGTCAAAGTGTGGATTTGGGTCAGAGTAATAACCCAAACACAACACCAACAAAGGACTATGAAAATGTGCAAGTGGTGGTTTACCTCTGCGGTGTCCAGAGAGGATATGCTGAGGAGGGGGAGAGGGGATCTACACCAACAGGGTGATGCAGACAGAGATACAGGATACTCCTGAGGTACAGGAGCAACAGAAGATGAAGGGGACAGGTGTCTGGACTCTTCCTATAGCCTAGGAAGTGTCAAAGTGGGGATTGAGGTGACTGAGACTGAAGTAGCGATACTACACCTAGAGATTGGTGCAGCAAAGGGGCAAGGGGGCTCCTGATGTCCAGAAGCAATTGGAGATGAAGGATTGACAGGCTAGACTCTGATTGAGCCTAGAGAAACACTTGGACTTGAATAGATTGAATAAAACTTGAATATCAGAGCCTTTAGACCTTCACTAAAGCCTACAAGACTCAAAGTACTGAGGGGATACTGACTGAGAGAGACTGAGAGAGGGATAATTTCGTACAATTGGGTTCTCTCTCCCTGGGCTGAGCCCAGGGGTTTAAATACATGGGGGGACACAGCATTAAAGTACAAAAAAGGGAAGGGAATAAGCAGAATTTGTCAAGGATTGGTAAGTGATTGGTAAGGGCTTTGTAAGCGATCAGTAAGCAAGGGATAAGCAGGAATGAGTAAGCATAGGGAGCATGAATAAGCTGCTGA
>Ga0307518_10003871_pt1 | contig 10771 bp, 15 predicted proteins | sample 25_EM_MG_FD_203889 | JGI IMG/M metagenome (GOLD analysis project Ga0307518, IMG submission 203889) | Populus trichocarpa ectomycorrhiza microbial communities from riparian zone in the Pacific Northwest, United States - 25_EM | ecosystem: Host-associated > Plants > Roots > Unclassified | place... | reverse complement strand
TCATCTTCCATCACTCCTGTACCCCAGGAGTATCCTGCATCTCTGTCTGCATCACCCTGTTGGTGTAGATCCCCTCTCCCCCTCCTCAGCACATCCTCTCTGGACACCGCAGAGGCAAACCACCACTCACACAATTTCGTAGTCCTTTGTTGTTGTTGTGTTTGGGTTATTACTCCAACCCAAATCCACACTTTGACTCACATCATGCCAAACAGACAATGGCTGTCAATGCTGGGCGCGAAGCATTGGTAAGTTTGCGGTTGGCTGTCATTGCGCCTGCTAACATTTGTCAGTTTTGTTTCCTATGTCAAGACGGCGGCAACCTGTATCAATGCGAAACATGCCCACGCGCAATGTGCATGGTATGCACGCTGGTGCCGCAATCGCACCAGGAGGTCATCAAGGATGAATCTGTCAAGTTTCAATGTGTGAGTTGTCACTGGCTCTCGAATCAATGCAAAAAAGAATTCACTCCATACATGGTAAGTATTTATATTGTTGGAAGTTGACTTGAATGAATGCTTGACAGGGATTTACACAAAACAGTGTTCCTGTTCTCCCCACCTTCTTGCCTGTGACTGGTCATTTTGAGGTGGCCATGTGAGGGCACATTTTGTCCCTGAAGATGCACTTTCAGCACTTTCATCTCACGCCCATTCCCGCAACATTCCATGCCTCGGCGGTTCCTCAATCTCTTTTGGAGTTTTTTCCATATGGTGGCCTGGATGTGATCGATGTACCCTTCATATTGGGTACTGACGAAGGGGTTGCAGAGTACGCCCACCATACTGCCTTGTTAGTGGGACAACTCACTGAGGATTATGTTCATGTCATTGTCATGGTCACGGATCATACTGACGAGAACACTGGGGACCTTTTCATTGGCCCTGATGAAACTGGGTGCATGGCGTCTGCTGTTGTCAATGAAGTAAGTACCTTTTTTTTCTCTTTGCCCTACACTCCTTGAAACTGTATGTAGGTTTTTTCTGAACTGTTCACACCATTCATCAAGTTCATGTGAGGGGCAGTGGTATACATTGCTGCCTGCGGTGCACTGATCCAGAACCAGGACAGCTTCAAGTCGTTGTGCTGTGCAGTTTTCAGGTAAGTGATTTGATTGTTTTGTAGATTGTGTCATTTTTTTTGATGTCTTTCAAGGTTTCAAATTGCCCATACTCTAGCATTCGATGCCTCACGTCTACAGCCCATCAGCATTGCTGAGCCCTTGATGTGATTGACTAGGTTGGTTGTTATTTATGGGTTCCCATTCACCGAGGCCATTGAAAAGGTACTCACTGAGTCCCCTTCACTTGGCATGCACACTGGCATAGTGCACCTGGCATGGAGAGAGTTGGCAGATGGAGCGGAGCCATTGAAGAGTTGCAAGTACATCTGGACACACTGCGATTGCCAGCCATGGGGCCAACTGCTGCCAATCCAGTGCCCCAGTTGCGGAACAGTGCAGAATGGCACTTGATCTACCTCGACGATGGCTCATACAAGTTTGAATGCACGTACAGTAGGTGTGGGTATCGTGGTGCTGACAGGGAGGGGTGGAAGCATCAAATTATTATACAACGTCCGCAGGGGGCGGTAATGCTCCCCAAGTGCAGTGGTGGAAAGGGGGTTTGGATGAGGACCCCAATTGAACTCGGACTTGCGTAGTTTTTTTTGTACTTGCACTACATCATTTGAATAGCATGTTTCTACTTGTGCGATCATTATTCACTACATGTAGTTATGAAAATTACATGGTTACATTGGTTTGAAGTCTGTGAATACCGGTTCTGCGGTTCAAAAAGTCGGAGTCACATGATGCTAATCATGTGATGTTGAATTTGGTGTCACTGGCAACAAGGGTTTTGTACTCATTGCTTCATCCATTGATCGCACACTGATAATACATACACAAATGGCTTGCTGGACCATTGTTTTTGCTAAGATTCTTGCAGATCATCAGGAAAATTACATTGCCCAAAGGGGAGATGACCAGGCTAGGGCGAAGATCATCAAGGATTGCCGAAGGGCAATTCTTGCGACTCCCCAGGCCAACCACCCTTCCGTTGCACTGCCCGATGGCCTACAATCTGTGAGTACTCACATGTATCCATAGCATTTACTAAGTAATTTATTATTTACTTTGCTTGACATGTAGGCCATCAGGACAGAATTTATGAAGAAACTTTCTGAGTCTGACCTCGAAGACGAAGAGGATGCTGTGGAGACTACAGAGCCAAAAAAACAACACTCAAAAATATCTGCCGCAGAGCGTGAGGCCGCCGCTCGCCCACAGAAAGCCAGAGAGTATAAGAGGCCTTGGGATGCTTTCCGGGCTGGGTGTTGGCTCTTCAAGGATGAGCTCAATGATGTTGATAGGTCTTCTTGGGACCAGGCCGACAAGTCGACTTTTGGAAAGAGGACCAAGACCGCACACAAATGGTTCAATGGCCTGTCCAAAGAGAAGAAGAGGGAAGATGAGTTGGCTGCAGACAAGTGGAATCAAGAGGGGGCTCCCAAGCAACAACATGTGGTGTGCATATTTCAACAGCAGTCAATGGCTTAAACTCACCCATGTCTATTGATGTAGCTACCATAAAAGAAATCTCAAGCGGGTGACAAATGAATTTTTGGCAATGCTCAAGCAGACGATGGGAGTCCACGGGGTGATGTTATTCGGCTATGAGAGGGGTTCGGAGGTGGCAATCAACATGTAGGTGATTTTCCTTTGTGCCAGTTTGCATACTTAGACACTGTATGCAGCATGGAGGCCGAGCCTCCCGAATGTCAGTCAAAGCCTTTCTCAACTCACTCAAATGAAGCAAAGAATTGGGCAAGAATGGGCACTGATCTTATGCCAACCTACCTTGTGAATCGTGGTATGTGATGTTCACTATGAATCTTTCTGTACTAACAAATCCGATATCCAGAGTCAGATGAAAGTGGAGAGTCCTCCTCCAATGAGGAAGACGATATCCCTGAGGTTCCCTTGGACCAATTCGGCAACCCAAGGCTGCCTGACCACTTGGGCCTGAAGCTGACTTCCCAGCAGCTGCTTGTGAGGGAGATATTTAAAAAGGCCTATAGTAGGTGTTTGCTGGGATCAATTTGTCCTGTACACCAATTGTATTTCCAGTGAAATTTACAGAATCCTCAAGGGTCTCAGTCCCTTGGCTGCTGCTAGCCAAGGATCCTGAGGAGTACATTGACTCGGATTGTCTTCCTGAAGGTTTCCTCATCCGTGATCCATCAAAGCTTACAAAAATTAATGTCAACAAACTCTGGCATCACTGGGAGCAGAGGTCCAAAAATCACAACACCATCTTACGATTCATCAAGGCAAAACCTGACAATATGCTGACTGCCCCGCATGACAAGCCCAAGTGCAGGCTGCACAAAAGGCCTTATGTTGAGATTGGTGACAATTCCGACTGTCAAGTCCGGGTCTACTCCGGTAGGGGGTCCGGTCAAGTCCGGATGAAAGTGGACAAAGGACGAAGGCAGGGGGCTGGACAAGAGGTTAGTCCGGCTGGAGTTGGTGACCGCTTGGATTCAACAACTAAGGATAACAAGCGTTGATCCCTTGCGTAGGTTCCGGTCAAGAGGAGACGGAGACGGAGACGGAGATGGGCAGGAACTGGAGTAGATGACTATGGTTGATTTCAGACTGAAGAATACAGGATAATCTACAAAGTATTTATACTAAGTAAGAACTAGGGACGAGTACTTACGGTGACAAGTAAACAGCCTAAAGAGCGGACAAGGGATAACCGGAGAAAGTACTAGGTCAGGTCTGGGTAAAATAAACCAGGTCCAGTGAAAATGATACAAGGCAAAGGATATAACGGGTACACAGAGAACTCACATCAAGGCAGGGTAGACGGTGAGGTGTAGTAAGGACTGTACAGGGATTAGACCAAGGGTCGTACTTAACAGAGGTATCTCTGCGCGACCGAGACTGGAGTAAGTGATGCGCGACCGGAGTTGAGCTGTAGAGCTGCGATGCGACCGGAGTGACTGGATAGGACCCGGAGTTGGACATGGTCGTAACACCGGCAAAGAAGACGACAAAGAAGAAGATGGTGACGAGGGGGGCAACTGCAGGACAGGCCCTGCTACTGGTAGTCCCAGTTCTGCGAAAGGCAAGCCTGGATCCATGCATAGCCCGGCCAGCAAGGGGGGCATTAAGGCTGATCCCTCAAGTCCAGCGGCCCACAAGGATGACCGGCTTGCCTTCCTTCATGGTCTCTCAGTTGACCCACGCTATATTGGGTTATTGGACAGGCTATCCTGTCTTCCAATCTATGTAAGTAGCATTCACAGTCGAATTACTGTCCCTACTGACATAAATTACAGGAGTCAACCCTGGAGTCATGCCCCGCACTCCCAAAGTGGGCATCCTGGACCTGGAACCATCAGTATCGTCCAAAAGAAATCCACAGGTCCAGAGATGGATTCCAGGCTGCCCTCTCACAGCTCAAAGACTTCCCCTGGAAGTCTCACAACTATGGTACTCCGGTTGTGTTGGGACTGGGTCTCCTCATCTGCAACTGTGGAGGGCCCAAGAGGTGGAGGAACCAGAGGATGGGGGGCAGAGGACTGCCCCCTCGTATTTGTATTCGTCATTGCTTGGTGTCCAGGACTCGGAGCTTGTTCTTGCGGAGGTGGAGGTGATCAACATACAGTTGGACTGGGAGTTATCCAGCAATGCATGCCCAGGTGAGGAAAGTGGAGATGATGATGTGGCAAGTAAGCAGAAGGAGGAGGAAGAGAGGAAGAGACAGGAGGAAGAGAGGAGACAGAAGGATGAGGAGGAGCAACAGCAGAGGGAGGAGGAGAGAGAGCGAGAGGAGAATAGAAGGAAGGAGGAGCAAGAGAAACAGCGAATGGATGAGGAGGTGCATAGGCAAAGGGAGGAGGAAGCAAAGCAGGTGGAGGCGAAGAGGGTGGTGGAGGCACAGGTGAGGCAGGAGGAAGATGAAGGGAAGAAAGGAAAGGGAAAGAAGCGGAAGGTGCCAACACCCTCTACCATCCAAGGTGCCTCCACTGAGTTTGATGAACTGGAATCTGATGATGGGCCTGAGACTTTGAAGCATAGGAAGACAGCAAAGACCAATAAGGTGAGTCTGGCCAAGAATACAAGGTCCTCAGTGCGTAATTGGAGGCCTGCCAAGAAACTTTGTGGGTCTTTGTAAAAGTTCTCTTGCTTCCTCGTCAGTATTGTCTCCACATGCTATGTATTTGTTTAGTGCATACAATAAATGTTTTACTCCTTGGCCTATACCAGCGCTGCATAGTCAGTGGTTCTCATATTGCAAAGCTTCATAATTATTGTGACTCGGGCCAACACTGGTAATCTGACTCTGGCCAACACTGGGTCTACAATGGGAGCGCAATGGGAATGAACCATTGGCCTGACACACTTCTGCAAGCCTCATAATTTTGATGGACATCCAGCTCATGCCATTTGCTGCATGGTATCCCAAAACCAGCCTGTCCCACCTGTGCAAGGTAGCAGAATTTTTGCTGAACTCAGGCTGACACCAGTTCAGCAATAGGAATGAAACAAATGATCAGCCTGACCAATATTGCAAACCTCAGAATTCCCGGCTAATACCAGTCCTGCATGGTGATTGTAGATCAGCCTGACCCATTTTTGCAAGGGTGCTGAATGTTTGTGGAAATTGGCCAACACCAGTTCTGCATTAAGAATGAACCATTGGCCTGACCCATCTTGGCAAGCCTCAGAATATTTACGAACATCTGGCCAATACCAGTCTTGCAGGGTAAATCAATATCGGCCTGTCCGACCTTTCCATCCTGCAGAATTTTTGTCAACCTGGCTGACACTGCAATGACAGTGTATCCCTTTCCCCTCAAAATGCTTATGAACCTCCGGCTGATGCTGGCCCTGCATGGTAATCCAACAATGGCCTGTCCCACTTTTACAGGGCAGCAAAAATTTTGTGGAGGTTCAGCCAACACCAGTTCTGCAATGGGAATGATCCATCGGCCTGTCCCACCTTTGCAGCACTTGCTCCATTCTACATCCAGCTGACACCCAATCTGCCATGATTAACATCCATTGGCCTGTCCCACCTTTGCAACACTTGCCACATTTTTGGTACACCTGGCCAACACCCAATCTACCATGGTCAAGACCCATCGGCCCGTTCCCTCTTTGCAGCACTTGCCAAATTTTTTGTACATCCAGCTGACACCCAATCTGCCACATTTCACCCCATCAGCCTGTCCCCTCTTTGCAGCACTTGCCAAATTTTTTGTACATCCGGCCAACACCCAATCTACCACATTTCACCCCATTGGCCTGTCCCACTTTTGCAACACCTGCCAAATCTTTGGTACATTCAGCTGACACCCAATCTGCCATGATTAACACCCATTGGCCTGTCCCACCTTTGCAACACTTGCCACATTTTTGGTACACCCGGCCAACACCCAATCTACCATGGTCAAGACTTATCGGCCTGTTCCCTCTTTGCAGCACTTGCCAAATTTTTTGTACATCCGGCCGACACCCAATCTACCACATTTCACCCCATCAGCCTGTCCCACCTTTGCAACACTTGCCACATTTTTGGTACACCCGGCCAACACCCAATCTACCATGGTCAAGACCCATTGGCCTGTTCCCTCTTTGCAGCACTTGCCAAATTTTTTGTACATCCAGCTGACACCCAATTTGCCACATTTCACCCCATCGGCCTGTCCCCTCTTTGCAGCACTTGCCAAATTTTTTGTACATGCAGCCAACACCCAATCTACCACATTTCACCCCATCGGCCTGTCCCACCTTTGCAACACTTGCCACATTTTTGGTACACCCGGCCAACACCCAATCTACCATGGTCAAGACCCATCAGCCCGTTCTCTCTTTGCAGCACTTGCCAAATTTTTTGTACATGCGGCCGACACCCAATCTGCCACATTTCACCCCATCGGCCTGTCCCCTCTTTGCAGCACTTGCCAAATTTTTTGTACATGCGGCCGATACCCAATCTGCCACATTTCACCCCATCGGCCTGTCCCACCTTTGCAACACTTGCCACATTTTTGGTACACCCAGCCGACACTCAATCTACCATGGTCAAGACCCATCGGCCTGTTCCCTCTTTGCAGCACTTGCCAAATTTTTTGTACATCCAGCTGACACCCAATCTACCACATTTCACCCCATCAGCCTGTCCCACCCTTGCAACACTTGCCACATTTTTGGTACACCCGGCTGACACCAAATCTACCATGGTCAAGACCCATCAGCCTGTCCCACCTTTGCAACACTTGCCACATCTTTGGTACATCTGGCTGACACCCAATCTGCCATGGTCAACATCCATTGGCCTGTCCCCTCTTTGCAGCACTTGCCACATTTTTTGTACATCTGGCTGACACCCAATCTGCCACATTTCACCCCATCGGCCTGTCCCACCTTTGCAGCACTTGCCACATTTTTGGTACACCTGGCCAACACCCAATTTGCCATGATTAACATCCATTGGCCTGTCCCACCTTTGCAACACTTGCTACATTTTTGGTACATCTGACCAGCACCAGTCTTGCAATAATATACCAATACTGGCCCACACCAGCTTTGTGTGCATCGGCCAGCGCCAGCTAGTCCCACATTTTCAGGCAGATGTACATGTCGGATGTACCAGTTTTACAAGGGTTGGTGACTGAATCACCTGCAACAGCAACTCTATTTCTTGTGCCAAGTTCCTCCCAAACTGTCCCCCCTCAACATGAATGGCCCAGAGTCGACAGGCATAAGACAAGTGGGGAGGGACGTATTCATGAACTCGCCAGTCCAAGTCAGTGACAGCAGAGTTCGACAGGTACAATGTTTCCAATCAACAGATATTGAAACACAGCCAAGTTTGCATGACTTGAACACAAGCCCAAGCAAGCTGACAATGGACATCTTCCATTTCGATGGCAAACTCCATGCTCCACACAGGGTCGGTCAAGAAATCGTAAAATGATGCATGTAATGCATGGACTGGGGTGGATACACCAGCAATGCCACTCAGCAGAGCACCCATCGGGTCGAGGATCACCTTGACATCAGAAAAATCATTGTTGGGGAAGTTGCGCTGCATCACATTCAACGACTCCATTGGGAGAGGCTCCTGGGTCCACAGTATTTGCCGCATCACAGAGTGGAATCGCGCACGTGCCTTTGGGTCATCCTCAATGATGTCTCTCAGAATGGTAAGGTACATCTCGTCCAAAAATCCTTTTCCTGCTCCAGGCAAGACAGAGACCAGGTTCTCGTATCGCTCCATGGCTGTGAACCCACCATGATTTGATGAACTCGCAAGCCAACCGAGCCCACTCGAATAACCCATCCGCCAGCTGTATGAGGTGTGAAACTTGTTGGCCAGTGAAACGATCCATCAGTTTTCTTCCTAGCTGAGCAGAAATGTACAGATGAATATTGTGTTCGGCACTCACAGTAGAGATGTCGTCCATGGATCTGCATGTGATGTGTGGAACATCCTGAAGGGCCTCGGTGATATCAGGTAAAGGGTGGGACATAATGAGAATATGAATGCTGGACAGGAGTTCAGTAACCTGTGTGGAAGCGAGAATGCCGAGAATTTCTTTCCGGGAGGCCTCGACTCCACTCTCATCGAGTGCGTCAATCATGATGACCACCCGTTCAACCGAAGACGTTGCAGCTTTGGAAATGGGACCCAAAATGAACTTCTCCAGCGTTGCTCCACATCACGCGAGGTGGATAGGGCTTTATCACCTGCAATGACCTCGGCCAGAATCCGCTTGAAAGTAGGGTCATGATCAGCAAGATCACATGCAATGGTGGTGAATATTTTTGTGTGGCGACATTCTGCCTGTTGATCACAGGCAAAGCAGAAACACGACCCAAGGGCTCCAAGAGATTTGAACCAGCTGGCGATCGTATGGGCGATGGCTGACTTCCCTTTGCCTGCCTGGCCATAGAGCCACAACACCTGAGGAGTATCAGGCTCCGAATTGTTGATCCAGTCTACAATGTCCCCCAGTGTTATGACCATGTCCAACTCCGGATCTTATCTGGTCACTCCGGTCGCATCGCAGCTCTGTAGCTCTGTAGCTCAACTCCGGTCGCTCGTCACTTACTCCGGTCACAGTCGCGCAGATAATCTACTGTTAAGTATGACCCTTGTTCTATACTCCATTCACTCGTTACCACACCTCGCCGTCTGCCCTGCCTTGACGTGAGTTCTCCGTGAACTCGATATACTGTATCCTATACCTTGTAGCATTTTCACCGGACCTGACTTTATTTTACCTGGACCTGACCTAGTCTTTACTCCGGTCGTTCCTTGTCCGCCTTTAAGGCTGTTTACTTGTCACTGTAAATACTCGTCCCTAGTTCTTACTTAGTATAAGTACTCTGTAGTTATTCTGTATACCTCAGTCTGAAATCAACCATAGTCATCTACTCCTGTTCTTGTCCGTCTCCGTCTCTGTCTCCGTCTACCCCTCTTGACCGGAACCTATGCAAGGGATCAACACCTGTTATCCTTAGTCGTTGAATCCACGTGGTCACCAACTCCAGCCAGACTAACCTCTTGTCCAGCCCTCTGCTCTCTTCCTTCGTCCGGACTTGACCAGACCCCCTACCGGAGTAGACCCAGACTTGACAGTATTTCAGACTCACACTTGTGTGGGTTCACTATACAAAACTTTGTATGCAAACTAGTTTCCATTTCCTTATGACCATGACTACGCGCTCTCGCGCTCGTACTGCTGCCGCACTCGCTGAAGAAGCAGGTGCAGTAAATGACCTCCATCTCTCTGCCGCCCAACAAGCCCTGTCTAACCGCAGGCAACCTCCGGCTTCCGTTAGCCAATTCCGGAGCTTCACAGCTCGAAACCCCACAGCGTCTGTGACTCCGCGTCGAGATGCTGCGTCTCAGAGCCTTCGTGGTTCTGCAGGCTTAGGTCACCATGAATCTGTCTCTGGTGATCGGTTTCCCAATCATTGCGACTCCACCCCGGAGCGTCGCGAACCTGGTCGTTTCCAATGGTTCGGCCCTGAGGATGGTCCCAGAGATGATCCAGACAACCCCAGAGATGACGACGAATTCCTCGACACCACGGAAGAGCTAAACCCTAGTCTGGCTGTCTTCCACAATCTCGCCGTCGCCGTCAATCACCTCTCCCGTTCCTCCTGCCGGACCAACGACTCCTCCTCCTCCCATGCCAAAGTCCGGGAACCGGACACCTTCGATGGTACGGACCCAAAAAAGCTCAGGACCTTCCTAGTCCAGTGTGAGCTATGTTTCCAGGATCGAGCCAAGGCATTCCGCCTTGATAGGGCAAAGGTAACTTTCGCCCAATCATACCTAAAAGGGATGACTCTAGAATGGTTCGAACTGGACCTGCTGAACTCCGGTGATCCGGCTGACCGTCCACGCTGGATGGAAAGTTGGGTCCACTTCGTTGCTGAGCTCCAGAGTACCTTTGGACCTCACGACCCCATCGCTGATGCAGAGCATCAACTCGAGCATCTCCGGATGAAGGACGCTCACCGCGTTACGCGGTACATAGTAGACTTCAACCGACTTGCCTCCCAGGTGCAGGACTACGGAGATGGCGCGCTCTGCCGCCTGTTTTACTCCGGTGTCACGCACCAAACAGGTTTGGTACAGTGAACATGGAAGATAACGTCTATATCAAACGATCCTGATGCGAAGGATGAGCACGACGGAGCCTCATCGTAGCCATCTATCGCACAAGAAGACTA
>Ga0307518_10003870_pt1 | contig 10773 bp, 3 predicted proteins | sample 25_EM_MG_FD_203889 | JGI IMG/M metagenome (GOLD analysis project Ga0307518, IMG submission 203889) | Populus trichocarpa ectomycorrhiza microbial communities from riparian zone in the Pacific Northwest, United States - 25_EM | ecosystem: Host-associated > Plants > Roots > Unclassified | place... | reverse complement strand
AAAAAAAAAAAGTCGAACCAGGCATGTTATCTGGTTATGATTGCTTGTAGTTGATGATTGTCTTTTGTAATGCCACACGCCAATAAATGGCACGAAGCTTGTTGAAAAAAGGAAGGAAAAGAAAGATAAAAGAAAAGAAAAGCAAGACTTGTTCAAAGAATGTAATGGCACTGCCGCTCTCATTATATTTCATCCATGAAATATTCTCGGGGTCCGAAGCTCAAGTACAGACTCCATGTTTTTTTGAGCTCGGGCACATCATTTAGCTCGATGCTTCACTAGATCTAAGACAGGTGACATAACTTCCAATAAGCACAATTGACCCAACTTATTCATAATTCACTAGTCTTTAAAATAGATCTGAGATCTCCACACAGCCTAATAATAAGGGAACGCACCCTGGCAAAGGGACAAACATGTCCAAAGGCACAAGCTTGGATGTAAACATATTTACTCTATTTAAAATAACGTGGTTTTGATAAATATATTAGATTTAAAGGTAGAAGTCCACCAAGTTCAAGATAATGTAAATCTAACAAACAAAACCGGATAGGAAAAGTCTAACCATAAATTACTCTATTTACTCTCGTTATAGTCAGTACTTAACATTAAATACTCTTACATTCTTATGTCATAACTAGACCCACAACACAACGATAGAGATGTCTATATTTAAAGGATAAACCACACAATAATATTATTTTCACTCAATAGTGAATTAACAACCATTAGGAGTTATTACTATAAATGATTGTCACTGAATCAGGTATCATACTATTTTTCTTGTTTGTCTTTATCTCCATGAAAGTTGACGTGGTTTATGAGTATATAAACATCCATGAACCACCATGTAAGATATGTTCTGATTCCATAAGTTCTAATTTCCAAGTTTATCAGTGCATACTTCTATCATATTTTTCATTATATTTTTTGCAAACATATACACCAAACAACTTTTAAGGCTCTATTCCCCTCATATTTGTGCTAGTTTTAGTATCAAAGGGTCCTCTCAGCATAACACGAGACTTGTTTTGTAGGTAATCATGATTTTTAGTGATCTCTAAGTCCACTACTCCATCTTCACCACCCTACAATATTTATCATTTTTGGAAAGGCCTTGAATTATTTGGGTTTGTATTAGATCCTTTTTAGTACATAACCAAATGGGCATTTGGTAAGTATAGTTTTTGGGTTACCTTGTGTCTTAAAAAGGCATAGAGCCCAACCTAAAAAAATTACAAGGGATTGCAAATATGTTTAACCTAACTATAGTGAAAGATGTTGAATGCCTTTTAGAAAGACAATTTTCCTAAACAAATTCATATATATATAATCTACGAGAAAGATTTCTATCATTCTTTAAAGTTTAAAAACAATAGAATAAATTATTATGAACACTTGAATTTCAAAAGGCTTTTCAAAAATTTAAAGAATCACTTAACTTCTTAAAAATTACATCACAACTGCAAACAATGAGAGAACCCTTAAACTCATTATAAATCACCCATATAATTTGGGAAGCGCATGATTAGGAGAGAACGAGTACAATTGAGGATGAAACATGCATATAGGTGAACGATAAGAGATATTATTGGCATAATTATCAAACTTGTTTCCATAGGCCTACCTAGTGACTTGGTGACTCGAGACCTTGCCCAGGTTAATTTTGCTTTTGAACTACTTAAAGAGTTGACCCAATCAAACTTGGGTGACCTGATAGGTCAACTCGTGACTCGGGTGATTTGGTCAAAATCCAAGTAAGACTTGGTCAAAACTTGAGTGGGACTCAATCATTGATTTCTTAATTTTTCTTTTTTGTTTAAAATGATGTCATTTTACTAAAAAAAACCCTAATAGAGCTGGGTTACAGATCAACCCCTCAATCCGTGAGTTGACTCACCCAACCAACGACCTAAACCTTAGGTTGAGTCATATGTCGAGTCTTATAATTATGATTATTAGAAGGAAAATTAAAAGATAAAAGACATAACAGTTATAAGGAAATTGCAAGCAACACACAACAAAAAATCAACAACTCAGTTACAAATTACAACTTCATTTGATGCATCTCTTTTAAGGTTTAGACATCTTGGAATTTTAAGTTATAGATTGTAGGCTATAATTTATAGGTTGTATGCTTGTAAGCTATAGAAAATAGATAATAAAATGGAACATATAAGCAACTAGTAAGCTATAGAGTTGCTTTGTTATTCTATTTGGTTCCTCTTCATGCTTTGTTGGACTATTCAAGACGATCCATATTGTAAATAATGTCTAAAAAGATTTCAATTTATATATATAATTATAATGCCATGAATATAGGTTTGAGTTTTATTTTACATGTTGTTTTGTGTTTGATAAATTAAACTTTAGAGTTTTAGTTCTATGTTGTTAGCTTATTTACTATTAAAATAGTTAGTAAATTGTTTTGGATTGAATTAAATAGTTAAGAACATAAAATTATAATTTTTACAACTTTACAATTCAAAGTCCACATCACTCTAACTTTGATTAAGTAGAGGTTTGGAAAATTAGTTTCTTTATTTTAACTTAATCATTCATAAAAAAAAAACAACACTAAAGACTTTATATGTGTATGAAGTAGAATAGAAAGCTACCTGATTGAATTTGAAAAGATAAAAATAACAATAGTTAGACTGTTATCTAGGCTTTGGCTTTTACTATAAAAAAAATTGAAGGGGCTTAGAGAAACATTGTGTCTTTTGAGAGGATTCATTGTGGATTCACATAATGTTTTCTCTTTTTTAAAAAAAAAAATTTAGCCACATATTTTTTTCTCAAATTGATCCATCTATATTTAGTTAATTTAGAATTGGATTACATAATTTGTTTTGATTAACTTTATAAGGGTTTCTCATAGTGTTGAAAAAAGATTCTAACATTAAATCAATGCTTGATTTGAAAAAAATCAAATCATTTTTTATTAATTATATATAATTAAAAATACTTGAAGGCACAAGACTATATACGTGAGGCCTATCTACAAATTACTCCACCTACTATCCTTATGGTACTTAACATTAAATATTTTTGCATCCTCTTATCATAACTAGACCCATAAAACAATGTTAGAGGTGCCTATATCTAGAGGATGACCAACATGACAACATTATTTCATTGAAAATTGAACTACCAACCATTAGGAGTTGTTACTTTAAATGATTATCATTAAATTGGATATCACAATATTTTTTTCATTTTACCTTTATCTTTATACAAGTTGACATAGTTTATGGTTGTATAAATATACACGAGTCACAAAGTAAAACATGTTTTGATTCCATAAGTTTTAATTTCTAGATATATCAGTGCATACGTCTATCATTTTTCTCATTATATTTCCTAAAAATATATATACTAAACAACATTTATGAATTTATTCCTCTCACATCAATGCTAACTTTAGTGTCATAGGATCTTCTAAGCCCAACATGAAACTTATTTTGCAAGTGATCATGATTCTTAGTATAAACCTCGACCTAAAACTTAAATTTCTAGATATATCACTGCATTTATCATTTTTCTCATTATATTTCCTACAAATATATATACTAAACAACATTTATGAATTTATTCCTCTCACATCAATGCTAACTTTAGTGTCATAGGGTCTTCTAAGCCCAACATAAGACTTATTTTACAAGTGATCATGATTCTTAGTGTAAACCTCGACCTAAAACTTAAAGCCATGATAAATAAGTGTTGTAAACCCTAACAAAAAAATAATAATCATTTGGTATATAAAAAATATTCACAATTAAAGACTTAATAAAAAACTAAATATGTGTAACATTTAAATAAGGGTGGAATGGTAAATTGAGGAGCAAAATGCCAACCCCGATAAAAAAATATTAATAAACATTGTTATATATATCATACTCTAATCTATACATTGTTACTCGAATGGATGACACGTAAAAACGTGATTTGACTTTAAAAAAATCAAGATGATATTTTTTAAAAGAGCATTGAAACGATGACATATTGGATTGATCCAAACCAACCCAGGTTAACCTGCTAAATTCATGACTCGGGTCATGAACTTCACTGGGTTTAATAACTTTGTTTTATTTTGTTAAACTATTTTTATATAATTATATGATAAAAAATAATATCTCAAAAACTCAAGCACCAAACCAATATTGAGATGCTTGTTTGAGATTGCGATAACCTTATAGAAAACAAACCATAACAAACTATAAAATCTAATTCTTAACATATTTTTCTTAATTGAAAAATGAATGTTATTTATGCTTTGTTAAATAAATTAAGAAATATATAAACTGATAAATAAAAAAAAGTTGTTAACACATATTAAATATTAAAGTGGGAAGTTAATCTTTATAGTTGAAATAAAAAATAGATGAAAATAAAAATGTTTTACATCGAATGACCTTTTTATTTTAAATATTTTCATTCATTTTATCTTAGCAATTATAGAAATCAAATCATAACAAACTATGAAACCCAATTGTTAACATATTTTTCTTAATTGAAAAACAAAAGGATGATATTTATGCTTTATTAAATAAATTTAAAAATATATAAACTAATAAATCAAAAAGAGTTGTTAACACTAATTAAATATAAAAATAGGAAGTTAATTTTTAAAGTTGAAATAAAATATAGATTCACATATGAATGTTTTACATCGACTAAACTTTTTATTTTAAATATTTTCATTCATTTTATTTTAACAATTAATCATTGTTGCTAATAGCAAATGATTTTTATTTTTATAAAACAATTATACAAATACAACTAATTCATATAAAACATAAGATGAAAGAAATTCAAGACAAATCAAACTAATCTCTTCAAAATATCATACAACTAAAAAAATGTTAAAAAAAAACAATCAATCACTATTTTAAAACAAAGCTAATTCAATTGAAACAATTAATAGAAATGGATAAGAAAAAAAAAAGGTCAGACGTTGATGGGTCAAACCCAAATGCATGGTCTTAAGCAAAAAAGCCAAGACTTGTTTGGGCCTGAAGCATTACCTACTTTTTTTTTTTTTAAATAGGTGACAAGTCACTTTTAGTGGCACCAGAAAACTTGTCGCTTACTGTTATATTTTTTAGTTACCTCCAATGATCAAAAAACTAGGGTCTAGGTTTCTAAATCTAAAATTCAAATTTTATTTTTTTTATTTGAAAACACTATAAAACCCTTTCGAAACCATTTACTAGCCCCAAAACATCCCAATATCACTCAAAAAAAGATCAATTGGATAAGAAAATCTAAACAAAACCCATTCTATTTTTTTTAGGCATGTTTATAGGAAAAACACCACCATTGAACTCTCTTTTATCGAATGGAACCTATGAACACCAAGAATGACAAGTTTTGTTGTAAAAAAAGTGTTTATTCATCAACTTTCTTTTTTCTTCGCTGTTTTCAGACGACTCTTTTTTTTTCAAATTTAAAAACTAAAATGTTAAGAATATAAACTTTTAAATCAAAATTAAAATTGCAAAAATTAAAGGAACGGTAGAGTAAGAAAAAGAAAAGAAGGTAGACTAAACATGCTTTTTCTAGCAAATCTGAAATTGACCATGATATTTCTCATTGTCTTATACTTTAGTCCTTTTTAGTTGAATTGTTTATTTTTTTAATAATTATTAATAAATTGATCATCAATTTAGGCATAGAAAGTTATGATTGAAGAAAAAAAGATTAATAACAAAAATGAAAAAAAAGGCTACTACAGTGTTTAATGCATGCTTTGTAATGTAATTGTAATATTCTTAGAACAAAGGCTACTACACTGTTTAATGCACACATCTAGCTTTCGGTAACCAAATAATTTAATTAAATAAAAACGAAAGAAATATATAAAAAGTGACAGCAATTGATTAAAGATTCCAACCATCAACATTTTAAACCATATAGTGTGTTTTGTAACCGTATTAAAAATTGAATTTTTTTATATTTTTAGATCGTTTAGATATACTGATATCAAAAATAATTTTAAAAAATAAAAAAAAAATTATTATGATACATTTCAAAGCAAAAAATACTTTGAACCATAACCACTTCTATACTCTCAAATACCCACATAAATGAGAAGTTTTTAGTTGCCACTAACTGGGATTTGAACTTGAATTAAGGTGTTTTATTAGTCAAATATCATATTTATGATGACATTATAAGCTTTCCATATAAGGGAATAAGAGAGAGTGCGGCTGGGCTGGCTAGCTGGGACATATCACATCCAAGAGAGGAGGCACAAGTGGGTGTGTTGTGCTGGTAGGAGATTAAAGGGTCCGCAGTTGAGAGGCTTTTTTGAATTCGGGTTGCTTGCTTCTTCTTTCTTTTTTTAGAGGGACCACCCCAATAATTTAGAGAAAATCACATGAATTACTATTTGTTGTTGACATTATTATTATTCCTGTCTAATCTAACTTGTTCTTATTTCTCTGTGATAGTTTTTTTTTTTTTTGTGTGTGTGTTAGGAAGTAGTAGTTGGTAATTGTCTCGATGGTGCGAACGTCCAAATTGCTGTAAGGAATGAGGTAGGGATGACATCTATATATATATATATATATATATATATATGCATGCCATCTTCTCAGGATAATTGATTATAAAGCAAGCAGGGCTTTCAACATGGCGTGAAGAAACTTGGATTTTCCTTCAAGAAGGTGATGGCTATAATGATTTTGCAAGTATTCTGCAAAACCATATGAATGAATGAATGATGATCAGGCAACAAGTTCTGAACAGTTAATCAAAGCAACAGTGGAGATTTATTAAATGAATTGGCAGAGTAACCAATGTCAAAAAAGCCAAGAGCAATAGATGTCCAAGGTATCTACAAAAATCAATCTATAGAAAAAGGGATGTTAACAAGGCTGTTACAAATACAGAACCCATCAATGACAGGGTGAGAGAGGAGGAAGATGAAGCTACTATCTGGATGGTGAAATTGCAGTTCCCTTGAGAAATATTCTGTTCGGTAACCATGGCCAGGCCCTCGAAATTACAGGCGAATTCATCCTGGTTTTGCACCTGGTAGTACATATTGAATGCATATGAAGCATTCCCATTGGTGTCCAGGCCATTACAGGAAGAGCCATATCCAAGTGCCGTGCAATCTGAACGGGAGCAGGCATAATTTATGTTATCTGCAAGCTTGCTAAGATCCTTGGCGTTTGGATTAAACATGCACCATTTTGACGGTAGATATTGAACATTCTGCGCACCCACTAGCCACTTGTTTGCAACCTGACCAGAAAGATCCATTGGAAACTTAGGCTGCCCATCATATCGAAAGATTCCCCAATGGCGCTCAAAATTCCCAGGAGCGATGCTCTTGGCATCCTCGTCAAGAAGACCAAACAAGTAAACTTCTATGTAGCCAGGCCGAAGTGGGGTGCCTCTGTTGCCTGCAAGTCGTGGTAAAAGCCCATTGTAAAATCTAATAGCATTACCTATGTTGGCATTCTTGTCCCCATCTGTTGGCCAACCTACCTCACCTACTATAATGGGCATATCCCCATGGCCCGCTGCTTTCAGGGCCGAGACCAAGGTGTCGAAGTTAGCATCAAAAACATTGGTGTACTGAATCCCAGTACCTCTATCTACAACAGGTTGAGGAGCCCCGTCAAAGAAAGCATAATCAAATGGGAAATCGTCATTCCCATAGAGACTCAAGAAAGGATAGATGTTCACAGTGAAAGGTGCGTTGTTCTGACCCAAAAACTGAACCATCTCGGTCATAATGTCATTAATATCACTGCGGAATCTTCCAGAAGATGGATAGGCTTGGTCATCTGGGGAGTTATAGACGTCAGCATTAAAGGGTACAGTGGCCTTTATGGAGTCTCCAACCCCAGCATCATTGAGGGCATTTTGTATGTTCCGAAGTGCTGGGAAGGTGGTGTTTAAGAATGAACCATTGTAGGATTTGAGAAAAGGCTCATTACCAACTGCTACATACCTGTGAAGAGACAGCAAATATATAAAGGAATGCAGAAGTTAATAGTGAGTTTTCATTCTCAACAACACCGGACAACAGCAACATAGAACGTATTTAAAACCATATAATGAATGTAAACCTTCCAATTTATATGCTATGAAATGAGATGATGTGTTTCTGAATTTGCACAAATCCCTCCATTCAACAGATAATCCATTGAATGTAGATATAGAATTCAAACACAACACACACACACCACACACAAGGAACAAGTCCATCTCTTGTAGTTTTAAGAAGATAGAAATGTAAAGTTGAATTTTTCAACCAAGTATCGATATGGAATTAAGAAACAAAGCACGATGTTCTGGAGCTCTAATACACAACTCCAGATGCATTCTCACAGAAAATAGAACACAAATTATGAATGTCAAAACAGCAAATCATTCAGAAAAGGATTTTCTTGAAGGAAAAAAATGGATATTCTATTTTCTGTTTCTCAAAATTGATCACAAGAATAGAAAATGTAAGGTAGAATTTTAAATAACTACAATTAACTTAAGTGGCAAACAGGGCATTAAGTTGAGGAACTCTACTACGGACTCCTTTCAATTTAATTCCCACGTCTCATCAAGCATTGGATATGGAGAAATTGTGCAAACAAGTCTTGCAGAACATTTAATTCTTTTGTGCTACTTGTATCCCATTCCAATTGGCTTTTGGAGTGGGCAAGGTTGCCATCTTTTTCTCCTTTCCAATACAAAGTTCTCTCAAAAAAGTATGCCACCGAGAATATGATTCTCCAATAGGTTTTTGAACGCGTACGAAAAGGAAACCAAAAGTTCATACAGATAAAAGTCGGAGGAGTGCTTGCTAAGAATCCAAAGCCCAATCTCCCATTTTATTTTCCTAGAAACTCTAAGCATATGCTATCATATTCTACAGAATAGATACGCAGGTATAATAGCTCTGAGTATAAAAAAAAAATGGAATGCCTACCTTTTTTAGTAAGAAGTAAAACTCAAACGCATCGCATTAATTCCTACCAGGCTGTTAGCTTCTCCAATTAAAAAATCCCAACTGCCATCTTATGGAAGATTCAAGAACCAAGCCAGCATTTTAGCAAAGTCCAACTTTGAGGCCATATTATATATTTAATAGTTGAATCTCGATACATCAAGAATATTACGCAAGCTTCTCTTTTCCTAACATTGGATGGGGATAAGAGAAGCTGAAACTCTCGTACAAACGCGTAATAAAGTATAACAATAAGGCCATAACTTCATCCAAAATCAATAGAATTATCAAAAGATATCCAAAACAATAATCACAACCCTTACTACAAACCCACATTTTTAAATTTCTTGAGCACAAACTTGAACATGAGAGATCAATTTAAAGTCAACTCCTAGAGAACACCAACTTCTCAACTGCGTTAATGATGCCTTGGGAGGTCATGATTACCAGTTTATTAAGAAAAGGCAAACAAATTTTACCTCCAACAAAAACGACAAACTCCTAATTAACAGAAAGATTTTACTTGGACAAAAGAAATTAACTTCCTAGACGGAAACTACTCCAGGACAATAGCTTCTCGAGCCAAATAATTGAAAATGACAATTTTCCTACACACAAGATGGAACAGCTAGATCAGCTTCCAGGAAATTATGAAGTTCAATACCAACCAAGATAATCATGCCACCATATTGCAATCCTAACTTGGATATGGATTACTTCCATCGATTTAAACTCCATTGTTTATCTTGATGATAGAAACTCAAATTCAGAACCAATCAATCAAAAAAAAAAAAATACAGAGAGAGAAAACTCTGAACTTACTTGATGGTAACTCCTCCGTCAAAATCATAACGAGTTACATTCCTCTTTACCCAATCTTTAGCACGATTATAATCACCCATCACAGCAAGCTGGTCATTAGGAATAGCAACCATAACTTCAATGCCAGTACCAGCAAGTGAAGTCATTGTATTTTGGTCTGCATCAAAAAGCTTCACTTTTAGGATCCCATTATCCTTCAACATTTGAACAACTGTTTCTGGTGGCAATTTACGTATAGCCATAGTTCCCCAATTAACACCAAGACCATCAACACAATTCCTTAAAAGGCCTAAAACCAAAACTAATTTGAGAAACCAACAGGTGCCCATTTTTAGTTTTGGTTTCTAAGTAAAAAAAAAAAAAGAACTCAAACAGAAGAGAAGACAAGAGAACGCAAGTAAAGTCGAAGGGTTTTTGTTTATTGCTGTAACTGAAAACTCAGTTTCTTTCCTTTTTTTATTAATGAGAAAGAGAGGGAAGGCAACGTTTTTTGACAAGTGGATGCACTAAATCAACGAAAAACTAGCGATTTACGGGACACGATTCTGAGATCGTGATTTTTATGATAGTAGGAGAGAAACATGCAAGAATCCCATATATATTTCAAAACTGAAAAAAAATACAACAAGGAAAAGAGAGAGAAAATAAAGAATGTGAATATGAATCAAAACCCAAAGTGTAAAAGAAACAAACTTTTTTATACCCTTTTGGGTGGTGAATAAAGAGAGAATCAATAAACCGAGAATCCACCTTTTTCTTGAGAAATTAAAGAAACAGAGCAAAAAAAAACAGAGCAAGTGGAGATGGACAGAAAGATTGATACTTTATTACGATTAAAAAGAATTAACTGCCAAAGAGAACGAATTGATGGGTTTTAGAAGATGGGTTTTGAAGGAAACAAGTAAAACCAAAACTTATTAGTGTGGAAAGATCAAAATCATTGGATTTGAAAAACAGGGGGTTTTTATATGCTATCCTTCTAGGGGGGG
>Ga0307518_10003869_pt1 | contig 10779 bp, 19 predicted proteins | sample 25_EM_MG_FD_203889 | JGI IMG/M metagenome (GOLD analysis project Ga0307518, IMG submission 203889) | Populus trichocarpa ectomycorrhiza microbial communities from riparian zone in the Pacific Northwest, United States - 25_EM | ecosystem: Host-associated > Plants > Roots > Unclassified | place... | reverse complement strand
TGGGATGAAAGGACCATATGCAGAGGACTCAGGAGACACAGAGACGACCAGGTATGAATCTTCAAGTCTAATGATAGACTTGAGGTGACCAAAGTATGTGTGTGATGCAGGACTGACAAGGAGAACGCGCTGGCCGAGAACAAGAGGGACTGAGGGAGCAGGCTGGGAAGATATGTGCCAGGCAGTGCACAGGAACTCAGGGAGAGGCTGTCCCAAGAGTAGGACATAGTCAAGGTCTGCTGCAATAGCGGAGAAATGTTCCAGAGAAAATGCGGACTCCATAGTGACTGATGAAGCGGGTGTCTGGATTGCGGGTGGAATATCTCCGTGGGAAATAAACAGATTTACGTCGGAACTTGACAGGCAGATAGACCACGGTCTAGGCTCCATGATGGTATAGTCACGTGCTTGGTAGCTTCAAAATCGATGGAGCTATTCAAAATATCGGAATGCTGGCACTGGGCGCCTAAATTTGACATTTGGGCGCTAAAAATGATTCTTCTCTTTCTCCTTCGTTTCTCAATCATTTCTTCTGCTTCTTTGGTTGTTCTGGTATGGGAGTTGGACTGCAGAAGGTTGCATTCCTTTCTCATACCAAAAAGATCATTATTCATTGGATTCTTTCTGCTTCTTGGCAGTTCTTGTGCGAGGGATAACTGCTAGACATCGGCAGTCATCTCTTGCTCCAGGATAGTCATTCTTGTGCAATAGATGGCTACAACGAGCTTGTATTCATTCTTCGCATAAGGATAGTCTTGACTTTGCATGATATGGATAGTGAGGGCTGTCTGTATCCCTCAAGTCGGGACAATCTTTCAACAGATCTTGGGTGTGTTCTTTGCATTAGTTCATCGGCTAACTTTCTCCATGTCCACAGTACCAAACACGTTTGGTGCGTGACAGCGGTCTGCGAAGTGCCCCACTTCACCACCTGCAGAAGTACTTGGGCCTGTTGCCAGAGTTCTCAGGACTCGACTTTTCTTTCGCAGGGACACCTGCGCCGGTCCCTCTAAATGAACTCTTCACCGCCTGAGTTCGAGAGTGATTGCTGATCATCTTCAGTGCACTCTCCATCTTCTGAACCTCAGCCAGGATTTGTTCCATGGCCGAGTGTTCCGCTGAAATTCCATGTGCCTTCACGACTCCTTCCACCAATGATAATGGGAGACCATTGATGAACTTCCTTCTCATGGAGTAGTCATCTGGCGGTTGGACCATCCTAGCTGCACGACGTCTCATATCGTTGTAAAACACGAGGGCCCCTCGCTCGGAGGAGTACCTCATCTTGTCGTACTTCTCAGCTGCATTCTGAGCGGATGCTTCGTGAATAAATCGCACGAAAAGTGCACAGACAAGATCTTCAAATGTCCAGTGGCGGATTGTGCGATCCAGACTCTCAACTTCCTGATCAAACCATTGACCTGCTAGGTCCTCCAGGCAGGCACCCGTGTACATGACTCTGTCTCCATCGCAGATGGGGCCTGTCACCTTGTAAATTCTGAACCAGTGTAAAATCTGGTTCACCCATTCGTCAAAGATGTTGATGTTGTCCTGGCCCTTATAAGCTTTGGGCTGGGATATTTTCATTAATTTTACTTCCAGACCTGCTGGGTCACCAGGCTGACTGATGGCTTCGTATAGTACACGTTGTAGGGGGTGAGTCCCTTGAAGGTGCGAAAATGGGTGTCCGCCCAAGGAGACCTGGTCTGGCTTGACTAGGAGAGCTAAGGAGACTAGAGCGCAGGAGCGCGCTCGGAGGTTCTGGGAGTCGAGAGCAGAGTAGGGGTGAGGAGCACAGCGAAAATGCGCAGGGAGTGCACGACTAGGGAACAGGGAGGTTGCCTGGAGCGTGTAGACACGCGCTAGGGAGAGCTGAGAGTAGCAGGAACCACTGGAAATTGTCAGAGGACTGAATAGGGTCGTCTAGGGTTGTCAGTAAACAAAGAGAGAGCGGCAGGACACGAGAGAAAAATGATAGGGAACAGCAGAAACGACAGGACTCGCACTTAGACACTCAGATGGGGGCGGAAAAGAAAACTCCTTATTTTTGTGAGGACTAGGGCTATATACTGAAGCCTAATCCAGGGGGAAGGGTGCAAGCGACCCGAAGAGAAGGAGAGAGGATGACAGCGCTAAGAGGGAACGTAATACTAACATAATGACAGCTGTCAGGGACGCTAAAGCAAGAGGAAGGGCTCAGGGACACAAAGGCAGAAGCTAAAGTGACAGGGAGAGAAGCGGAGAGCAAACCCTATGTAGTGCGACCCTATGTAGCGCGACCCTATGCATCGCGACCTGATGCAATGTGACCCTATGGAGTGAGACCCTAGCAGGGAGAGTGACATGACCTGATGTGACGCGACCCGATGCGATGTGACCCTATGCAGTGAGACCCTATGCAGTGAGACCCTACACAGGAGAGTGACACGACCTGATGTGATGCAACCTGATGCGATGCAACCCAATGCGATGTGACCCTACGCAGTGAGACCCTATGCAGTGAGACCCTACACAGGAGAGTGACCCGACCTGATGCAGCGCGACCCGATGCGATGTAGTAGTGCGACTCGATGCTACTCCGAGTGACTGAGACACTCAGGAAGGGATAGGGATGAGCTACACATGCAGGACCTTCACAGGACCCTATTGGGTGTACCAAGCTGCACATCGGAGAGGTCTCGTGCGGGTTGGGTGCGGGTGGCTGTGCTGAGTAGCGCGAGCTAGTCCAAACAGACCCGAAGCTATTCCGAGTGATCGCAACGCTCACAGGAAGAGGTAGGGAATAGCTACTCATGCTGGACCTTCACGGGACCCTATCAGGTGTACCAAGCTGCGCATTGGAGAGCTCTCATGCAGGTTGGGTGCGGGTGGCTGTGCTGAGTAGCACGAGCTAGTCCAAACAGACCCGAAGCTATTCCGAGTGATCGCGATGCTCGCAGGAAGAGGTAGGGAATAGCTACTCATGCGGGACCTTCGCAGGACCCTATCGGGTGTACCAAGCTGTGCATCGGAGAGCTCTCGTGTGGGTTGGGTGCGGGTGGCTGTGCTGAGTAGCGCGAACAAGCTCAGGTGAACACTGATCAGTATATGCGCACCTAGAGACGCGTGCATCTCTACAATGTTGCCTGTATCGGTTGAGCAGAGTGCCTGTATAGCCACTCATTCCAGGAGTCAGCCCCCGAGTCTGGGCTGTATAGCTCAGTTGGTTAAATCGCTCAGGGCGATTTGGAGTTTGTGCCGAGCGCGCTTCTCTGCACTCATGATGATGTCTTCTATCATTGTCATTGTCATCGTCTGAGGAGTCAGTTCCTCCTCCTCCTGGTCCTCCCCCTCCTGGTCCTCCTCCTCCCCTTCCTGGGGGTGGCAGAGGCAGAAGGTCCTGGTACCTTTGGCTGAACGAGCCTTGCTCGTATCGAGGGACTCCCCTCGCTTCTTCACGACCTTCGTGCCAAGCCAAGTGGGGTGGAATGTCTCACAAGCAGGTGTCTCTTGATGCCCCGTCATTTTCTGGCTGTTGAGTGTTCAATGTCACTCGTCTCCCACCTGTGCCGCGAGTGGGAGTGTTGAAGATGGAGAAGCAGTCTTGCTCCTCATTGTCGTCGATTTCGCTCTTGACAGTGAATCTCGGTGTCGGGCTATTCAAGAATACATCCCCGCGCGATGTGTTCTCATTTCGAGGGTCTGTTAGGAGGGCTACCCAGAGGCTGTTGAACATAGCCACCTGGTCTCCTCCTGGGACCAACCCGTGGTTGTAGTCCCTTTCCTTGTGGGGTGTGTTTTGCCAGTCCTTGGCGAACATTCCCATCAACTCCCGCATGGATTCCTGAACCTCACTGTAACAGGGAGGGTATGGTCCTTGAGAGAATGGGGTGGCGAAATAGAAAGCATGACGGAGCTCATGAAGTTGTGTCTCCTGCTCTCCCATGACTGGTGTGCTCACCAGCAGGCTAATTCCCATCATTGGCATGCTTGCTGGTAGACTGGTCAGAGGACTTCCCGTCCTCGTAGCACTCCTTGAGGTCGTTGACCTCGGCTCAGGCATCTCATATATGTTGTTGAGACCACTGGTCTCCTCATGAGCAAGTGCTCTGTTCACTTCCTCTAGGCGAACTTGCCTCGTACTGCCATCAGCAGTGTTGGGCGCTTGGTTGCCATGGGAAAAATTTTCATGAGCCCTTTTGGGCTCACCAGACCTTGTGGTGCTCCTCAAGGTCATCCTGCACGTTGTCGTGCTAGTACCTACAACACTCATGTCCAGGTTGTTCAAAAAATGTAAGTGTTTGCTGGCTCTGATAACTGATGGTCACACCCTCAATGAACACGACCTGTGCTATATTGAGGGTAGGTGATGGTACAGTAGTAGAGTAGTTAAAGGGTAGTTTGCTTATGTAATTAGCGCCAGTGCTATATATATGGGCACTTCTGCTTACATAAGCAGAAGTGCTACTACACTAGTATAGACCACCTAGTGGTCAGCAGTAAAGGGAGATTACTCCCTTTACACAATTTGAGGGTCCCCAATGGCCCTCAGTCAGTGGAAGAGCTGTCTTCTCCGTCTCTCAAGTGCCACGAGCCTTTGAGACCTCTCACAGGCTCCCTACCACAAGGACAACCAGACAAGCCTGATGCTGTACCCCTAGCATCCGCCTCTCCTGTGCCGGCTGTTGACTCATCCCCCCCTCCACCGCTTCCACTTCCCTCAAAGCCAATTATTGGCAATTGAGAGGAAGCCATCCTGTACAACGAATTAGTCAGCACACAACAGGATCACGGTGACTGGATGGACACGTCCCATCAAGTTGGCAGGGGATATCTCCACCCCTTTCACGTACCGGGGCAATACCTCCCTTATCAAGGCGGTGACCATGGGCTGATGCCACCTCATGGAATGCCAGGTCCCCGAAGAGCGGCACCATTTCGTGACTCTCCCAATGTATATCACGAGGAGGCGTATCGAGGTCATCCCCACAGCTATGGAGGGTTCTTTCCCGGCTTTATACCACCTGGTGTGCATCAAGACATGAGAGGGAGCAGTCCTTTCTTCCAGAACCACATTGACCACGTTTACTATGACCATCAGCTCCAGCCTCGCACCAGCCGGAGTCCAACATGCGAACCCAATCAGGTACACCCACCTTATGTGCTGCATGCTTCTGATGAACCGTCCACACCATCTTCGTCCACCAACGGTGCCAAGTGAATTTCTCTCATTGCAGTGTCTCTTGGCTTTAATCATGTCTTACATCTATTACGCGTGCTTTGTCCCTGTGCTATTGTCTCGCATACCATTCATGTTGGTCTCCGGTTGCATATACATACTTGTTGCTGATATATTGAAATTCAATGTCTTACTTGAATGGCGCATCACACCATAGTAGTGAAAGAGTGATCACAGCAATAAAAGGAGTTATTACAAATCAACAAAGCCCATGCTGGGAAAGTCCGGTAGGTACTGCTTGGCTGGGTGGAGGTATATATGGCCCAGATGAGGATGTCGTGGGGAGCAGTACAGTATGGCCAGGAGGTGGCATGGCACGAACGTATGGGCTGGGAGAGAGTGCTTGGCCTCCACAGGGGGGACCTGACGAAGGAGTCGCTCGGTGTATGGTCCACCTGAGGAGGCATGTGGGATGATGTATACGGGCTAGTACAACAGCTGGCTGCTGAGGAGGTGGAGGCCCAGGCGGTTGTCGGGACTGAGGGGGTGGGGGAACATGGGCTTGTGGTGGAGGTTTGCACACTGGCTGGACATTGTGGTGATGGAAGTGACGCGTTTGCCATGGATTGAATGGAGAACTAGGAAAGGGGTGGTAACTGTGATGCATTCGAGAAAGGAGATACGATGACTGGTGGTTTGAAAATGCTAGGAGCGTTGAGTGTACAAGTGTCACATCCGATTGAGAAAACCTGTTAGCAATGAGAGACGTTCCATCCAAACAGAAGCATACATATTAGTTGTCAGAGAATTGGCCAGACTGTAGTTGCACAATGGCATAGTACTGGCCAAGGAATCCACTAAGATACTGGAGGAATTCAGATAAAGTATTCTAGGTAAAAATGACAACCTTGAGATGCACCTCATCATATTGCAGATATCGCGATCACTTGCAATAATGCAAGCTTGAACGACACGATGACCGAAGAGCTGGAAGATAAAAATGTCCATTTTGATGACCAAGTGGCACAGGTACAATGCTTCCTATACGCTAGTGAATAGATCCATGGTAAAAACATTTGGCGTACCAAGAGGACACCACTGAGAAAGACGACGAATTGCAAAACCTTGGTGCTCAAGGGCTTGATGCAGAAGACTGGTGAATGATGGCCGAGAACAGTGAAGATCCTCTCGATAGCAACACAGAGGGATGGGTCGATGAAATCCCACTCTTGACTTGTGAAGAACCTGCCAATTTGGAGAATCAGTGAGGCCGGTTAAAGTTGTGCTCACGAGAGTGGACGGGAGAAGACAGGATGGGGAGGAACAAAGGTGGGTGCTGGAGGGACCATACATGTGCATGGCAAGTCTGCCCATGCATGCACAGACAACAGCGACTTGGTAACCACGGAGAAGTGGTGGAGGTGCGGACGGCAGTGATGACAACAAGGATCTGCGGGCAGCGCTGACAGTGGGGCAACAATGACGCAGGGCGATGCTCTTATGGAATATATGGGAGGCCAACAGGTAGGCAATGATGACTACCACCTTGCGGCTGTAAATCACTCACCTGGAAACCTGATGCTCTTGAGACGTTGGCCTGAGGGCATCCATCCACAATAGGCAGCAAGGGATGAGCTGGAGGAGAGGTCAGGTCATTTGGATGGATTTTCGTTGTAGTGGGTAATAGGTCAGAAAGAGCATGGGAACCTCAAAAAAGTGGTGCCAAGGGTGGGTATGGTTGGCAGAAATGGATACACACGTGCTCTGATGGATAATTGTATTGCACACTGGTTTTCCCATTGCCCTCAAAGTTCCATGATGCTCAGCCCACAAAGGTCGAGATTTTCTTGTGCGGCTGATCCTTGCTCACCAACTCCCTTCTTGAGATGGCGCCTAAGCCAATCGCCCAGATCGCTCCGCATTTCATAACCAATTTCGGCTGCATGATGATCCAGAAGCCAGATGCGGCGCTGTTGCTAAGCAACAGTGAGCCAATATATCACAGGACAATGATGTAGACTTATGGATGATACTCGTTTGATGCCAATCAGTTTAATAAAATGCAACCAAAGTCACTCTGTACCCTCACCATCAGATAATCCCAAGCCAGATGCAAGGCATGGGTTGTGAACTAGTTGACACACCCACTCATGACCGTAAGTGTGCATGGCTGTGGTTGCAAAGCGGAGGCGGGACTTGATGGCTTGGTCAAGAATATTAAACTGTAAACACTAGCATTCAGAACATATGAACAGTGAATTTACGTACATACCTTGGAGAGTGACCAATCTAGGACACATCCCACATCATACAATACCACAACATTAGCCTGAGAAGGAAGAAGTGAGAAAAGATGATCAATGAGGGTGATGCTATACTTCTGCTGTTCGCCAGGTGTATCTATGTTAGCAAAGAACAGTGGTATATCATGACGGCAAATGAGCACCATGACTCCGGTATCATCAAAATTGTCCATAGCTGCCTTTTGCTTATGGCCATCTGCAGCCTTGTACAAAGCTTCACATTGATTGATGGCCTCGTCAGGTACTGTGGATTGAGAGGGCTCTGTGGGACGTCGGTGGGTGTGGACAATGCATTGCCTGATGGCATCCACTTGTGTCTTTGGAATGAAATATTGTGGGTGATAGAACGGCGAGCAGTCGCCTGCAGAACGCCAATGTCGGTGATGGAAGTTGCCATTCATGGCAATGTGAATGTCACCACCCTTTTTCAATGATCTGCCAAAACATGTACCACCAAAACATGCTGGACACTGTTGGATGAGGACATCCGTGCAGGTGCCTTGGAAGGGAGCCTGCAGCTCAGCTGAAGATGAAGAAGGGTGAGGGGGGAAAGATTCAATGGCAGGCTTAGCAAGATCCCAGCACCGCTGAACAATACTGTCTACTCACTTCTCCAGTTCACTCTGTAGGATATTGAACCACTGTGCAGCTTGACCAAGACCACAGCGAAATGGCTCCCGCATGGCTGTACCCTTATGCAGTTATGGAAATGAAGATGAAGATGAGTGATAGTATCACTTACTTGCTGATTTGTCACATGGAAGCCCCACCTATTGTAGTATCTTTTGAGGGCGGCAGCAAGTGCATTGATCACATTGCATGAGTGCTCAAAAAGCACAGTATAGAGTGAAAGGAGCTCCACAGATACAGCCATCTGTGGCTGACTTGGCGCAGTAGGAAATAGTCCATGAGAGACAAGGGTTTGCAGGAGGGTGGAGCAGCAACAGCTAATGACATCCAACAAGACCAACCCTAGAGTGGCTCATCAGAGTTGAGAAATGGCAGTAGGTCGTAGTGACTTATGGTCGAGAAACAAACATAGTATAGTAGTTGGTTTTCGATCTTGACAACCAGCTGAACACACAGCAAGGGGTGATCTGAGGGCAACCAGTGGCTGGCCAAGCGTTGCTGTTGTGTAGTTGAGAAAAGGGTCAACAATAGTGAGAATCATGGCCTTCCAGCTATCGCACATAGATGTAGACCGAGCAGTAGGGAAAGAGGTGCGAACACGTTGCATGGTGGGACCGCATGGCACACCCTCATCATCAAATGTGGGTAGTGTATCTTCTGGTCCCATTGGGGCACCCTCCAACAGTTCTGCTGACTCGGGAATCAGAGAAACAGCTTGAGGAGTACTACTTGGTGGCGGATCAGGTCCAGAGGGCTGAGCCACAAGTAAGTCGTGCAATTCATCGAGAAGTTTCTGCCATTTGAAGGCATGTCCTGGAACAGGTGCACTTGTCCTGGATTTCATGCAATCCCATTGTTTGCAGGGGCTAGAGAAATGCTGGCCCATCCCCTTAGTGGTTATGGGCTGAGATGAGCGAGCAATCTGATGAGCCGACATCGCATACCAGCTAGTAGTGGTGGGGAAGAAAAAGTGTGATCTGTGCGAAAGGACATCCCGGGTATGAACGCAGCTGGTGAGCCTCCTGAAAACTGAACAAGCCTTGGGTGAGGGACTGCAGAGTGCTGGGGGGAGGGCTGAGGAGGCATGCAGGAGAAACAAGGAGGGTTTGCCAAAGCGCAGGCCAATAAAATGACTATTCAAGGTCAGCCAGGTAGTTCCGGTGCGGATGGTTGGTCTCTCAGATGGGTTTCCCATAACATAAAAACCCCGTCTCAAAGACCTCTATTGGTACCAAGAACTGGTGCCTTAGGTGAGAAAGAAGGCTGTTGCAGACGGCAAACACCTTGTCCAACACAAGTCACATATGTACATATAGTACCAATCAAATCCTACCAAAACCAAACTTTTAAGATAAGAATCATTTATCAATCATGCTTCCCCGTTACTGTAATTAGCCCTAAACTTGCTCCCAATGAACTTAGGCCTGTTCATTCAGCAAAACCCATCAGTCAAAGGAATCAAATCAATGAAGAAGCCTGCTTACGAAGCTGTCCAGACTACCCCCCAAAGGGGGGTAGTGTATAGTCTGTGTGTGAAGACCCGGGCAGTCAATACAGTACACACAGGGACAGGTAAAGGGGCGGGTTTGGGCGTGCAGTTTCGAGCCTGCGAAAGCTCTCGTCAGGGGGCTTAACCGCTGCCCTTCTGGGGCTGTTTAGGTGAACTACCATCTACCACCTATGAGGGGAGTAGGCCAAAGTGTGTGAGCTGGCAGCAACCTGATGCAAGGATGGTCTGAAAAACTGGGTGAAGGTGGGTGGGGACAAGGAGGCTTCTTTGTCAGTGAAGCCAACAGCGCTCGAGGCTGTTCCCACAGACCAGCCAGGCAAGAATGTCCCTTTCGGGAGCACGCCCCCACTTTTCTTGTCCCCATGCAGCACCACACTGGTACTAGCCAGTGTGGATCCTCTCTTGCCATACCACTGAGGGTATCCGATGAGTGGCACAGAATACTCAATTATGGTCACTTGACCATTAATGAAACCACCAGGCTCGATACCACACACCATACCTCTTAACATCCAGCAAATGTTGAGACCAAAGTTCAAGAAAATGTCCACAGGGGATACAAACAACTGAGGCAGTGTGCTGTGTTGACCCACACGCCATGTTTGTTTGCTAGTGAATGTGGCAAACATTTGCATGTGGAGTGCAGCTCATGCACTGCGGGGCAGGTAATGTAACAGAAACCATGGTCCTGGTGCTTGGTTATAGCATTGAAGGTCTTTCCCAGCAACAGACATAAAGGGGTCCACCATTGATCAAGGATAGCCCACAGACATTTAGTGGACATCATGCTGGATGCAAGAGAACACATCAGCACAGAGTCATTGGAGATGATCCAATTATGATACCCACCTGGCCATCTACATTCTCGTGCGGATGGCACATACCAAATTGGACACCCTCAAAGCATTCATCAGCAAATCCACAAAAATGTGCCAGAGTATGACAGATTTCCACAGAGTTTGTAATGTTCCCACAGTAGACTACAGCATCCCACAAGCCCCAGAAAGCCCCAGATCTCCAGCAATTTACTCTCACAGCACTACAAAACAACTGGTACTACACATTTTGGTAGTCAACTACAACACAAACATAACACAACACATCCTAATTGATACTACACATTTTTGGTAATTAACACTACAACACAAGCACAACACAACTACTACACATTTTTGGTA